>Ga0070671_100001596_pt1 | contig 17065 bp, 8 predicted proteins | sample KBSS73metaG_FD_65341 | JGI IMG/M metagenome (GOLD analysis project Ga0070671, IMG submission 65341) | Switchgrass rhizosphere microbial communities from Kellogg Biological Station, Michigan, USA - KBS S7-3 metaG | ecosystem: Host-associated > Plants > Roots > Rhizosphere > Soil ...
GTGTCGGCGTTTTGCGCGACGGTAATCTGGTCGAGGCTATTCTCAGCCGCCGCATTGATCTGGTCGTAGCCGCGCGTCAAGGCCAACTGCGCCATCCAATGCATCTGGTCCGGACCCGCCGAGGCGATGAAGTACGCGTAGGCGGCATTCATGATGCTAAGGTCGCGTAAGGAGTCTGGGTCAACCTGGGATGGGGTATCGAAGCTGGTGTGGTGAGCGGCAATCCCGTGCCCGCCGCGTGGAGCCACCGTGGGGATGTTGATCATCGGCTCTCCGAGGTCATTGTCGGTTCCGCTGCTGTACTCGCTCCAGTGGACGGGGCGGTCCACCATGGGGAAGTACTCCTCGGCAAGGCGCACGACGAAGGCATCCACATACGAGGTGGCCGACTGCGGATTAAGAACCCAGTTGTATTCCGTTCCAGCGAGGTTCTGTAGACCTGCGGGCGAGTCGATGCACATTCCGGCAATGGTTCTCTTCACCCTATCCTGGTGGGCATACAGATATGCGAGTGTGCCGTAGCGCTCACCCATTGCAAGGATGCGGATGGTCCGCTTAGGCCTCGGCAGCTTGCCTTCCTTAATGAGCCGATTCAGGGTAGCGGTGGCTTCGATTATTGAGGCGACCCCAGTGTCATTGTCGCCGGCCCCCACCTCGAACATATGGCCGAGCGAAAAGACCTCTTCGGCGCCAGGCCCGTCTGTACCGATAATTGCTCCGCTCACATAAGGATATTGGCCGCTATAGTAACGGGTATCCACGTTCACCCGAACCTTCACCGGACCGCGCTCGAGCAATTGATGAAGGTACTGTTGCGAGCGCGGGGTGATGGAGAAACATACCAGCGGCGTGTCGCCTTTGTTAAAGCTCCAGCCTTTGTCTCCGAAGGAATTGATCCAGTCCCGCTCGTCCAACAGAGCCGGGTTAGTGGAACTCTCGCGAACCATGCCGAGCGCGCCCGCTTTGGCAAGTGCGGTCTTGGACATGCGGCTGCCGAGCACAAGCTTTCCGGTCAGGTCCGCGTTCCGCGTGTCTTTAGGAGGTAGGACGATCTCGGTCTCGACCCCTCCGGGGGGGGTAGGGCCGCTCCACATACAGAGTGAAGCAGAAACCCGCTGATAGTCCGCGAGAACGCGCATGTCTTCAGGAACCTTGGGCGAGACGATCTCCAGGGTGCCGACATGGGCATCCCACGCCATCGGCTCCGTCCAAAAGCCGGCCTGCGTCACACCGTCGGCGGGGGCGTAGCCGATCTGGACGTCATCCAGTCCCGCCTGGCGCATGATGTCCCCTACATTTTTCGCGGTCTCCTGAAAGTGGGCAAAGTCGAACCAGCGGTCGGTTTCCCACATTCTTCTCACGTCAGCCATCGCTTCGGCGGAGTTGACATTCTCGTAGAGCAGCGTCAGTAGGTTCGTCACCGGACTGGCGCCCTGCGGGCCGCGGGAGCGCCCCGGAAACCCGTGTCCTCGAGCGAAGACGGGCGGTGAATTCTGCGCGGAAGACTCTGATTGATCACGGCCGGTGCGGGTTTGTGCCGAAGCAAAGACAACATTCATTACGAGGAACACCGCGAGTTTCTTCATGGATCGAATCCTTGTGGCCAGCAAAATTCTGGAAAACCCTGCCTCCGTACAATATTCGTCACGTCGAACTCCGCAATAGGGCAATGGTCCTATTGCGGGCGAATCTCACCCTCGATCATCAGCCAATTCGTCCGAAAGCTGCCGAAAAAATCAGACCCCATATTGTTCTATCTTTAAGCCGGTACTCTTGAAGAAACACCCCGCATCGTGTGCTCCGCCGCTCACTGTAGCGGCCTTGAGACCACGCTTATCAAGCGCGGTGATGACGTCGACCAGCAGGCGGAGCTGGGTACAGTAGGTCTCAGAGCGCTCGGAAAAGTCGACGATATGTTGGACTTTTCCGGAGTACGCATGAAGCCCCCGCCACGAGATTCCTTTCGTGTTTGAGACGACATCGATGAGGTGGAGGCGCAGAATGAATATCACGAACCCCAGTCCGGCCCATTCCGAGATCGATATCGACGAGGACATTAAGCAAGTGACTGGCGGATGGCGATGGCACCTGCTCGGGACTATCGACCACGAGTGGTCGGGCAGGTCGCACACTCAGCTGTTTCGCAGCATCGTCTTTCAATTGGTGCGGGTCGATCGTCCATCGAAATGCAGCGTCTTCCACTTTCGCATAGTTCGATTGTTCGTAGAGATCCTAAGTTCATCAGCCGCCGATGTGTATGAGCATGGAAGCAACCGAACGGAGTTGCCGTATGCCCATACCATGGTTGAACAGGTATGTGAGAAAGCATTCGCGCTCGTTCAAGAGAGGTGCGGCAGGTTGTCTACGCCGAGAGCTTTCAAATATAAATATCTTCTCGATCACGACAGCGTCTGCAGATCCCAGGCTTCGAAACCGCTGTCGACGCAAAAGATCCGCGTTGAAATTACCTATAACCCACATGCGGAAAGCGTTAAGGGGATACAGCTCGAAGATCTATTCTGGCCAGCGTTGTTGAGGTGCTACCCCCATTCAGGCCGGGACCGGCTTGCTCGAGTGAAATCGCAACTCTCGCCATCATAGCTGTGTGTCTCGTTACATAAAGCACAGCGATAAACACCAGGTCGCCGTTTTATCCAGTCAACTCTCATAACGCCATGTCATCTAGAGCAACGTGAGCGTATCCGGGCAGTTACGTCGTCAACTCCAGTGCGATCTGTTTCGTGTTGTGATCGATCGCAACGATTTTGAAGTCTTGCATCTGACCAACGTGAAGTGGCTCAGCCTGCGCGGTTGGAGCTTTCGTCTCACCCTTCCATCGAGCGTTCAGCATGGAACTCAATAATGAAAGATCGAGCTTAGCTTCGCCTTGACTCGATGCCGGAGCCGCATTGGATCTCATTCTTACCGCGCAATTAGCGCGAATGCCTTCGCCAAGTTCCACGACGGCGTTGTCCCCTGTTTGTTCGATCACACGGCCCGATACGACGTCCCCAACAGAATGCTCTTCGAGATACTCATCCAGATCAGTAGGAATCAGCTGCTTCACGCTGAGCTTGATCTGACGTTTTTCCATATCGATGGCGAGAACCTGCGCCTTGATGATCTGTCCAACCTTCAACACATCCTGCGGGTGGTTGATGCGTTTTTCGGCGCCGATCTCGCTGATATGGACTAGGCCTTCAATGCCTTCCGCCAGTTGCACGAAGGCGCCGAACTTTGTCAGTCGCACAACCGGGCCTTCAATAACAGAACCTGTGGGAAACTTTTGCGGTACTGATGTCCACGGATCGCCCAGTGCCTGTTTGAGCCCCAAAGAGAGACGGCGCTCTGCCGGGATGATCGAAAGGATGACAGCCTCAACCGTGTCATCGAGCCTGAGAAGATCGCCAGGCTTTCGCACCTTATTGACCCACGACATATCTGAGACGTGGATCAACCCTTCAATCCCCGGTTCGACTTGGATGAATGCACCGAAGTCCGTGAGACGTTTCACAGTGCCACTAACGCGCTGACCCAACAGATACCTGTCTGCAGCAGAGTCCCACGGCTCCGGCTGCAATTGCTTGAGGCCAAGCGAAATGCGTCTGCTGTCGGCATCGACCTTCAGAATCTTGACCTGTAATTGTTGACCAACGGTGAGAACTTCTTCGGGATTATTGACCCGGCTCCAGGCGATATCGCTGACATGCAGCAGACCGTCCACTCCGCCAAGGTCGATAAAGGCACCGTAGCCGGCAAGGCTTCGGACGTGACCGCTGACGATATCCCCTTCGCTCACCTCCGAATATCGCTTCTGCTCAAGGTGGCGGGTCTGCTCCTCGAGGATGACGCGGCGATCAACTACGACGTCCTCCTCGGTTGCGTCGAGTTTGATGATGCGGCAGGCAATCTCTTGGCCTACAAGCTTCTCCAACTCAGCGGCGTCGCGGGTTCCACTGCGAGATGCAGGCATAAAAGCACGGACACCGACGTCGACCGTAAGACCGCCTTTGACGACGCCAGTCACAGTTCCCACCACGGCGGCCTTTTGCGCATAGGCTTCTTCCAGGGATGACCAGTCCGTCGGTTGTGCAATCTTCAAACGCGAAAGCGCATAATACCCCTCTTCGTTGCGCCCCTTTACTGTGACAGGAAACCTGTCTCCAACCGAGACTCCTTCGGCATTGTTCTCAAACGCTCCTCGAGAGAGCACGCCCTCAACTTTGAGGCCGATATCCAGGAATACGGAATCTGACGAGATTGACACGACGATGCCTTCGTTCTGGGCGGCGTCGGTCTTTGATCGATCGGTATGAGCCTTTTCAAACTGCGAAAGGAGCGAGCCAAACGATTCTGTAGAATCGTCGATGGTCTCGGGTGTGTCGATAAAGTCGGGAGCGGCGTTTGAGGTGTCATCGGTTGCCATAGCAGTTATCTAATATTGTAGACACGACCGGACCATGGCAATTGACGACTCTGAAAACGCTGTGTTCCGATCGACTTAGTGAATCGAAAGCCAGCACTTCCGGTGGATGCGATTCTGCCGGAGATTCTTGCGTCCCTGCGGCATACGCCCAACCTTGTAATCGAATCGCCGCCCGTATTCACCATCGGAAGGTCCATTCTTCTGGCATTGATCCGATAAGCGGAGAATTTTTGCACCAGGACAGCCGCCCTAGAGCGTAGCAATGTTGTGTCTTTGAGCCGATACGATTTGTTTGAAAAGCTGATCGAAAATCGGATCCACACCCCAGGCCTGTGTGGGACGTCGTTCTCGTCGAAGCGGATGGCGTGGCCTTCGTGGGTGGCGAGGAAGACGACCTGGTGGCCGTCGGTGACCCGGACCAGCTGAGGATTCTCCGCTGTCGGGCCTGAAGAGGAGTGATAGGAAACCCCCGTAAAAGCTCCACCGGGAGAGTAGTAGCGTTTGAGAATCTCTATTTTTAGGGGAATTTCTGCAGTTTTCGAACAATATCTGCGGACAATGAACACGCTAGGACTGTCTGGCGGTGGATGCAGTCTTGAGCGAACCCCTCTCCGGCTGAATCCCATTATCAGGGAAAATACAGGGATTTTCTGACATTTTCTATCACGAAATGCCTCCCCTACGCCTATAAGCTATTGGATTCATTTAGCTTATACCGCTTTTACCCCGATTTCTACCGCAATGGAACAGGGATTTTGGTTTTAGGTATCAGGGAATTTTATTTGGCAATCTGGGAAGTCATCGCCAAAACCCGAGTAAGCCGCAGACGTTTCGGGTTGTGCCGCTTAGTTTGGGCGCAAGAGAAGGTGGTCACTCAGCGGGGTTACTTCGGCGCATTCGATGGTGTAGCCGGCTTGTTGGGTGAGAGGACGGAAACCCTCAACACCGCGTGGATGCAGGTCGAAACGCATGGTTTTGATCTGCTCCCGGCGAATGGGGAGGTTGCTGGTGACGGAGCCGACGACCAGTTTTACGCCGGAGCGGAGTGCCCGCAGGTTGGCGACGATGGCCTCGTCGGAGCCGTACTCGAAGAGAGCGCCCTCGGAGGAGGCACCGACGATGGCGTTGGACTCGATAGAGGTGAGGAGGTCTTCGAGGACCGAAATGTTGTTCCAGTCGTAGGCTCGTTGATCAAAGGTAATCTCGAGTTTCTCGAGAGGTGCGCCTGGGGCCTGAAGAGCGCGGACGGCACTGGCACCGAAGGACGGGCCATTCGTGTCGAGGTCGCAGACGTGGATGGCGATGGGACGGTTGAGCAGAGTTGCGTTTCGTCGAGAAAGAAAGAGCAGAGCGTTGAGGCTGTCCATCGCGGGACCACCGCCGATGTTGATGAAGTGCAGCGGAGCATTGGGGGAGGCTGCTAGCAGCGGCTCGAGACCCGTGGCCAGCATGGTTGCGCAGTGCTGCAGGCGCAGACGTACGAAGCGGGCGTGCGGCGAGCCGGCGACGCGCAGGTCTAAGGATGAGGTGAAGCCATCGGGTAGATTATCCGGACCCAGCTTCATGATGTAAGTCGTCAAGCCTCCGAGGAAAGAACCTCCGGGCTGACTGAGGGCACGCAGCAGCTGCGACTGTCTCGCTCCGAGCTTGATAAAGATGCGGCGCAGGAAAACAGGGCCTCTTGCGTTTTTGTCCTCGGTCAACTTGTACTGCTCGGTGAGTGCGGCTCGTGAGACAGGGTCGTCCGCAATGGCGAAGGAGGGGTTGGTGAGGTCGATGACGGGGAGCTCGAGGCCTTCCGGTGTAGTGGTGTAGACGATGCCTGGTCTGTGAAGCAATAACCCTCCTCGGCACGCGATGAAAGACGGCATTGAGGATGATAAATCCCCCAAGGCCGTCGGCTAACGTTTGCTCGTCACTTTGTAGGTCTCTCCGGCTTTTGGTTCAAAAGCGACGGCATGGCCAAGTGTGGTGGTGGCGATGGCTTTGCCGGCATTGTCTTTCACGAGGAGCGAAGATGGTTGCGTGCCGACTTCTATGTCGGAGACGTTGACCGTAATGGGCGTTGTGCTCGCTGGCAGGGTGAGTTTTGCGGTGGAGGTCTTCGCTACGGGATAGATGCAGAGGTAGAGCTTGCCTTGTTGCTGCTCTAACGTGATGCCTGAACCACCGATGAAAAGCGGCGACTTCTCGGCGGGCAGCGCGAAGTCCTTCAGCGTCTGCTTGCCGGGATAGACCTTTCCGGTCTCGAAGTCCATCCAGTTGCCTGCGGGCAGATAGACGTCCCGCGACTGTGCGGTCTCGTAGTCGTTGCCATAGAGAGGCGTAGCGAGCATACTGTCGCCAATGAGCCACTCGTAGCCACGCGTGGTGGCGTTCTCACGGCCATAGACGTTGGGATCGTCGGGGAAGGCGATGGGGAGGGGGGTCATCGTCCAGGGGTAGCCGTCGTTCGCGAAGCGCCGTGCGTTGGAGAAGAGATATGGCGCGATGCGCTCGTGGAGTTTCGCGGCCTTGAGCATGATGGAGGCGGTCGGCGGGGAGAAGGTCCATGGCGGTTCGCCCATTCCCATGCTTGAATGCATGGCAGCCCACATGGCGTTGCGCTGCATATAGGTCTCCATGCGCGCCGTGCGGCCCGTGCCAAAGCGATTTTCACCAAAGGTGCCGCCGACGATATCCGGGTAGACGAGTGGAAAGCCGGAGTAGGCGAAGGCAAGCGCGTTGACGGGGCCGCGGTCCTGATCCTGGTTGTAGTTGAAGTCGTTGATGCGATGCAGATCGCCGTTGGAAGAGAGGTAGCCGTTGCGCTCGATGATGAGTTGGTGCTGCGCCATCAGGCGGTCATTGGTTGGGTCGACCTTGTCGTCGCGCAGGTCGTACTTGCCGTAGCCATAGAAGTCTTCTTTCCAACCAGAGATGCCGTAGTCCTGCCACTTCTTGACGAGAGATATGTACCAGTTGAGAGCGGCGGGGTAGCGTGCGTCAAGGAGGTAGTAGGGCAGCTTGGGCCAGCCTCCAGTAAAGGCTTGGGCCTTGCTGTCCTTGTCCTTCATAAAAAAGCTGTTGGCGACGCCCTCTTTTGAGTACGGTCCGTCGGTGATGAAGGTGATGCGCAGGCCGAGCATGACAGTGAGATCTTCAGAGCGGAAATGCGCGATCATGCCCTTGGGATCGGGATACTTGTCGTGGTCCCAAAGGCCGAAGCTTGTGGTCTCGTGCATGGCGTCGGGTTTGGCAGGCCAGAAGCCGGAGCCGATGACGACCCACTTGAGTGGATAGCCGAGCTTGAGGTAGTGGTCGATGGAGTCTGTGTCGGTCTTCTGGTTTGTCTCCCATCCGAGCGCGCCGAAGGCCTCCCATCCGATGCCGAAGGCGTCATACTTGGGCATGAAGACGCGGTAGCCGGAGGCGTTGCGCGCGTCGAGGTACTGCCTGTAGATCTGGTGTGGGTCGCCGAAGAAGTAGTGAAGTGTGACCTTGCCGTTGTAGAGCTGCTGCACGCCCTGAACGATCTCATCCGCGGAGGTGTGGACGATCTTGCGGTGGGGATCGATGAGCAGGACCGCGAAGCGTTGTTTCGGATAGATCATGAAGTTGCTGACGAGGCGCGAGATGCCCTGACCGGAGAGGAAGGCGTCGTTGGCGAAGCCGGTAACATCGGTGTTGAACTGTTTGTTGGCGAGGGTAGAAAACTTTGCCTGCTCGACGGCGTGGTCGGCGAGTCCGTAGGCCGGTGTGTCGCCCAGAGTGACAAAGCGAATGTCGGAGAGTGGCCGGGTGGAAGTCAGTGTCAGCGTGGCGTGATGCGGCGCCAGAACGATCGAGATGCGAAGGGGGGCTCCGCCCATTGTAGTGGCGTTGAGGATGCAGGGAGACGTGGAGCAGTGTGCCGTGCCGGCGAGCCGGATCTGTTCTCCACCGACGAGAAGTCCCGCATTGGCATCAGGTGCAACAACTGGCTTGCCATCGACCGCAAAGCCATAGCGGAACCCTGGCGCTTGTGCGGAAAAGGTAATACCCGAACCCTGAAGGTGAATCTGGGCGGCGCCGGAGATGCTGGCGGCAATGAGGGACAAGGCGAGGAGCGCTCTTTTCTGCAAGACTCTAAGATCCTTTCGGTGAATGCGTGAGGCTGGTCTTATGCGATCAGAAATCATCAATTTCTAGACAGGTTTAGCGGTTAACATGTACTCTTTCCCGTGTTCCTTTGGCAAGTCATAAAATCCCGCGGGTCTGTGCCGCTTCCGTTTTATTACAGAGGATGACTGGCCATGCGGTGAACCGATTGAAGCAGGATCTTAATGAGCGATAGCGGCAACTTCGGGAAGGCCAATGCTGTGCCCGTAACGCGAGAACTTCGCGAGGAGAAGATTAAGGCCGATCTAGTGGTGGCAGGCGGCGGCCTGTCGGGTGTCTGCTGCGCGATCACGGCAGCGCGCGCAGGGCTGAAGGTGACGCTGGTGCAGGACCGCCCGGTGCTGGGCGGCAATGCGTCGAGCGAAGTGCGGCTGTGGGTCCTGGGCGCGACCTCTCACATGGGCAACAACAATCGCTGGGCGCGCGAGGGCGGCGTAATCGACGAGCTGCTGGTCGAAAATTTGTGGCGCAACCCTGAGGGCAATGCGATCGTTCTCGATTCGATCGTGCTGGAGTTTGTGCTACGTGAAGAGCGGATCCGGCTACTGCTAAATACGGCGGTCGATGAGATCGAGACTGCGGAGGACGGCGCGATCAGAAGTGCGACAGCGTACTGCAGCCAGAACCAGACGCGCTATCGTCTGGAGGCGCCTCTGTTTGTGGATGCAACCGGCGATGGCCTGCTGGGGTTTCTTTCAGGTGCGGCGTTTCGCATGGGCGCGGAGGCTCGCAGCGAGTTCGGGGAGTTGCTGGCGCCGGAGACGGAGCAGCACACGCTGCTGGGCCACTCGCTCTACTTCTACTCGCGCGATACGGGTAGGCCGGTGAAGTATCTGCCGCCCGCGTTTGCGCTGAAGGACATCACGCAGATACCACGCTATCGCGAGCTGCGGGTGACTGATTCGGGTTGCAGGCTATGGTGGCTGGAGTACGGCGGCTCGCGCGACACGGTGTATGAGACCGAAGAGATTAAGTGGGAGTTGTGGAAAGTCGCCTACGGTGTGTGGAACTACATTAAGAATTCGGGCGAGTTTCCTGAGGCGGAAACGCTGACGCTGGAGTGGATGGGGACGATTCCGGGCAAGCGCGAGAGCCGGCGCTTCGAAGGCGACGTGATTCTCACGCAGCAGGATGTGATCGAGCAGCGACAGCATTCTGACGCAGTAAGTTTCGGCGGGTGGGCGATCGACCTGCATCCTTCAGATGGTGTCTACAGCTCTCAGCCCGGCTGCACGCAGTGGCACAGCAAGGGTGTCTTTCAGATTCCATACCGGACGATGTACAGCCGCAATGTGCCGAACCTGTTTTTGACGGGACGGCTGATCTCTGCATCGCACATCGCTTTCGGCTCGACGCGTGTGATGGCCACATGTGCCCACAACGGTCAGGCAGTAGGTATGGCTGCCTTAATGTGCCTAAGCGAGGATCTCCGGCCGCGTGATCTTGTTGCACCAAAGAGGATGGGTGAATTGCAGCAAAGGCTGTTGCGCGCGGGACAATTTATCCCCGGGGTGATTGCCGAGGATGTTGCAGACAAGGCTCGTGCAGCTATCGTCACGGCGACTAGCGAGTTGCAGCTAAGCAAATTAGAGCCTTCTGGTGAGTGGGCGGCGCTTGACAAGCCGATGGCGTTGCTTCTGCCGGTGGTGGATGGACGTGTGCCGGTAGTGAATGTGGCGCTGCGAAGCAAACACGAGACAACGGTACGTGCGGAGCTGTGGGGTTCGTTTCGTAAAGGCAATACAACTCCGGATGATTTGCTTGGAAAAAGAGAGTTGACTCTGCATGTGGGTGAGCAAGCTGCAGCGCTTGCATTTGACGTGACAGTGGACGCCGCACAGTATGTGTTCTACATGCTGTGGCCTGCGGAAGGTGTCTCAGTGGCGCTCAGCCACGAGCAGGTGACTGGCGTACTGACCTTGTCGCAGAAGATGAATAGGGCAGTAGCGAAGAGCCTTGTGCAAACCCCGCCTGAAGGCTCGGGCATCGATACGTTCGCCTACTGGTTGCCAGAGCGTCGGCCTGCTGCGCGAAATCTTGCGGTGACAATCGAACCAGCATTGAAGCTCTTTGGTGGAGAGAGTGTGGTGAACGGCATTGCGCGTCCGTGGTGTGGTGTAAATGCGTGGGTACCGGCGCGTGAGGATCCGCGACCTTCATTGCGTCTTGCATGGAGTGAGCCGCAGACGATTCGCGACATCGAGATCAGCTTCGATACGGACTTCGATCATCCGATGGAGTCGGTGTTGATGGGGCATCCGGAGCGGCTGATGCCTGGGTGTGTGACTGAGTTCGAGGTGTGTGCAGGCACAGGTGTGCTCGCGCATGAGACGGAGAATCACCAGACGCGCTGGAGACTTCGGCTGGAGAACCCGGTCGTTACGAACGATCTCTCGATTGCCATACTGGCACATGGCCCGGCCCTTCCCGCGATCTTTGAAGTACGCTGTTACTGATTTCGAAGGAGCGGCATGAACGAGTGTGAAGGAAGACTCTCCCGGCATCAGTGGGTGATCATTGCGCTGCTCTTTACGGTCTCGCTGATTAACTACTTCGACCGGCAGAGCCTATCGGTGGTGGCGCCGCGTTTTCAGGCCGAGCTTCATCTGGACGATGTGGGGTATGCGCACATTGTTAGCATCTTTCTGTTTGCGTCTGCGATAGCTTACGGCATCTCGGGGTTTATCTCGGACTGGCTGGGGACTCGCCGATCCATGATGCTGTTCGTGGGGTGGTGGTCGCTGGCGGAGGCGGCAACGGCGTTTGCCTCCTCGGTGTGGATGCTGGCGATGGCGCGGTTTTGCCTGGGGCTGGGAGAGCCGGGATTGTGGGTTGCGGCACCAAAGGCAGTGGGGGAGACGTTCGACAACAGGCAGCGCGGACTTGCGGTGGGAATCTACACGATGGGCGCAACCGCAGGCGCCATCATCGCGCTACCGGTGATCGTAGCTGTGACGACGCATCTTCCGTGGCGGTCGATCTTTCTGATCGACGGCGCGGCGGGGTTGCTGTGGATTCCAGTGTGGCTGTGGTTCTATCGTGAGCGTGTATCGAGCGGCGTGCTCAGTAAGGCTGCGAGTGCAGCGAACACGCGTGAGGTGCTGCGCCGAAACTCAACCTGGAAGCTGCTGATCGCGCGCAGTCTTACCGACCCGGTGTGGTACTTCTTACTGTTCTGGTTTCCGAAGTATTTGAACAGTGCGCGCGGTCTGCCCATGACGCAGCTGGCGAAGATCGGCTGGGTGGTGTACTTGGGAGCGGGACTGGGCACGATTGCGGGCGGCTTATTGTCGCGGCGGTTGATTCGCTCCGGTATGAAGGTTGTGCTGGCGTATCGCTGCACGATGCTAGCTGCGGCTGTGCTAGTGCCGCTAAGTCCACTTGCGGCGCTGGTTCCGTACTACGCGCTGTCGGTGCTGATAGCGTCGGTGGTGGCGCTGGCGCATATGGCATGGCTGGTGACGCTGACGGCAATGGTGATAGAGCTGTATCCGGCGAACCAGGTGGGTAAGGCGGCGGGATTGATTGCGATGGGGTCGGGGTTCGGCGGAATGGTCTCGAGCGAGATCGTGGGGTATCTCGTAACACATGGAGGCTACACACCAGTGTTTTCCCTAATGGCGCTGTTGCACCCCATTGCGATCGCTCTGCTGTGGCCTGTGTTCCGGCAGAAGCGGCCGCTGGTGAATGTTCTTCCTGCCGAAAACCCCGCATGAGGATGTTGCTTTCATTAACGAGGGTTCACGCCGGCGTGATGTGCGATAGCTGCGGTGCGTTCGCTTGTGCGTGGCCGAGCGCCGTGTTGTCGAAGACGCACCAGACCGTAGTAGAGAAGGTGCGCGCATAGCGTTTGAGGTGCGTTCCGTCGGATGGAAAGCTTCCCGCTCACGCTGGGGATACCGACCATCCTGCGGTGCCGATGTAGGTCTGTCACATGCTGCCTTGGTTGGATGCAGACAGCATGCGAGGCGTGTAGAGCGGAGTTAAGGCAGCTCAGTTTCGAAGAGCTTCTGCACGATCTTCCAGCTGTCGCGGTGTTCGCGGTCGATGTTGACGACCCCCCAGGAACGGATGCCGTTCTCCGGTGTTCCCTTGATGAGGGAACGGTAGTCGTTCCAAGTCCAGAGCGAACCGCCAATCATCCACGGTCGTTCTTTCATGGCGGTGACGGCATCGGTGATGTCCCTAATGCGCTCGGGGTCGCGCAGGCCAGGCTCGCCCATCTTGCCGAACTCGGTGACGAAGATTGGCTTGTTGCGGTAGAGCTGGTGGACGTGGTCGAAGCGCTTGGCGTAGCCGCCGTATACGTTGATGGAGACGAAGTCGGAGTACTGGCTGGCTTCATCGGCACCGGTCTTGACGGAAGGATCGCTCGTATAGCGCGAGGCGAAAGTGATGAGCCGCGTCGGGTCAAGCGAAAGCGTATAGGCGCGCATGTCGCGCGTCCAGTCGCGGCCTTCCTGTGTGTAGGACTCATATTCGTTGCCGACGCTCCACGCTATGATCGAGGGGTGATTCCAGTCCTGCTCCATCATCTCCTTCTGCTGTTGCTTGAAGCGCTCGCGGACTCCGGGGTCGGCCATCTGCCAGGAGCTGAAATTCCAGTTGCCGGCCTCTGGGATGATGAGCATGCCATGTTTGTCTGCGAAGTCGATCAGGTATGGCGGCTGCGGATAGTGCGCGATACGCATCATCCGCATGTTATCGGCGAGCATGTCGGAGAGGTCGCGCTCGAGGATGGCGTCCGACTCCCGGAGGCCCTCCTTGGGATCTTCCCCCACGCGGTTGGCGCCGTAGAGGTGGACTGTCTTGCCGTTGAGCTTGAGCTCGGTGCCTTCGACGCGAATGTCACGCACGCCGATGTTGGCGCTGAGCTGGTCGTTGGGGATGGTGAGTTTAGCGGTATAGAGGAAAGGGTCGCGCGTGCTCCATAGGTGAGCGTTCCTTAGCGTCCCTACCCATGTGACTTCGGCATCACCGTTGGTAGCGATGCGCGTCGGCTTGAGGTGGACAGGCAGCGTGGCGATCTCACCTTGAACGGTAGAGGTCGCGGCCGATGTGCCTGCGTTGTGCAACCAGGCTCGAAGATGGATCGTCGCAACACCTGTCTTGAGATCGGGCTTCGCGTCGATCTTCATGTTACGCAGGTAGACGGCGTCGGTGATGACTATGCTGACGGGGCGGACAATGCCGCCATAGGGCATCCAGCCGACGATGGTAATGCGATTTGCGGTGCCGTAGGGGCCGGGGTGATCGGTCGAAGGAACGCCAGCGGCGAGCGCGGGGATGGAGGTCAGTGTGGGCGTGTTGTCGACTTCGACGGTGAGGTGATTCGCGCCAGGCTTGAGTAGCTTCGTAATGTCGAACTCAAACGTTGTGTATCCGCCTTCGTGAGTGCCGATGTGTTTTCCGTTGAGCCAGACCTGCGCGACGTTATAGACGGCGTCGAAGTGAAGGCGTGCGATCTGGCCGGGCCTAAGCGTGGGCGCATCGAAGTCGCGCTCGTAGAGAGCGTGGCCGATGTAGTGGCGGTACTTCTCATCAGCGGGCCAGCTATGCGGCAGGGTGACGGGCTCGGCCTTTTCAGCGAGTGTGGTCTTAAAGGTCCAGCCGGGGCCGTCAAGCGAGATGCGTTCGGCAGCGGGCGAGACGAGCGAGAGCGCAGGCGCGACGAGAGACACAAGGGCGATGCGAGAGAGTCGGTTCATTTCGTCCTCAACTGAGCAGATGTCATAGATGAAAAGAAGGGCAGAGCGGGAGGCTCTGCCCTTCAGGGTGTGAGATTGGTTAGAACATCAGCTTCGCAGCGAGCTGTAACGAGCGCCCGTCGGCTGCATTGGTGATGGTTCCGAAGGCACCATTGGTATTGCCGCCGCCACCGACACCATTGCCATTGACCACAGGATTTGCCGCTGCGGAGAAGGTCGTATTCGGAAGACCGAAGTTGGCATGGTTAAGAACGTTGAAGGCTTCGGCGCGAAGCTGAATCTTCCAGCGCTCGGTAATCTCCGTTGTCTTGAAGATGGAGAAGTCGAAGTTCTGCGTCCCCGGACCGCGAACATTGGCCAGCGTGCGCGGCACATTGCCGAAGGTGTAATCCGAGGGGTTCTGGAAGGCCGCTGTGTTAAACCACTTCAGCGGTGTTGGGCTGGAGAGCTTGACGTTCTGGCCGGGTACGAAGTTGGGACGTGTCGCGGCATTGGCCTGAGAGTTCGCACCGGTGATGGTAAGAGGGGTACCGGTCTGGAAGACCGCGATGAGATTTAGTTGGAAGCCGCCGATGGCGCGGTTGACCCAGGCGTTTCCGGAAGAGAACTTCTGGTTGCGCCCGAAGGGCAGGTTGTAGAGAGCACTGACGGTGGCGCGCTGCGAGACGTCGGCCGGGTCGAGCGAGTACTCCGCGCGGCGGTTATAAACGTTCTGGTAGCCGTTGTTGGCGGCGATCCCGTTGAGGTAGGCGAGAGGCGAGTTGACGCTGTCATCGAGCAGCTTGCTCATCGTGTAGCCGAAGAGCAGGAGCAGGCCGTTGCGCGCCTGACGTTGTGCGGATAGCTGAAGCGCATCGGAATGTAGGTTGCCATCGTGCGGGTTATAGACGGAGATCGAGCTGTAGTAGGGGAAGGGCAAAAGCGACTGCGCCCGTGTGATCGTGGCGCCGCCGAGCGAACCAGGGACACGACCAGCGTAGGGATTGGGTACCGACGCCTGGAGCGCGGTACGGCCAAGGCTGAAGTATTGGGGATTGAGTGAGTTCATGTTGTAGCCGCCCGCGGGCACATGAACGCCGTGGTTACCAACGTAGGTGGCCTGCACCACGACGGAGTAGGGGATCTCGCGCTGGACGCTGAGAGTGTACTGTTGCGACATCGGGGACTTCCAGCGGGTGGGGTCCTGATAACCGGGTGACTGGCCGAGGAAGCCGAGCGGGCCGAAGGACGAGCCGAGCGGTTGCAGCGGATCGGTGGGGAAGCCGTTCTTGAACTGGAAGGCGACGAGACGAGTGTCGTTGCCTGCCGGGTTGTAGCTGGTGTTGGTAGAGGAGAAGCCGTTGGTCTGTCCGGTGTAGATGGAATTGAAGAACAGCGGGTAGTACATGCCGAAGCCACCGCGGACGACGGTCTTGCCATCGGCTGTGGCCTTGTAGGCGAAGCCGATGCGCGGCCCGAAGTCGGTAAAGCTTTCAGGAACGAAGTTGCGTCCGATACCGCCGGTGTTGGCGTACTGCATGGTGCCGGTGAAGCCGTTGGAGGTCGCGGTGGGGTTGAAGTTGCTGTAGCCGTTGTTCTGCTCGAAGGGCTGCTGCTGATAGTCGTAGCGCAGACCGAGGTTCAGTGTAAGGCGGTCGCTGGCCTGCCAGTCGTCCTGGAGGAAGAAGGAGGTGCTGATGGCGCGGTCGGTCTCGCCGGTGTTGGTGGTGATAGCCGCGGTACTAACTGCCCCGGCGAGGAAGGTGGCGTAAGAGTAGCCGGTATTCGTAGAGCCCGCTGGAGCGGCGGCACCAGAAGGGTCGGAGGTAAGGCCGGCGGCGAAGCTGAAGTTTCCCGAAGGCGTGTTGCGCTGAAGATTGGAGCCAATGTTGTAGCGCAGGTCCGTGCCGAAGGTCAGTGTGTGGCGCTTAATGACCTTAGTGATGGTATCGGTGATCTGCGGAAGGGTGTACGTCCTGAGGCCGATGGTCTGCACGGATGCGGGCAGGCCGTTTCCTACGGTCGGCAGCGCGAAGTTGGGAACGTTGGACGGAAGACCGAGCTTCGATGGCCAGTTGCCACCTGCGCTAACGGCCTGGAAGGGAAACTCCTGACGCTCGACGGAAAGGCGAAGGTCGTTGATCAGCGATGAGGAGAAGGTGTGGGTGTTGCCGGCGAGGATCTCCTTGGCTACGTAGGTGTCGTAACGATTGGCCACCGTGGGATCGGGATAGTAGGTTCCGCCACCGGTGCCACCGTTGGTGAAGTTGTTGTAGTAGGCATAGCGAACGAAGAGTGTGTCCTTGTCAGTGAGGCGATAGTCGATGCGGCCGAGGGCGTTGTACATGTTGCTGATGCCCTTGTTGGCGAAGAGGAAGTTGTTCGTATTGGTGTAGGCGTTCGAAGGCGTGACGTTGGGCAGCGGATAGAAGGCGTTCTGGTAGTTGACGGCTACGGGATCGAGGTTCGCGATCTTGTTGTTCGCATATGGCTGACGAGTCGCTATGCCGTTGGCGATGGTGGTGGTATAGGGGTTATAAAGTTGGATCTTGTTGCCGCTGGCGTCGGCCAGACCGGAGAAGTCACCGGTGCGCTGTGCGGGCGTGGGGACAGAGAGATACTGCGGGTTCGACTGAATGAAGCGGTAGGTCTCAAAATTGCCGAAGAAGTAAGCGCGATTGCGAATAATGGGGCCACCAACCGCACCGCCGAACTGGTTGTAGCGTAGGACAGGCTTGGCAAGTGGTGGACGGGCGAAGTAGTTCCGTGCGTTGAAGATGTCGTTGCGCAAGAACTCGTAGACGGAGCCATG
>Ga0070671_100001597_pt1 | contig 17061 bp, 14 predicted proteins | sample KBSS73metaG_FD_65341 | JGI IMG/M metagenome (GOLD analysis project Ga0070671, IMG submission 65341) | Switchgrass rhizosphere microbial communities from Kellogg Biological Station, Michigan, USA - KBS S7-3 metaG | ecosystem: Host-associated > Plants > Roots > Rhizosphere > Soil ...
GAGCACCGCGGCCATGTCCTCGGCCGCGTGTCCCGCGTCGAGCGCCGGCCCGATGGCCGAAACACCGCTAGCGTCGCCGGCATGCCCGGACCCGCACGCTTCCGCGTCGCCGCACTGGACACCCGCGACCCGGTCGGCCTCGCCCGCTTCTACTCCGCGCTGACGGGGCTGCCGATCCGCGAGGGCGACCTGACGCCCGACGCCGACTGGGTCGAGCTCGACGCGGGCGGCGGCGCCACCATCGCCTGCCAGCTCTCCCCGGGACACGTCCCGCCCGAGTGGCCCGGCGAGGAGCACCCCCAGCAGGCCCACCTGGACTTCGCCGTCGACGACCTCGACGAGGGCGAGGCCCGGGTCCTCGAGCTGGGCGCCCGCAAGACCGAGGTCCAGCCGGACGGGCGCTGGCGGGTGTTCCTCGACCCGGCGGGCCACCCGTTCTGCCTGGTGCCCGAGTAACGTCCGATCAGGACCGGCCGAGTCGGAGCACGACCCGCAGCCGACGAAGGCAGGCCGTCCGTGATCCACCGCGCGACCCACCGCCGCGTCCTCCCCGCCCTCGTGCTCGGGGCGGGGGTGCTGGCCGCGTGCGCGGGCGGCGGGGCGTCGGGACCCTCCGCGGGCGCGGGCACCGCGGCGACCCCGGCCGCGGCGGCCGTGCGGGACGGGTGCCCGCTCGAGCCGGACGCCGTCACCGCGGCGACCGGGATGACGTTCACGCTGCGCCAGACCCTCACCGACCGCCCGCTCGAGACGCTGGAGACCGTGACCGCGGACACCACCTGCGTGCTCACCGCCGACGAGGTGCGCGGGGCGGGCGGTGACCCGCTGGTGCTGCGCGCGGACGTGGTCAGCGGCCCGGCGGTCGCCGAGCTGACGGCCCACTTCCAGCGGGTCTGCACCGGGAGCGGCGGCACGCTGTCGAGCTCCGGGGGCACCACGACCTGCGCGAACCGGGGCGGGGTGCAGGAGGGTCTCGTCGTCGAGGGCGACCGGGCCGTCGAGGTGTCCTACGTGGCGGTCCCGCAGGACCGGCTCGCCGCGGTGACGGCCTCGTTCGACGAGGTCCTCGCCCTGGTCTAGCGGGTCTAGCGCGACGCCGCGCGCGGCTTCTCGACGGCCTTGCGGTAGGCCTTCATGCCGTAGCGGTTCACCGCGGTCCGGACCAGCCCGAAGATCGCGCCCTGCAGCGTGGCGGCCAGCAGGACCTCGCGGGTGCTGTAGGCGGGCGAGAGCGGCTCGGGGGTCTCTGCCTCCTGGGAGACCCGCTTCCAGATCAGGTCGAAGATCTGCCCCGCGAGCAGGCCGCCCACCAGGCCCGAGACGATCCCGACCGGTTTGTAGGCCAGCTTCAGCGCCCCGGGAAGGTCGTCACCGGTCTCGCGGGCGCGCTGTCTCGTCTCTCGGGTCATGGGCCCCGCGTACCCGAACGGCCCGCCCGCCACACCCCCAGATCGCGCCGCCGCGGCCCACACCCCACGATCGACGGATGGCCGAGCGGGAGCGGACCGCCGACGGGCGCCGGCGCCGCGCCGGCCGCGCTGCGGGAGTGACCGGCGCGGCATGATGCGCGCATGACCGCGAAACAGGAACGGGCGGGCGTCGCGCTCTCGAGCCTCGACTCCCCCGTCGTCGACGGCGAGCCCGCCACCAAGGGCGATCTCGTCGACTACCTCGACGCCGTCGCCGACCGCATGGTCCCGGTGCTCACCCGCCGACCGCTCTCGGTGATCCGGGTGCGGCCGGGCCAGGAGCCCTTCATGCAGAAGAACCTGCCGAAGTACACACCGGACTGGGTGGCGTCCACCGTGATCACCTCGCAGACCGGCCGCGAGGTCCGCTACGGACTCTGCAACGACCGCCGCACCCTGCTCTGGTTCGCCAACCAGCGGGCCGTGGAGTACCACCCGGGCCTGTTCACCGTCGACGAGCACGCGGCGTCGCAACTGGTGCTGGACCTGGACCCGCCGGAGGGCGCCGGGTTCGCCGAGGTCGTCGCGGTGGCGAAGCTGGTCCGCGAGGCGCTGTCCGCCGCCGGGCTCACCGGGGCGGTGAAGACGAGCGGCGCGAAGGGCCTGCACGTCGTGGTGCCGCTGTCCCCCACCCCGTTCGACGACGCTGCGGCCGCCACCCGCGCCCTCGCCGCCCGAGCCGCAGCCCTGGACCCGGAGATCGCCACGACCGCGTTCGTCAAGGAGGACCGAGAGGGCAAGGTCTTCGTGGACTCCACCCGAGCCGGCGGCGCCACGGTGGTCGCGGCCTACAGCCCGCGGATCCGCCCCGGCCTGCCCGTGTCGTTCCCGCTGGACTGGACGGAGCTGGACTCGGTGACGCCGGCGGACTTCACCATCGCCACTGTGCCGGACCTGCTCCCCGACCGTCCGACCTGGACGGAGCTGACGGCCGAGGCGCAGACCCTGCCCGCGGACGTCGTGGAGGAGGGCCACACGATCCCGATCGCGCGGGTGCAGGCGATGCACGAGGGCAAGCGCCGCAAGCGGGCCCGGGAGTCGGGGAGGTGAGAGGGGCCGGGACCGCCCCCCACGCGGTCCCGGCCCTCTGTTCCCCGGCTCAGCCCGTGACGGGCAGGTTCGCCGTCACGATCGTCGGCGCCGGCGCCTCCTCGCGGTGCGCGGCGGGCACGTCGGCGGCGGGCTCGTCGTGCTGCTCGTCGTCGTGGTGCTCGTCGGCCGCGGGCTCGTCGTGGTCGTCGTCCTCGGCGATCGCGCAGCTCGCGGTGCCGATGGTGACGGTCAGCAGGCTGTCCGAACCGGCGTGCAGGGCGTCGAGCAGCGAGCCGACGGTCGACAGCACCGGGAGCTTCGACGCGTCCCCGCCGAAGAGGTCGAGCAGCGCGGGCGCGGCCTTCTTCTCGGCGTCGGACAGCGGCGCGGTGCGCGGCTTGCCGCTCGGGATCACGGTGACCTTGAGGCCCTCGACGGTCAGGTAGCCGTCCCTCCGGGTCTGCTTGTTCACCTCGATCTTGACCAGCGGCGACACGTCGAGGGTCACCGAGGGCTGCTCGGCCTTGATCGGGGTGCCGAGCACCCGCGCGTCGACCAGGTCGACGCCCGCCTCGTCCGCGCCGCCGTCGCACCAGGTCTTGACCAGGTCGGCCTCGACCAGCTTGAGGATGTCCAGCTCCGCCACCGTGGCCTGGGCCGAGTGGCCCTCGGCGTCGACGGTGAGCAGCTTGCCCGCGATCCCGCCGTCGAGGCCGGGGATGACGCCGAGCGACGCGAGCTCCTGGTGGTCCGGCTCGCCGTCCACGGACTGGGCGTAGGGGGTCGGGCTGACGTTCACGAGGCCGCTGATCCGCAGCAGCGACGCCGACGCGGTCACCTGCGGCTCGGCGGACGCGACCGTGGATCCGAGGAGGAACACCGCCGCGGCGGTGGCGGCGCCGACGGCGGCCGCGCCGACACCGGCGAACTGGGAGGTCTTCACGCGGGAGGTCCCTTTCACGAGTTGTCGATCGACACGAGCGTGCCCAGGGGCACGGTGCTGAGCTGCCGGAGCGCGTCGGCGGGCACCCGGATGCAGCCGTCGCTGGTCGCGGCCCCGAACACGTCGGGGGTCGGCCAGGTGTGGATCGCGACGGTCCCCGGACCGCCGCCGAAGGTGTCGTGCGTGGGGCTGTGCGTGCCCAGCGGCAGGATCACCGGGGAGTACTTCTGGTTCGCGTCGGTGAACGCGCCCAGTAGGAAGGTGCGGCCGGTCGGGGTCGGCGCGGAGGGCTTGCCGATCCCGACGGTCCACTGCGCGATCTGCGTGCCGTCGGAGAACAGCTGCAGCGTCCGCGAGGTCAGATGGACCTCGATGCGGTAGGGCGTCGTCTTGATGTCCAGGTCGGCCGTGGACAGCCACCCGGTCGACGACGCGGGCCGGGACGGCAGCAGCTCCCGCACCCAGTCCCCCTGCTGCTCCAGGACCGGGAGCCAGGTGTCGCCGATCTGCGTGACCGGCATGCGCGCGAACGGCGTTCCGCCCGGAGCGTCGTGCAGGACGGTCTCACGGACGGGGTGGGCCACCCGGCCGTCGGTGACGCGGTCCGGGGTCGCGTCCGGGACCGTGCCCTCGAGGGCGGTGTAGGTGGTGCTCTCCGGCAGCGTCGCCGGGTCGACGGCGGCGACCGCACCGGCGGCCGGGAGCTCTCCCGCGTCCTGGCCCAGCGGGGATGGTGCACCGCCGAGGAGCAGCCCCAGGCCCAGGACCAGCGCGAGCACCGCGACGACGCCCGCGGACGCCCAGCCGACGAGCCCGGCGCGGGTCGGTCCGCGACGGACGGCGCGCCGGGTACGCGGCGGGAGGGTGTGGTTCGCCACTGGGCTCACCAGGACCGGTTGCGGAGGGGGACGACCGTCTCTGCATGCACGATCGGGGAAACGAGTCTCACTCCATGAGGTGACGGTGCGTCGATCCTCGATTGCGCAAAGTCGCGACGGACGGCCACAGCGGCGCGGTGGACGGCCGAACCCCACCGTCCGTCGGACCGCTCGTCCACTCGACCCGGTGACGGTCCGTACGTGGATCGGGGTGTGCGGTGACTGTCGGTGAACACGCCCACGGCACCCCCGTGGGGGTGCCGTGGGTGCCGGGCGGGGGTCAGGACGTCGTGGTCCGGCCGCGCCGGGTGGTCCAGAGGTAGTGGCCGACGATGCTGGCCACGATCCAGAACAGCGGGCCCGCGGGCCAGAAGAACGGGACCGGCCCGGCCACCCAGCGGATCAGGAAGAGCAGCGCGAACGCGGCGCCGATGCCGGCGTGGACCAGCAGCCTGCGCCGGGCCTCCGGGGTGAGCGCGGCGCGCCGCGGGGCCGCGGGCGGCGTCGGGACGGGCGGGGCGGGCAGGTCCGCGGTCAGCGGCTCCAGGTCGGCCGCCGTGCGGGCGGCGTAGACGGCCTGCTGACGTTCGTCGGCCTCCTCCAGCGTCAGCCTGCCCTCGGCCGCGGCGTCCCGGAGGCGGACGGCGACGGTCTCGCGCTCGGCGTCGGAGATGCGGAGGGTGGGCCGGGTGGGCCGGGTGGACTGCGCGGGCTGAATGGGCTGCGCGGGCTCGGCGGGGTGGGTGGGCTGCGCGGACTCGGCGGGCTGGGTGGACTGCGTGGACCCGGCGGGCAGGCTGGTCATGGTTCCCCCTGGTGGAGTGCTGGTCTCGGTGACGGGGTCCACGGTGTCGCGGAACCGGGCCGCGCGCGTCGCACCCGGGGCGGGACCCGCGCTGCGACGGCGGGCGCGGGGCGGGGGCGCGGCGTACTCCCCCGGGAGTACGCCCGCCGTCCCCCGCGGGTCGACGCGCCGGGCGGGCCCGCCGCTCTAGGGTCGTCGGCGTGACCGTCGGGCGGTGGATCAGGGAGCGGGCGTGGGGTGGCGTCGGCCAGACCCTCGCGCTGTCGCTCGTCTGGATCCCGATCGCGCTCGTCGCCGCGCGCAACACGCCGCCGTTCGTGACGGTGCTGCGCCCGCTCGACGCCCTCGGCGTCCTCCTGATCGTCCTCGGCCCGCTGTTCCTGCTGGTCCGCCGCGCGCTGCCGCGGGAGGTGCTCGTCGGGTGCGCGGTCGTGCTGGTGGTCTACCTCGGGCTCGGCTACCCCTTCGGGCCGGTGGCGGTGCCGTCGCTGATCGCGCTGGCGCAGGCGGTGCAGGAGGGACACCGGCGGTTCGCGTACTCCGTCACGGCCGCCACCGTCGCGCTCGGGCTGCTGCTGCAGGCGACCGTGCGCGGCGGGGTCGTCTCCTGGGAGGCGACGCTCGCGCTCCTCGCCTGGCTCTGCGCGTACGTCGCGGGGTGCGAGCTGTGGCGGGCCCGGCACGAGCGCCGGGCACAGGCCCGGGCGGCCAGGGCGGAGACCGAGCGCAGGCAGGCGGGCGAGGAGCGGCTGCGGATCGCCCGGGAGCTGCACGACCTGCTCGGCCACCACGTCTCGCTGATCAACGTGCAGGCCGGCGTCGCGCTGTACCTGCTGGACTCCGACACCGAGCAGGCCCGCCGGGCGCTGGCGACGATCAAGGACTCCAGCGGGGACCTGCTGCGCGAGATGCGCTCCACGCTCGGCGTGCTGCGCGGGATCGACGAGGAACCGCCGCGGGCCCCCACCGCCGGGCTCGCGGTCCTGGACCGGCTGGTCGCGGACAACGAGGCGGCCGGGCTGCGGGTGGACCTGACGTCGGACCCGGGCGAGCTGCCTGCCGGCGTGGACCTGGCCGCCTACCGGATCGTGCAGGAGTCGCTGACCAACGTGCGCAAGCACGCCGCCGCCGGGCACGCGACGGTCCGGATCGCCCGCGAGCCGGGGACCCTGCGGATCGTGGTGGACGACGACGGCCACGGTCCGCAGGGTCCGCACGGTTCGCGGGGTCCGGGCCGACCCACCGGGCGCACCGGCGACGGCCTGGTGGGGATGCGCGAGCGGGCCGCCGCGCTGGGCGGCACCCTGTCCCACGGCCCCGCCCCCGGTGGCGGGTTCCGCGTCGAGGCCGTCCTGCCGGTGGAGGAGACATGATCACCGTCGTGCTGGCGGACGACCAGGCGCTGGTCCGGGCGGGCTTCCGCGCACTGCTCGGGTCGGCGGCGGACCTCGAGGTGGTCGGCGAGGCCGAGGACGGGGACGCGGCGGTCCGGGTGTGCCGGGACACCACGCCGGACGTCGTGCTGATGGACATCCGGATGCCCGGCCGGGACGGGCTCGAGGCGACCCGGGACATCACCGCCGACCCGCGGCTGGCGGGCACGAAGGTCGTGGTCCTCACGACCTTCGCCGAGGACGCCTACATCTTCGACGCCCTGCGCGCCGGCGCCAGCGGGTTCCTGGTCAAGGACACCGATCCGGCCGAGCTGCTGCACGCGGTGCGGGTGGTGCACGGCGGCGAGGCACTGCTCTCCCCCGCCGTGACCCGACGGCTGGTGGCCGAGTTCGCCCACCGCTCCCGCCCCACCGCCCCGGACCACCGCCTGGACCCGCTCACCGAGCGGGAGCGCGAGGTGGTGGCCCTGGTCGCGACCGGCCTGACCAACGACGAGATCGCCGCGAAGCTCGTCGTCAGCCCGGCGACCGCGAAGACCCACGTCAGCCGCTCGATGATCAAGCTCGGTGTCCGCGACCGCGCCCAGCTGGTCGTCCTGGGTTACGAGACCGGCCTGGTCAGGCCCGGCTGGCTCTGACCCGTCCCCCGACCCGCCGGTGATCTGCAGCACTCATCCCGGGAGGCTGTCGACGGACTCGGCGGCGAGACACCAGGCCTGCGCACCCAGCTCCGAGAACAGCATCCGCTCGGCGGGGCCCGTGCGGGAGCGCGCGCTCAGCACGACCGGGTGGGTCACGTGCGGGTCGACCGGGCGGATCAGGTGCTCGTAGCCGACCGGGACCGCCGCCCGGGGCACGACCGTCGTGCCGAACCCCTCGACCGCCAACCGGGTCGCGGTGGCCAGCTGGGAGGCCCGCGCCACGGTCGTCACGGCGAGTCCGGCCGCGGCGAACGCCCGCTTGACGACGGTCGCGACCGCACTCCCCTCGCCCAGCGCGATCCACGGCTCCCGAGCCAGCTCGCCGAGCGGGACGGCGTCGTAGGTCAGCAGCCGATGACCCGGCGCGAGCACCGCGACGTACGCCTCGTCGCCGATCACCACCCGCTGCGGGCAGTCCGGCACCGGGCGCGTCGCGAGCGCGATGTCCGCCTGCCCGGAGCGCATCAGCCGGTCGAGGACCTCGCCGTCGGCCTCCTCGCGGACGGTCACCGTGAGCCCGTCGAACGCCCGCCGGAGGGCACCGATCGCCCGCGGCAGCTGGCACATCCCCAGGCCGGCCTCGGCCACGATGACCAGCTCGCCGACCAGCGAGTCCGAACACGCCCGCGCGACGGACCGGGCGCGGCGGGCCGCGTCGACGGCGTTCTCGGCCTCCCGCAGGAACGCCCGGCCCGCCATCGTCGGCACCAGCCCGCCGGGGGTACGGGCGAACAGCGCCACGCCCAGGTCCTTCTCCAGGGCCCGGATCTGCTGGGAGACCGACGGCTGGGCGACGTGCAGCCGCTCGGCCGCCGCGGTGACGGATCCGGCCTCGGCGACCGCGACGGCGTACTCGTACTGACGCAGGCTCACCCGTCGCAGCATAGGCACTCTCTATGGGCACCGCACGCATTGCGTCTTGGCGCCTATGCGCCGGCGTTCCTAGCGTGGCGGCCATGACCTCCCACCGGGTGTTGTCCCCACCGGTCCTGCTGCTCGCCGCCGTCGCGTTCACGGTGGGCACCGCCGAGTTCGCCGCGATCGGGCTGGTCCCGCAGGTCGCCGCCGACCTCGGGACGTCGATCGCGGCGGCAGGCTCGACCGTCACCTCCTACGCCCTCGCGGTGGGTCTGACCGCCGTCCCGCTCGGGCTGCTGCTGGCCCGGCGCGCACCCCGACCGCTGCTCGTCGGGCTGCTGCTGGTGTTCGCCGCCGCGAACGTCCTCAACGCGCTCTCCCCGTCGCTCGTCGTGCTGGTGGTGGGGCGGGTCGTGTCGGCCGCGGCGCAGGGTGTCGCGCTCGGGACGGTGGTCGCCGCGGCGGCGGCGCTCGTGGCCCCCGAGCAGCGCGCGAGGGCGGTCGCGACGGCCTTCGGCGGCCTGATGACGGCGATGGTGCTGGGTGCGCCGCTCGGCACCGCGCTGGGCGGGGCGGTCGGCTGGCGCTGGACCTTCGTCGCGCTGGCGGTGCTCGCCGTGGTCCTCGCGGGCGCGCTCGCCGTCCGGCTCCCGGCGGTCCCGGTGGTCGACGGCCCGCCGCAGACCCTCCGCGCCCTCACCCGACGGCAGGTCGTCGTGCCGATCGCGATCGCCACGGCCGTGCTGCTGTCGGCGGCGGTGCTGTTCACCTACCTCGGCGCCTACCTGGACCGCGTCGCGGGCATCGGGACGGCGGGGGTGTCGATCGGCCTGGCGGTCTACGGGCTGGCGGGCCTGGCGGGCAACGCGCTCGGCGGCGCCCTCCCGGCCCGACCCGCGGTCCTCCCGGCGCTCGCCGCCGTGGCGGCCGCCGCGGTGGCCCTGCTGGCACTGGCGGGTGCGGTGCTGCCCGTCGCCCTGGTGGCGGTCGCCGTGTGGGGCGTGGCGCAGATGGCGCTGCTGCCGATCGTCACGGCACGTGCCGTCGAGCACGGCGGCGGGCTCGCGGCGACCGCGAACGTCGCCGCGGTCAACCTGGGCCTCGCCGTCGGTGGGTTCGTCGGGGCCCCGCTCGCCGACACCCGGATCGAGGCACTGCCGTGGGTCACCGCGGCGGGGCTGCTGGCCGTGGCGGTGACCCTGGCCGCGGCGGGGGTCCTCGGCGCGGGTCAGAGTGCCAGGAAGTCCTTCAGCCCGGCGAGCAGCCGGTCCACGTCCGAGTCGTCCGTGTAGGGCGACAGCCCGATCCGCAGTGATCCGGTGTCGCCGAGGCCGAGCCGACGGCTGGCCTCCAGGGCGTAGAACGAGCTCGACGGGGCGTTGACCTTGCGGTCGGCCAGGTAGCGGTAGGCGTCCGCGGGGCGGGCCTCGGCGAACTCGACCAGCAGCGTGGGTGTGCGGTGCGCGGCCCGAGACCGCACGGTCACGCCGGGCAGGTCGGCCAGGTTCGCCTCGATCCGGGTCCGCAGCGGCTCCTCGTGGGCCTCGATCGCCGCCATGCTCGCCTCCAGCGCGGTGCGGCGGTCGTCCGGCGAGCCTGCGATCCCGGCCAGGAAGTCGACGGCCGCGGTGGTGCCCGCGAGCAGCTCGTAGGGCAGGGTGCCGAGCTCGAAGCGCTCGGGGATCTCGTCCGACGACGGCAGCAGCTTCGCGGGCCGCAGCTCCTCCAGCAGCTCCGGGCGCACAGCGAGCACGCCCAGGTGCGGGCCGCAGAACTTGTACGGCGAGCAGGCGTAGACGTCCGCGCCCAGCTCCGAGGTGTCGATCGCGGCGTGCGCGGTGAGGTGCACCCCGTCGACGACGGTCACGGCGCCGACCTCGTGCGCCGCCGCGGCGATCTGCGCGACCGGCGGCCGGGTGCCGACCAGGTTCGACGCCGCGGTCACGGCCACGACCCGGGTCCGCGAGGACAGGACGGACGCCACGTCGTCGAGCTCGGTGGTCTCCGGGGAGAAGTCCAGCCACCGCACGGTCGCCCCCACGGCCTCGGCGGCGAGCACCCACGGCCGGATGTTCGCGTCGTGGTCCAGCCGGGTCACGACGATCTCGTCCCCCGGCCCCCAGCCCGCCGACATCGTGCGGGCCAGGTCGAACAGCAGTGCGGTCGTGCTGCGCCCGAACACGATCCCGCCCGGGTCGGCGCCGAGCAGGTCCGCCATCGCCCCGCGGGCCCGCAGCACGATCCCGTCCGCATGCCGCTCCGCCGCGGTCACCGTCCCCCGGTTCGCGATCGGCGAGGTCAGCGCGTCCGCGACCGCCTGCGCCACGACCGCGGGCGTCTGCGATCCCCCGGGCCCGTCGAAGTGGGCCGTCCCGGCCGAGAGCGCGGGGAACTGGGCACGGAGAGCGACGACGTCATAGGAACTCACCCGCCCACCCTGACACGGCTCAGCGCAGGACGGAGCCCTTCGTCTCCGGCAACGTCAGGATGGTCAGGAAGGCCAGCACCGCACCGGCCGCGACGTACCAGAAGAACGCCCCGCCCAGCCACTGGATCATCAACGGTGCGGTGCCGCCGAAGACCGCGACCGTCAGGTTGTACCAGGCGCCGATGCCCAGGCCGCGGACCTCGGTGGGGAACAGCTCGCTCATGATCGCGGGAGCCAGCGACGTCATCATCGTGTACAGCCCCAGGCCGACGCAGAACACGACGAGCAGGCCCCAGAAACCGGGCCCGACCAGCGCCGACAACGGCACGATCAGGATCGCGGTCGCCGCGGACCAGAACAGCAGCTGCGGCTTGCGGCCGATCCGGTCCGACAGCGCGCCCATCGGGTACTGCAGCAGCACGAACAGCAGGGTGCCGACGGACAGGGCCAGGAAGACGTCGAACGGGTCGGCGCCACGGGTCTTCGTCGCGTACGGGGTGAGCGCGGAGAAGAAGGTGTAGTAGCAGAGTGTCGAGAGCAGGGTGAAGCCGAACAGCTGCCCGACGGCCTTCGGGTGCTCCCTGAGCGTGAGCAACAGCGGGTTCTTGATCTTCTTCGCCGCGGACTTGTTGGCCTCGAACTGCTCGGTCTCGGGGATGGTCCGGCGCAGCCACAGCCCCACCAGCCCGAGGACGCCGCCGATGACGAACGGGATCCGCCAGCCCCAGCTGGAGATCTGGTCCTCGGTCAGCGTGCCCGCCAGCACGACACCGAGGACCGACGCGATCAGCACCGCCGTACCCGTGGAGATGTAGAAGAAGGACGAGTACCGGCCGCGGTGCGCGGGCGGCGCGATCTCGCCGAGGTAGGCGCTGGCGTTGGAGACCTCGCCGCCGAGCGACATGCCCTGCGCGATCCGGGCGAGCAGCAGCAGCACCGGCGCGAGCCAGCCGACCATCCCGAAGGTGGGCAGGATCGCGATCACCAGCGAGCCGCCCGCCATCAGCAGGATGGTGATCATCATGGCCGTCCGGCGGCCCTTGACGTCGGCGAAGCGGCCGAGCAGGAACCCGCCCAGCGGCCTGAAGAAGAAGGCCAACGCGTACGTCGCGAGCGTGCTGATCAGCGCCAACGCCTCGTTGCCCGGCGGGAAGATCTGGGTCGCGAAGTAGATCGAGAACGTCGCGTAGATCGTCCAGTCGTACCACTCGACGGCGTTGCCGATGCTCGCCGCGACGAGCATGCGCACCGGCAGCCGGTGCTTCGTGGTGGTCGGGACATCGGTCCGTTCGGCCATGCGCGCACCCCGCCCTGTCCGTCTCTGGTGTCCGGTGTGCGCAGCAGGGTAAGTCCCTCAGCCGAGTGACGCAGGCTCTGCGCGCACGACGGCGAGTGGGCACGCAGGTCCGCGAGTCCCACACCACGACCCGCGAGTCCCACACCACAACCCGCGAGTCGCGCACCTCGAGCCGCGAGTCGCGCACTGCCGGTCCGGGAGACGCCCCGCTTCCGCCTCGCGGGTCGGTCAGCCCGGCCAGGTCGCCAGGGTGACGCCGTGCTCGTCGCGCAACCCGACGACCTCGAGGGTGCGGAGCGCGTTCCTGAGCGTCACCGCCTCGGCGCGGGCGAGGTCGGCGAGCCTGACGACGGCCGGGCGGGCGTCCGGGTGGTCGTCGAGGAAGGCGGTGCGGGCGGTGCCGGGGAGGATGCGGCCGTCGAGCGGCGGGGTGAGCCAGACCCCGTCGACCAGCGCGAACACCGAATGTCGGGTCGTCTCCAGGACCACCCCCTCCGGGTCGACGAGCAACGGCGTCTCCCCCGATCCCACCGCCGCCTCGTGCGCCTCGAGCTCCGCGCGGTCGCCGGTCTTGTGGGGATGGATCGAGCGGGTTCGGCGGACGCGCAGGATCGCGGGCGGCGGCGCCGGGCCCAGCGGCGCGATCGTGATCCGGGGCGTGCCGCCGTCGACGTCGAGCCGGAGGCGGTGAGCCCCCACCAGCGGTGCGGCGGCCTTGCGCACCGCCGAGGCCAGGTCGTCGTCGAGCGGGGTACCGGTCAGCTCGAACCAGGACCGGCGGATCCGGCCGAGGTGGTCGGCCAGGCCGTCGACCCGGCCGTCGGACACGAGCAGGGTCTCGAAGAGCGCGACCCGGGTGGCGGAGCGGGGGGACTCGCGCGTCGGGGGCGGGGAACTCGCCGGGAGGAGGGTCTGGAGGATCGGGGCGGCCTTGGTCAGGCACTCGCGCCACTCCTCGACGGGGGTCGAGTCGACCGTCACGCCGCCGCCGACGCCCAGCTGCGCCGCCCCGTCCGGGGCCACCTCCAGCGTCCGGATCGCCACCGCCAGCTCCAGCCCGGCGAGCGGGCTCGCGTACCCGACGGCACCGGTGAACAGGCCCCGCGGGACCGCCTCCAGCTCCTCGATCAGGGCCACCGCGCGGATCTTCGGGGTGCCGGTGACCGAGCCGGGCGGGAAGGTGGCGCGGACGAGGTCGGCGTCGTCCCGCCCCGGCGCGAGCGTCGCGGCGACCTCGGAGACCAGGTGCCAGACGCCGGCGTGCGGCTCCACCGCGAGCAGCCGCGGGACCGTCACGGTGCCCGGCGCCGCGACCCGGGACAGGTCGTTGCGCATCAGGTCGACGATCATCACGTTCTCCGCGGCGTCCTTCGCGGAGGCGGCGAGCCGGGCCCGCTCGGTGAGGTCGCCGGGGCGTCGCGGGCGGGTGCCCTTGATCGGCGCCGTCCGGACCGTCCGGCCGATGCGGTGGAGGAACAGCTCGGGACTGGCACCGACCGCCGCCCCCTCCGGCCCGACGACGAGTGCGGCGCGGGCAGGCGCATGCGTCTCGACCAGCCGCGCCCAGGCGTCGACCGGGGAGCCGTGCAGGTGCAGGTCGAAGCGAGCGGCGATGTTCGCCTGGTAGACCTCGCCCCGCCGGATCGCCCGCACACACTCCTCGACGGCGACGCAGTGCTCGGTCCGGTCCGGCTCGGCGCCGACCTCGAGCCACGCCGGCTCGAGCGCGGACGTCCGGTTCAGGTCCGCGACCAGCGCCGCCCGGCGCTCCTCGGCCTGCGCGGAGCTCAGGAAGCGCCCTCCCTGCTCTCCCCGCTGACGCGCGGGCGGCTGCTCTGCTCGCGGATACGCAGCGGGATCGCCGGCGTCGACGAGTGCCTCGTAGTGCCAGGTGCCGTCATAGCGCAGGAGGTCCGGATAGAACGCCATCACACCGGCGCCGGTGAAGGGCAGCGTCCCGAACCAGCCGCCGCCGACCCGCGCGGCTCCCCCGGTGACCGTCGGGAGGTCGGCGAGAGCCGCGACCGGGTCTGCCGCGAGCCTGACCGGGTCGCAGGTCAGCACCGCCCCCTCCGACCAGTCCCCCGCCCACGCCGTCAGCCGGGTGCGGTGCGCCAGCCGTCGGGCCGCCTCGGCAGGCGTCAGACCGGCGGGGACGGCGCCCTCCAGCGACCACTCCACCGCACGCACGGGTTCGTCTGACACGGCCACCCGAGAAGCATGCCCCACCCGGGATCGCCCGGACTGTGCCTCCCCCGCCCTCCTTCACCCTCCGAATCGGACACCCGGGTGCGCCGACCGGGTGAAACCCACCCTCGCGATCGAATCGCAATCACGGTCGGGTTCACCTCGTCACCCTGCGTCGGCATGATGAGCATGGGGTTGGTGTGACGTGAGGGGGCTGAAGTGAAATCGGTGCGGTGGCGGACGGCACGCCGGGTGCTGAGCGGCGCGGTGGCCCTCGGCATGGCCGGCGCGGTGGTCGCGGCCTGCGCCACCGCGAACGCGGGACCCACCCGCCCCGATCCGGCCGCAACGCCCGCGGCGGCACCTGCGCAGGCCGCGGTCGTCGCGCGCGCCACCTACCAGCCCCAACCGGGCGCCACGGACGTTCACCCGCTCGGTGCCACCCGGGTCAGCGCCGGCGCCGGCACCCTCAGCGACGTCGCGCTGACCGACTCCGACGGCGCCCCGCTGCCCGGCGTCTACTCGTCCGACAGAACACAGTGGACCGCCACCGCTCCCCTGGCCTACGCCGAGACCTACACCTGGTCCGGGTCGCTCACCGCCCCCGACGGCGCGGTCACACCGCTGACCGGCACCTTCGGCACCGTGAAGCCCGCCAAGTACGTCAAGGGCACCCTGAACATCGACGACGGCGCGACCGTCGGCGTCGCAGCCCCGATCATCGTCCGCTTCGACCGTGACCTCCCCGCCGCGGCGAAGGCCGAGATCGAGCGCGGACTCAGCGTGCAGACCTCCACCCCGGTCGAGGGCGCCTGGGCCTGGCTGCCGGACGACTGGGGTGGCTCGCGGGTGCACTGGCGTCCGAAGGAGTACTGGCCCGTCGGCACCCAGGTCACCGTGAACGTCCCGCTGCACGGCAAGGACCTCGGCGCCGGCTACGGCCGCGCCGACCTCACCACGCACTTCACCGTCGGGCGCAGCCAGGTCGTCAAGGCGGACGAGGACAGCCACCGGATCGTCGTGATCCGCGACGGGCAGCAGGTCATGGACCTGCCCGCGAGCTACGGCCTGGAGACCGATCCCCGCAGGGTCACCCGCAGCGGCACCCACATCGTGATGGCGAAGTCCGAGATGGTGCTCATGTCCAACCCGGACTACGGGTACGTCGACCAGCCCGAGTACTGGGCCGTGCGGATCTCCAACAACGGCGAGTTCATCCACGCCAACCCCGCCTCGGTCGGCGCGCAGGGCAGGCGGAACGTCTCGCACGGCTGCATCAACCTGTCCACCGCGAACGCCCGGGCGTACTTCGACACCGCGCTCTACGGCGACCCGGTCGAGGTCACAGGCAGCAGCGTCCCCCTCTCCGCCGCCGACGGCGACGTCTACGACTGGGCCGTGAGCTGGGAGGACTGGCGCGCGATGAGCGCGCTGACGGCCTAGCCCGATCCGCCGTTCCCGAGCCGGAGGAGTCCCTCGGGATCGGAACGCTCCGCCTCGGATCGGCCGATGTCGCTCGAAGCCCGCGGCCGCGGGCCGGGTGCCATCCGTGGCAGTGCGGCGCCCCGGGACCGAAACTGACTGGGAACTCCGCCCCGCGGACTCCTGCCTGCATGTCGACCGTTCTCGAGGATTCGCCTCGCCGACAGCGTGGGCCGCCTCGCCGCGATCCTGGCTGCGCCCACACTGCGCCCCACCGAGGGTGAACGCCTCGCCGCGCAGGGGCTCGCAGGGTGTTGGCGGCCGGTGCCGCGGCGAACCGAGACGAGGCCGAGAGTCGGGCGGCCACGGCACCTCGCCCCTGAGGATCACCCTGGCCGTCTCCGGAACTGCCACCACGCCGGTGAACCGCACCCACCCGAGCAGCTGGGCAGGCTCCTCGGTCGAGCGTCGGACCGGCGTCCTACTGCTCCCTTGTGCGAGACCACCCTCGCGTTTGGTCAGCTGGGGGCACACGTAGTACCGCCGCTGCCGCGACATCCACTACGGGTTGAACGGTCGGTTCTGCGCGGACGAAGTGCGCACCCAGCATGCCCTCTGTCAGTCGTGAACCCCGCTCGCCGGCCGTCGCAGCCCACCAACCACTCGTCTTCTACCAGCAGAAAGCCTGGACCATCGAACACTTGATCGATTAGAATCGGAGCATGCCCACCGCCCTCGTAGCGCCGTCCGAGACCCCCGTCTCGGCCGCTCGCGCGGAGCTGGCACGCCTCGAGGAACTCATCGCGCTGCGCAACAGCGTCGACGCCGAAATCGCCGAATCCACCCGCGCCTACGCCCGCGCCGAGGTCGACCGACGACTCGAGCAGATCGTCGAGGGCCACGTGAGCATCGAGCAGGTCGAGGCGTGCATTGTCGACCGGCTCGGACACGCCCTACGCGTCTCACCGCCCCGAGCCCGCGCCCAGCTCCGGATCGGCCGCGACCTGCATGCGGGCCTCGATCGGGTTCGCGAGCTCTACGCCGCCGGCCAGGTGGATCAGCCGAAGGTCGCCGCGATCGTCGGCGCAGCCGCGCATCTCGACGCCGCCGAGCGGGCGCAGGTCGACGCGCGGCTCAGCGCTCACGATCTGCCCGCACTCGGGCTGCGCCGGGTCACGGATCTGACCCGCATGATCGTCGCCGAGGTCGCGCCGGAGAAGTTCGCCGAACGCGCCCGCACCGCCCGCCGCGACCGCCACGTCACCATCAGCCCCGCCGGAGACGGCATGGCACTACTACGCGCCTACCTCCCCGCCGAGCAGGGCATCGCCTGCTACGCCGCCCTGCGCAAAGCCGTCACCGAACACTGGGTCTCTCCCGAGCCGGTCACCCGGACTCGGGCGCAGATCATGGCCGACACCCTTGTCGAACGCCTCACCGGCACTGAACCCGCCGAGCCCGTCGCAGCGGTGGAACTGCAGGTCCTGGTCCCGATCGAGACCCTCGTCGGCACCGACGGCCCGCTCCCGGCCGAGCTCCCCGGCTTCGGCCCCGTGCCGGCCGAGTTCCTCACCGAACCCGGCCACACCACCTGGCGGCGCCTGATCACCGAAGACGGCATCGTCATCGGCGCCGACTCCCGTCGCC
>Ga0070671_100001599_pt1 | contig 17049 bp, 12 predicted proteins | sample KBSS73metaG_FD_65341 | JGI IMG/M metagenome (GOLD analysis project Ga0070671, IMG submission 65341) | Switchgrass rhizosphere microbial communities from Kellogg Biological Station, Michigan, USA - KBS S7-3 metaG | ecosystem: Host-associated > Plants > Roots > Rhizosphere > Soil ...
TGGCACAGTGGGAGCCAACAAGAATTCAATCAAAATAATCGGCGGCGAGACAGAGCGGTTTGTTCAAGGCTACTTTGTCTATGATTCAAAGAAGTCTGGCGCAATTACAGTTTCGCACCTGCGTTCAAGTCCCCGGCCCATTCGATCTACTTACCTTGTGGACCGCGCTAATTTCGTGGCGTGTCATCAGTTCGAATTTGTCGACAAGATTGACGTCCTGGAATACGCAGACACAGGAGCAGTGTTTTTGCTAAACGCTTCGGGCGATGCTGGCACAGTTTGGGATCGGCTCCCGCGTGAGATGCAGGAGCAGATGATAGAAAAGCGTATTCGCTTCTTCGTGATCGATGCATACGCACTAGCTAAGCAAGTAGGAATGGGCGGTCGCATCAATACCATAATGCAAACGTGCTTCTTTGGTATTTCCGGAATACTTCCACGCGACGAAGCGATCGCGCACATCAAGAAGTCGATTGAGAAGACGTACGGCAAGCGTGGTCCAGAAGTCGTCCGTCGAAACTGCGAGGTTGTAGATCTTTCACTAGCTGAACTACACGAGGTGCCGGTACCGAGTGCAGTCAGTGCCACTCATTCACGGCCGCCGCTCGTCTCCGAACGGGCTCCCGATTTTGTTCAAAAAGTCAGCGCGGTAATGATGGCGGGGAAAGGCGACATGCTTCCGGTGAGCGCCTTTCCTGTGGATGGTACCTGGCCAGTTGGAACGGCGAAGTGGGAGAAGCGAAACCTCGCTCTCGAAATACCGGTGTGGGATACAAAGGTTTGCATCCAGTGCAACCAGTGCGCATTGGTTTGTCCACACGCAGCGATACGCGCCAAGGTTTATGACGACTCTGTACTCGCGGGAGCGCCGGAGACTTTCAAGTCGACTGCTTATAGGAGTCCTGAATACAAAGGGAAGATGTTTACCATCCAGGTGGCTCCGGAAGACTGTACGGGTTGCAACCTCTGCGTGAACGTTTGCCCTGCCAAGGATAGGACCAATCCAAAACATAAGGCGATTAACATGGCGCCCCAGGCGCCGCTACGCGAGGCTGAACGTTCGAACTATGATTTCTTTCTTAATCTGCCGGAGCTTGCGCGTGCCGATGTCGTCCGACTCGATCATAAAGGGTCCCAGTTTCTCGAGCCTCTATTCGAATACTCCGGCGCCTGCTCTGGTTGCGGTGAAACTCCTTACCTCAAACTCTTAACTCAACTTTTCGGTGACCGGCTGTTGATGGCAAATGCTACCGGCTGCTCATCGATCTATGGCGGCAACCTTCCTACAACTCCGTATACAACGAATCGCGACGGGAGAGGACCGGCATGGTCAAACTCATTGTTTGAGGACAACGCTGAGTTCGGATTTGGTTTTCGTCTGGCTATCGATGCTCACATAAAAACTGCCGACACGCTGGTACGACAACTGGCTTCGAACATCGGCGACGTGCTTGCCACCGAGTTACTCGAAGCGGATCAGGAGACTGAAGCGGGCATCGTGGCCCAGCGTGAAAGAGTTACCGAACTGCGTAGCAAGTTAGGCGCTATCCAAACACCAGAAGCGCGACGGCTCGAGTCCGTTGCCGACTACCTTGTGAAGAAGAGCGTATGGCTGGTGGGCGGTGATGGTTGGGCCTACGACATTGGATATGGCGGACTTGATCACGTCCTCGCTAATCGCCGCGACGTCAATGTGCTGGTGCTTGATACAGAAGTCTATTCAAACACCGGCGGCCAACAATCCAAGGCAACGCCGCTTGGTGCTGCTGCCAAGTTCGCTGCATCCGGAAAACCGGTCGGTAAGAAAGACCTCGGATTGTTAGCAAACATGTACGGCCATGTTTACGTTGCACGCGTAGCCTTCGGCGCAAAAATGGCGCAGACCGCACAGGCTTTTCTCGAAGCCGAGTCGTACAAGGGTCCGTCCTTGATCATTGCCTACAGTCACTGCATCGCACATGGCTACGACATGGCGAATGGTGCGGCCCAACAAAAGTTAGCGGTTGAGTCAGGTGTATGGCCGCTCTACAGGTTTGACCCACGACGACTTGTCAAAGGAGAGGCGCCGCTGAATCTCGATTATGGTCCACCCAAAGCTAAGGTCGCTGACTACATGCGCAATGAATCGCGTTTCAGAATGATCGAACGCGCTGATCCCGACCGCTACAAACATTTTCTCAAAGAGTCGCAGGCACAAGCAGAACGACGTTACTCCGTTTATCAACAACTCGCAGGCATCGCTGTGCCAATCATCCCCGCTAAAGATGGTGAGAACGGCAACGCTGTTAACGAGGAGGAGAAGGACAAATGAATCTCAGCACCAAGTACATGGGGATTCAATTACCGCATCCGATGATCGTGGGTGCGAGTCCGCTCAGTGACGATCTCGATTTGGTGAAGCAACTGGAGGACAACGGAGCCGCTGCTTTTGTCCTGCGTTCACTTTATGAGGAAGACATCACCGAAGAGCAAATGGCCGGCTTCTTTTTTTCCGAGGCGCATGATGATTCGTTTGCGGAAGCAACAAGCTACTCGCCCGATTCGGTCGCACCGCCTGGACCCGAGGAGTATCTCGAGCATCTGCGTCGCGTAAAAAAGTCGGTTGGTGTCCCCGTCATCGCTTCACTCAACGGTTGCACTCCCGGTGGTTGGGTTTCTTACGCTCGGCTCATGGAAGATGCCGGTGCCGACGCGATCGAACTACACCTGTATCATACGAACGCTGATCCCACCGTCCGCTCAGGCGATGTAGAAAGTCACCTGGTTCAGATGGTGCGAGACGTAAAAAGTGGCTTGCGCATTCCCGTGGCCGTCAAATTCTCTGCGCTTTTCACTTCATTCGCGAACTTTGCATCGCAGCTTGATGCAGCCGGCGCAGACGCATTGGTGCTCTTCACTCGCTTTCACAAGATCGATATCGATGTGATCGAGCTCGAGGTTATTCGCAGGTTAGAACTCTCGAGTTCGGCAGATTTGGATTTACGCCTGCGCGGGACGGCCGTGCTGGCGGGCCGCGTCAAGGCCTCCCTGGGAATTACAGGTGGCGTCCACACACCGCTCGATGTGATTAAGGCGACGATGGTTGGTGCTCATGTAACGCAGTTGGTTTCAACTCTGATGCGAAATGGACCAACACACCTGCGGACGCTGCGAAGTGGGATCGAAGAATGGATGGACAAAAATGAATGGAATTCGCTCGAAGAAATGAGAGGCAATATGAGCTTCGAGAGGATTCCAAACGCTGCTGCTTACGAGCGCGAGACCTTCAGGCGTATGTTTCAGCAACATTCGGCTTCGCTCCTGGCGTGATGTCATAGCGGCTTTGGTCAAGTTGATAGTCGCGCAAATTTGGACCACCGCGTCATAGGAGATACCTTCGATGGACGATTACGCACTTGTACTCAATGCTGGTTCATCTAGTTGCTAAATCGCGAAATGCTGATTGATGCTATGGGCCACCCGGAGAACTACCCGCACCTTACGATTCGCGTTTCAGGTTATGCAGTCAACTTTGTACGGCTCACCCGAGAGCAGCAGCTCGACGTGATTAACCGAACGTTCCAGGAGGTCCAAGACTATGACCGAAGCGCAGCCATTAGAAATGACGGGGCTCGAGGCCAAAAGTCCATTTGAGTTGCGAGTGAATCGTAGTCAAGGCTATTCCGAGTCTGCCATTAAGCAGGCACTCACTACTGGAGACATTGGATTTCTCCATTCATTCACGACCGGCTCAACCGTTGATGGTCCCGGAGTGCGTGTGGTGGCTTGGACCTCTGGTTGTCACTGGCGCTGCCAGTACTGCCACAACCCGGACACGTGGAATTTGAGTAATGGCACGCCGGTACCTCTAGAACGCGCAGTCGATGAACTAAAAAAATACCGTCAAGGATTAAACGTGATGGCCGGTGGGTTCACGTTGAGTGGTGGTGAGCCCCTAATGCAGGACCGGTTTGCGGTCAAACTATTCTCAGCTGCGAAGGCAATGAAAATTCATACTGCGCTTGATACGAATGGTCATCTTGGCGAACGCCTGACGGATGATGAACTGAAGGCGATCGATCTCGTGATGTTGGATATTAAGACGTGGGATCCGGATCGGCATCTACAACTCACAGGGAAGGGAGTTGGACCAACTCTGGATTTTGCGCGTCGACTCGCGCAACTGAACCGAGCCGTCTGGGTAAGGTACGTCTTAGTTCCAGGGTTAACTGACGATCGAATAGACGTGTCAAACGTTGCAAATTTCACAGCGAAATTAGGTAACGTTCAACGAGTAGACGTGCTGCCATTTCATCAAATGGGCCGATACAAATGGCAGGAACTCGGAATCCCTTACAAGCTCGAACGAGTCGAGCCACCAGAGCAAGCACTCGTTGAGCGAGTCTTGGACCAATTTCACGCGGTAGGATTGAAGACAGTTTGATAAGCATAAACTTTTGACGAATTAGAATCCGCGAGCTCAAAGACTGCGCAGCGCAAGCCAGGAGGTTACCACTACGAGACAACGCCATTATGAATGATAAACACCCTACGGTATCTGCTGACGACGCACTTCAGCGTTTGGTTGCCGGCAACGAAAGATATCTTTCCGGGACCAGCGTGCCAACACCGTTGCACGAAACTATGAATGACCTTCAGTACGGTCAGCATCCATTTGCAACGGTTCTCGGTTGCAGCGATTCACGCGTTCCGCCGGAATTAATTTTCGATACCGAGTTGGGCGAGCTCTTTGTAATACGCGTTGCTGGAAACGTCTATTCACCTGAAATTGGCGCAAGCCTGCAGTATGCAGGTGCCCACTTAAACACGCAGCTCTTCGTCGTTCTGGGCCACCAGGGTTGTGGAGTTGTTAACGCAGCATTGTTAACTCGTGATCGTAGTGAGCACCATCTTTCAAGGATTCAGTTGCTGGTCGACCTGGTATTGCCGGGTCTACCTCCCTATAGCGCGCAGCTTTCACCCGCACAACGAACCGCCCAGGCCGTGGAAAGTAATATCCGGTGGACCGTGAACCAAATTGCAGCGACGCCCGAAGCACAGGAACGAATGACTGAAGGAAAGATGAAGATCGTTGGTGCGCTGTTCGAAATATCGAGCGGTCGTGTCCGGTTCCTCGAGTAATTACAACCATGAGTGCCGCCGCATGGACAACCCTTGGTCTACTCGTCGCCCTGTTTGGCTTCTTAATTTGGAACAAATTACCCATCTGGCTGGTTTTTCTCGGTGCAATTACGATCGCGATAACACTAAAGCTCGCGCCCGCAGCGGCATTGCTCAAAGGTTATAGCAATAGCGGTGTAGTTACGGTTGCGGCACTCTATCCCGTAGCAGCTGGCATGTACGCGACAGGCGCAATCTCTCTCGTGTCCGAACGACTGATCGGATTGCCGAAATCTATCACTGTCGCGCAGGTACGTATTCTGACGCCCGTCGCCGTCGCCAGTGCTTTCCTCTATGACACGCCATTAGTCGCGATGATGATTCCGGCGGTGCGCGATGTCGCACGCTTAACCGGCTTGAAAAGCTCGAAGCTTTTCATGGGCATAAGCTTTGTGGCACTTCTAGGCGGCACCATCACATTAATCGGAACGGCAGTTAACTTGATCGTTGCTGGGATGGTGTCAGAGGCAGTCGCGAAGGGCGAGATAGTTTCGAGCAGCCCAATCAAAATGTTTGATCCGATGTGGATCGGAATCCCGGCGACACTCGCTGGTCTCCTTTTTCTTATCTTTGTGGCACCGCGACTTTTACCTGACAGAGGAGATGACGAGGAAGCCGTTGAAAAGCGGAGCTACCGCTCGGAATTTTTTGTTGAAGAGTCGTCACGACTCGCAAGGAAAACACTTGAGCAAGTCGGCTTTGCTAAACCCGTCGGATACGTGCTGGATTCGGTCAGGAGAAATGGTCAGCTTTTAGAAATAGAGCCGCAGTTAACACTTGAAGCCGGCGACTTGCTGACGTTCATAGCTCCAGCCGACGTGCTACCAGGTTTATGGACCACCGTCGGGTTGATTCCTGCTTATGCGACAAAAATGCAGAGCCGACGCCACGAACACCAACTCGTGGAAGTTGTGTTATCGGCAAAGTCACCCACTGTCGGTCACAAGGTCAGCGACTTACCGCTTCCTGATAGTCCTTACGGGCTGATGCTGGTAGGCGTTTCGCGAAATGGCGAAGCGATGCCTGATTGCCTCGAGGATTTGCGCCTGCAACCAGGAGACGCGGGTGTGATGGAAGTTGATGACGCGTTCTTTTACGAGAACCGTCGCGAGTCAGACTTCTTATTAACGAAAAGACTTGAAGGATTTCGGGTACAGCGAGTCGATCGAGCAATTGTGGCCCTCGTTATCACAATGTTGATGGTGACGCTTGCAGCGACCGGCATATTTAGCATGTTGAATGCCGCGCTGCTGGCGGCAATGGCAATGCTCGTGACTGGATGCTTAACCATAGACCGGCTCTGGCAAAGCATAGATTGGAAGACCATAGTAGTTATAGGTACCGCAGTCGGATTGGAAACCGCGGTCACTGGCACTGGCCTTGCCAATAAAGCGGCTGAAGGCTTCGCGCTAATCGGTGGCGGAAGTCCCAGGATTGCTTTGGCTGTCGTCTTCTTTGGCACAGTCGCGTTAACGAATGTAATGTCGAACGTAGCCTCAGCGGTGCTGATGTTTTCGGTAGCTGTATCGCTGGCCCACAGTCTCGGAGTCAACTTCCTCCCGTTTGCGATGGTATTAATGAGCGCCGCTTCGTGCGCCTTCATCAATCCCGCGGCGTTTCAAACCAATGTGATGGTCCAACAACCTGGTGGCTATCGGTTTTCGGATTTTGCCAGGGTCGGAACTCCGCTCACAGTAATTGTGGGAATAATCGTCTTGTGGCTTGCGCCAATAATGTACGGCTTTTAGAGCGGCGATTTACTATGACAAGGGCGGCATCAGATACGGTACCTCCAGTGCATGATTCGGGGTTGCCACAACGAACTGCTCTTGCCACTTTTTTGCGTACCCCCCTCAACTGGCTGTTGTTGTTCATTCCTCTCACTATTGCATTGGAGCATTTCGCGCACGTGTCTGCGCCGGTTCTTTTTTTCATGGCAGCGCTCTCGATCATTCCTATTGCCGCACAGATCGTGCAGGCGACTGAGCAGATCTCAACGCGTACCGGTGATGCTATCGGTGGATTGCTGAATGCAACGTTCGGGAATGCTCCGGAATTGATCATCGCGCTGGTCGCGTTGAAAGCGGGCTATCTCGAAATGGTTCGAGCGTCGCTTGTTGGAGCTATTCTCGCGAACCTGTTGCTCGCATTAGGCGTAGCTTTCTTAACCGGTGGTTTGCGTTTTCACGAACAGCGTTTCAATCCAATTGCTGCGCGCACCTACAGCAGCATGATGTTTCTCGCGGCGGTAAGCATGACGGTACCGAGTGCTTTCAGTCGGGTGTTGGCACCAAACTCTGTCATCAGAGCCGAAGCACAACTCAATATCGGAATCGCGATCTTATTACTCCTGGCCTATGGTCTATACATTCTGTTTTCGCTGAAGACGCACTCGAGTTCTTTTGCGAGTTTAGATACCGAAGAAGGCGGCGGACATCACGGGCCGCAGTGGAGCGTGTCGCGAGCAGTCATAACTTTGCTTGCCGCTTCGGTTTTGGCAGCAGTGATGAGCGAGATTCTTGTCGGTGCAGCAGAGGAGACTGGTAAAGCCCTGGGAATGTCGCAGGTATTCATCGGAATCGTATTTGTCGCAATCGTCGGTGGAGCGGCGGAAAGTGGTTCGGCCATTGCCATGGCGCGGAAGAACAAGATGGATTTGTCCGTCGGAATTGCGCTTGGCAGTTGTATACAGATAGCGTTGTTTGTAGCGCCGATTTTAGTATTGGTTAGTTACTTCATCGCACCACAGCCGCTCGAGCTTGCATTCAATCGCGCTGAGATTGGCTCGCTATTCACTGCTGTAATGATCGGCGCATTGGTTTGCGATGGAGAAGCCAATTGGTACAAGGGAGTACAGCTGATAACCATCTACGCAATTATTGCTTTGATGTTTTATCTCATACCCAATCTGGCGAAGTAAGAGGAAGAAATTCGAAATACTTCGTGCGACTCGCGAAGATTTGGGAAACTCGCGGCGCAGCTATAAAGTAAGGTGCGTCTGAGACGCGGCCAAGTGGTTGGGCTTCTGTATTCCAAGTTTTATCATTCGAGTGCGTAGCGTGCTGGGATTTATACCGAGAATTTTTGCAGCACCATGCGGGCCCTCGATTCTCCATCCCGTCTTCTCCATCGTCTCAAGCACGTAGTCCCGCTCCATCTGTTCGAGCGTTTTAGTTTTGTTCCCTGTTATTTGGACAGGTTCTTCAACGTCTTCAACCAATCTTAATGCGGCGTCATTAGAATTGATCACAGCACGTTCAATAACGTTCGCTAACTCCCTGACGTTTCCCGGCCAGGAGTTCGACTGCAAACGCAGCATCGGCCGGTGCGAAATAGACGTTATGTTCTTGCCATATTTTTTCGCAAACTTGGCAACGAAGAATTCGACCATTGGGGCGATATCTTCCCTGCGCTCTCTGAGTGGAGGAACGGTAATTGGAAAAACGTTTAGGCGGTACCAAAGGTCCTCGCGAAATGTGCCCCTGGCGATTTCCAGTTTCAAATTCTTATTAGTCGCGGCGATGATGCGAACGTCTGTCTTGATTGTTTTTGTTCCGCCGAGACGTTCTAGCTCTCCTTCCTGGATTACACGCAAGAGTTTCACTTGTAAGTCCAGGGGCAACTCTCCTATCTCATCCAGAAAAAGTGAGCCGCCGTTCGCCAATTCAAAACGCCCAATCCTCCTAGCGCCGGCCCCAGTAAACGCTCCCTTCTCGTGTCCGAATAACTCGCTCTCGATTAGAGTTGGCGACAAAGCGCCACAGTTTACTTTTATAAGGCTGCGATCCTTTCTTAAACTCGATGCATGAACCGCGCGCGCAACCAGTTCCTTTCCAGTGCCGGTTTCTCCGGAGATCATCACGGTGGAATTAGTGAGCGCTACCTGAGCGATTTTCAACAATACTAATTTGATTGCATCGCTTTGTCCCACGATGTCGCCGAACACATGCTCGGATGCCAGCTCTTCCTGCAGATAGATCTTCTCTGCCTCCAATTGGTTTTTGAGAATCTTCAGATCACTGTGCGCTTGTTTGAGCGCCTCTTCGGATTCTTTGCGTTCCGTGATGTCCATACATGATCCAATAAAACCGAGAAACACTCCGTCAAAAGAGAAGCGTGGAGTTCCAGTGTCAAGCACCCAACGATATTCGCCGTCGCTGCGTCGCAGTCTGTACTCAATCTTGAATTGTTTTCGCTCGTCAAAGCTGTTGGAGAAAAATTGCCGGCAGTGTTCGGAGTCGTCGCTATGAACGCCCTTGATCCAGCCGTCACCCAACTCTTCATTGAGAGCCCGACCGGTAAAATCGAGCCACCTCTTATTGAAATATGTTGACTGCTTCTCGGTGTCTGACATCCAAATCATAACCGGCGCAGTATCAGCCATGTTTCTGAACCGCGCTTCACTTTCACGCAATGCCTGTTGTGCCTGCATTCGCTCAGTGATGTCACTTGAGGCGATGAGCAAGCATTGTTCACCGGCAATCTCCACTAGCTCCGCTGATGAGAGCAGCGTTCTCAGAAAACCGGTTTTTGTCCGAAACTTGGCTTCAGAATTTACGACCGATCCCAATTCCGCGACCTTTTGGACAAAGATCTCGCGCGCTTCCGCTGTCTCCCAGATTCGTAGCTCGAAGGAAGTACGGCCGATAATTTCTTCTCTGGTGTAACCACTCATGTTTAGGAAACTTTGGTTCACATCGAGATATAGGCCGCCAGCGAAGGTGGTAATAGACATAGGTTGAGGGTTGGACTTGAATGCCTTCCCAAATCTTTCTTCACTGGCGCGTAGCTGATCGATGGACCGTCTCCGCTCTGTAATATCGCGCACGACTGCCAACAGAACATCTCGTGTCCCCAGCATCGTTCGTTTCAAATTCACTTCCACCCAAAACAATTCACCAGACTTTCGCTTCGCCAGCCATTCAAGTAATTGCGGCCCGCTATTGCTGGCTTTTCGAACCCACAGGAGAGCTTCTTCCTTTGTATAAGATGGTTCGTTTGAAGTCAGATCTGCTATGTCAAGGTGGCGGGCCTCTTCCATCGAGTAGCCATACATTTCAGCCATGAAGACATTGACGTCGATAATAGCTCCTGTTTCCAGTTCGAGGATGAAGATTGCGTCGGTGACAGCATTGAAGATGGAGCGATAATTCTGTTCTGCTAACTTTTGCTTAGTGATGTCGAGAGTTACGCCGCGCAGACCGACTGCTTTACCTTGATCGACTATGGGTACCAGATGCGCTTCAACCCAAACCTGTCGACCGTCTCTCGCTAACCATCGAAACTGAACTACTGCGTCGCGCTGCTCTTCCAACACTGCTCTACACTCTGTGTTTACTCGATCGCGATCCTCCTCATGCAAGATGGTAATTCCGAACCCTGATTTCCAATCCTTTGCACTGTAACCGAGCAAGGTCTCTATGTAGTCGCTGACAAAGACTGTCGTGAATGAACCGGTCGCTTCGTCGTAGCGCGTTTCCCAAACCACTCCGGGCACGTTAGAAACGACCCCATCCAAACGCTTATGCTCCGTCGCAGCGATTAACGCAAGACGCTCGTTCTCTCGTTCAACTTGCTTTCGTTTCGAACGGTTGAATAACAACCAGATAATCGATAGCGTCTGTACGATCAGCGCTGCTAACGTTGCAACAACGTACCATTTGGAGTGGTACCACAACGATAATGGCTCAAAACCAAAAACGCTGTTCAGAATGAACCTCACTGCGGAGCACCTGTACTAACGCTCAGACCGATGTCTGTTTCAAATGTACGTTGAAGGTAGTTGACCATTTCGGTCTTATAGTTTGCGTTCGGAATCCGAAGACTCTGCGGGAATTCGAAGAAGAATTCTATCGGGTCAGATAACGTGTTCTTGGAACTTGCGGTGACTGTTCGAGTGAAGATCTTAATTCCCGGATAGTTGTGATCGTAGCTGGCAGGGACCAAGACCGTCTTTCGCCGTCGCTGCGCATCTCCTTCCTGAGCAACGAAAAACGTTGTGAGAAGGAAAACTGCCGCGAAGATTCGTTTTGATGTTGGGAGAATTGAGGCAATAGGGCGCCTCTCAGCCCGATCACGAAATGTATAGTAGGATTCCCGGGAAAACCCGAACTTGCCCGTGATGTGCGAAGGGAAAGTCATGCTTAGACCAGAAGCTGCAACTCCTGGCACGCTTCGAGCGTGCGTTCTTTTCTAACAGTCGTCGGGAAATGGCCCGCCAATAATGGCTAGATAAAGCAGGAATCCGCGGTCCCGTAAGCGCGGTCGGTTTTTAAGGACGGTCAGTATAGTTGATAACGTATGCTCAGGTACAACGCTACAAGAAGCGTCGTCCTGAATTTCCTTTTTCTCATCACGATTCTTGTCCGCGCGCTCTCCGGACGCCCCTGGTAGGCCTGCAGAAGTACAAGACCCCAGAGAATCCCGTTGGTTGGACTCAAAACCTAATTGGGGCTGGTGGGTATAGGTTGGACTTGAAACATCCGTTAACTGTGTCGCGGATCGGATGTTTCCGTGCTGTTGCGGAGCAACTAGTCGTTTAGCCAGGTTACTTTTCCTGTCTCAAGAGAATAGACGGCCCCGACGATTCTCAGTTTCCCCTCCTTCACGAGTTTCGACAAGATCGGAGTTGATGAGCGCAGTTGGCTTACTACCAAATTTACATTTACCGTCACTGCGTTCTCTACTCGGTCGCCAGGCATAGCTTTACTTTGTTCAACTGCCGGACGTAACAAGTGGACCAGAGCGGAAATATGACCTTCGCCTTCGCCTCCCTCTACTGCTGCCGTAACTGCACCGCAGTGCTGATGTCCGAGTACTACTAGCAGCGGGATGTGCAAATGTTCTGCTCCATATTCGAGACTGCCCAACTCGGAATCGCCAGCCACATTACCAGCCACGCGAACAACGAAAATATCGCCGAGTCCCTGATCGAATATAAGTTCCGGCGGAACGCGGGAATCTGCGCAACTCAAAATCTCAGCATGAGGCGCCTGTCCGGAAGCCAACTCGCGTAGGCGATCAGCAGTCTCATGCGGATGCTTATAACGATGTTCGGCATGATGAGCGTTTCCTTCCTTCAATTCCGCCAACGCCGAATCCGACGTGACTCCGTTTTCAGTTCTTCTTCCTATGCAGAGAAGTGACGCCGAGAATAGAACGATTGTTAGTAGTCCCGCGCTTATAAAACGACTCATGATTCGAACCCTCCATTGATGTTATCCAAGGTGATCAGCATTAGCTGTTTCTCGTCTTTAGTTTTTCACATTCATAAGGCGATCCAGGATGAGTTGGTAAGGTGCCGGTGAGATGCTGCCATTTCCATAAAACGGCTTATCGTTGATTATGATCATGAACAGCACCATCGCCAAAAAGCCTCCCATGAGGGCCACCAGAATCGCGTGGATTTTTGCGTCGTCAATGCGGTACAGATAAGCGACGCCTATACTAATAATCGCGCCTACCCAGATGACAGCCCACATCGTTGACGAAAGACCGCTTGACACAGCATCAATTCGCAATGAGCGAAACTGAAGTAAGTTGTTGTAGGCCTGTAAAGTTTGCTGGTGCAACGCACTTTGACTCTGGTTGGTGGGTTCGAAAGCGTAGAGCTTGCCCTGAAAATCATCCATTAGTGCCGCTCCACCGACGGGCATCTTACCTATGCGTTGAGCCGGCCATGACTTGTCAATGATGAAAACTGTGTAGCCGTTAAGATCGGAGCGCAACTGTTCGCGCAGAGGAGATGGATAGCCGCTGACATCTCGATAAAGTGTAGCAATCGATGTCGCTTCATTCGAAACCAGGTCGGCTGCATGTGTGTTGGTGCTCCAGACACCTACTGCAATCAGACCAACAGTGATGCCATAAAATACCCCAATCGCCTGAACGGTTCCGCTAACTGCTTCGTTGACTCCGTCTCTGTATTTCAACTTGGGAAGCAAAAACCGCCTCGTCAATAGGAGACCGCTCAACGAAATGGCTTCGACAGAAACAATCATCAGCAGCGCGCAAAAGAACGGGTGAATCTCGTATATCCAGATTGGCATCATTAACCTCGCCGGGATCTGAATAACTTCGGTTGGACCAAAGATTCAGATGAGATTTACGAACGGATTCTAGCTGGCCGTTCGCAGTGTTTAATACTAAGGAAGAATCAGTCTCTTCCACTTGGTGGGTGGGAGATGTAGATTAACGTGAAATGTTGGGCGCAACAACTTGCTACGTCTTAAACGTGGACCAGCGGCTGTGAGTCGCCAACCATTAAGCAACACAATGCAGCGATTATCGATTTGACGATGCAACATAGGAGTAGATCTACTTAACGATCACTTCTTCTATGTGGTTTCCGTCCGACCTACCGCCCACTCCCTGGGGATCGCTAATACCCGCCATCACGCGATCTCGAGGTTCACTGAACGAGCGTTGCACGGTACTAAAAAGAAGTTGCAACTCCTCACGGAGCGGGGGTATTCGAGTTGAAGGTAAAGTTTCGATGATGTTCTCAAGCAGCGCCTGAAGTCTTCTAGTGATTTGAATACTAGTGGCGCCATAATGACGGATTTCGGTTACACCAAGTCGCACGAAATCCTCCCAGTTAGGCGTTCGATAAACTAAACGCCAGTTTCCTGAATCATCTTTTTCGATTCCCTCAGCGAGGTAGCGAGTACCAATGTCTCGCAAAAGATGATGAATCTGATCTATTGCCAACACCGCTGTCGTGGGATCGTTGATTGCCGGCGAGAGGGCTTTCGTTGCGATGTCCACGATAATCCGTAAGGCAAACATCGGATCCTGCTCAAATGTGCGTTCCTGTCCGAGCGCGACTGAGTTTTGCAGATGTTGTCGATCCAGCGCCTCGGCATTTTCAAAAAGTCGAAACAATGGATCACCTTCAGCGATAAAGTCGCCAACCGCAGGTACGAGTTCGATTAGGCAGTTCGCTTTTTGAGCGATCGACACTAATCCCTTTTTGTCGAATGCCAGCACGACTCCATCGGAATCGTTGTAGACAATGCCGGTAGATTTGTGACCGATACTCTTTAGTTGTTCCGCTGGAACAGACTCAGTCTGCAAACGTTGGGGATAGACACTGTGGATTACTTCGCGTCCGGCACGTGCTACAAGGCGCAACGCGGAACTAGGCCGTAACGTTTTGCCCATGTCGTCGATAAAATAAATAAAAAGACCGAGATTTAACAGAAAGCCATAGGATGCAGCGTATGCGGTGAGCAGAGGAACTGAATCTGTGATTCTAACCAGCGCGCCGACCGAGAACGTGAAGGTGAAGAAGAAAGCAGTCAGTGAAAACTTGCGGACCTTACTTCGATATACAAGCATAATTATTCGTGGTGTAAGTTGGGCACTTCCTAGTTGTACTGCTAACAGAACTGCCGATGAGCCAACTACCACGAGAGTGAACATGGAACCGGCGACTGTCCCGATAACGATGCGGGCAGTATCTGGGCTGACAATCGATCTCAATCCCAACGTTCGGTCTAACCAGTTGCAAAAGGCAACAGCTATCAAGCCCGCAAATATACTCAGCACCGGAAGCGGCCATATGGAAGTCAAAATATACTGATGAAGTTGGTGTCGACGTAGCCAAGTCATTAAAGAATCTCCTACATGTCAACCTGCTGACCCGCAGAAATTTGCCGAACCAAAATCGCCGAGAGTGTCGGCAGTAACCAACGCGCAACCCAAGCGGTTAATCAGACCTAATATCCGCCAAGGATAGCTTGGTCCGAATCGTCCAATAAGCTAACTGTCATTTTTTACAGTATTTATGGCTAATTGTGATGAGGTGCGCGGGTGTCCGTCTGACGGAATTCCAAACTCTCCGCGACGACTGTTTTCGCTTCAATTTTGACGGAGGAACGCTGTCCTGAATTTCAAACACAAAGAATCAGCTCATCATGTAATTCCCACACCCCTATCAATAGCCAGCAATCTTCCCAACCTATCAAGCGCTCGACTATAATGCCGGCACTCTTCCCAGTCTGAAAAAAGGAGTCGCGACTATGAAGTCTTCGGTCGCATCGCTTTTCCTACTAGTTTTTCTAATCCCGACAATTGCTCTAAGCCAGGGTAGCTCTCAGCGTGCTGCTAGAAGTGCGTCATCAACCGCCAAGGCTAAGCACAAAGCGTTAGCTGCCAAACCTCAGAGCGGCACGATCAAAATCTGCCAGGGCATTGCGATTCCCGGTGGTTATACGATTGTCGGATTTGAGACTTCGTCGGTATGTCCTCATGGAGCATACGTCTTACAAAAAGACGAGCAGCAGTCAGTGGCTGCGACCATCAACAAGGCCACTGATGCGGAGTCCGCTTCCCATTCTCCGACTGCTGCTGCATCACGTCCTCGTCGAATTACTAGCGATCGAATCGTTGGCGATCGAGTCGCTGGCGATCGAATCGCCGACCGAGTCAAAGTGAAACCGTCAATGCCTGAGTTGGTAGCAGATCGCAATATAGTTAATCCGACTCGCGAACCTGTGCTCGCAGGTGTTCCATCAGTTGGTCCAGCCAATAGTGGATCGAGTACGACTCGTACGAGCACCAGCCTCGATGACAAAAAAGAAGAAGAGGTCGCCGAAGGCGATGTTGTTCGGATAGATACAAACTTAGTCACAGTGCCAGTGAGTGTGTTGGATCATAACGGACGATTTGTCGCGGATCTTAAGCGCGAAGATTTTAGCGTGTCCGAAAACGGTGTCGAACAACGCATCGCGAATTTCGAGCCAACTGAGAAACCCTTTACGGTTGCGTTACTACTGGACACTTCCGGTTCAACGTTCTTCCACTTATCAGAAATTAAAGAAGCTGCAATTGCTTTCGCAAAACAACTGCGCCCGCAGGATCGTGTACTGGTTGTAACTTTTGATCAGCGTGTGTTGCTTCTGACAGAGGCAACGAACGATCTGAAAGTTGTTACGGAGGTAATCAAGGACTACGCGGATACAGGCTATTCAACGCGTCTTTATGACGCGATCAATCTAGTCATCAATCAGCGTTTAAACAAAATAGACGGTCGCAAAGCAATCGTTCTCTTCACAGATGGCGTTGATACCTCAAGCTATGGTGCAACTTATAAGAGTACTTTGCGGCAAGCGGAAGAATTAGACGCTCTGATTTATCCCATCGAATACGATACGACTGACTTCATCGCAGCTTCGCAGGTACCGAGTACCATTACGGTTCTAACAACCAGGACCAGTAACTGGCCGTCTCCGAGGAGGAGTTCCTCGAGAGTGATATATGGACCGCCAACCTCCGCAACTGGGCCAGGAACAACCATGGCTGAGTACCGATTAGCTGACCAGTATCTTCATCAACTCGCAGATAAAAGCGGCGCGCACCTCTTCCAGGCAAATGACACTACGCAATTGGCGGAAGCATTCTCGAAAATCGCCGAGGAACTGAGATGTCAATATAGTCTCAGTTACTACCCAACAACATCGGCCCAACCAGGCGAACGCCGAGAAATTCGTGTTCGAGTTGACCAACCGGAATTAGCTGTAAGAGCCAAGAATGGGTACGTTCAACGGAGCAGCAGCGCGACGCGATAATACCGGGGTTTCGGGGCAGTAGCCCGACCGAGGGAGGGTAGTTGTTTCCTATAGCGAGCCCTCCCTCACGGCCGGGCTACTGCCCCGTAGTCTATTAGCCCAACACATATAGGAAACAGCTGCCCTCCCTAACGGTGGGGCTACTGCCCCGCAGTCCATCAGCCCACCGCGATGCTCATTTCTACTGCCGCAAGCCTGTCATTTTTGCCAGTTTCTCCAATTCCCGCCTGTAGCTACCCTGAAACTCCCCGATTTAGCTTGCATGAGAAAGGGAGTTTTGTAATGAAGAAATTGATCACTTTGGGAAGCTTTATTTTGC
>Ga0070671_100001601_pt1 | contig 17039 bp, 17 predicted proteins | sample KBSS73metaG_FD_65341 | JGI IMG/M metagenome (GOLD analysis project Ga0070671, IMG submission 65341) | Switchgrass rhizosphere microbial communities from Kellogg Biological Station, Michigan, USA - KBS S7-3 metaG | ecosystem: Host-associated > Plants > Roots > Rhizosphere > Soil ...
GCGTGTTCGAATAATTCGCGCATCTGCTCTTCCGATCCGTCCTTTCGGACGACCACTTTTTCGGTGCCGTTGAAGAAGCGCTCGAGGAGAACGAGCTCAAACCGCTCGTAGGCCCCGGCGAGCGCCACCATAAACCCGGCGCGGAAAGACGCATCGCTCTTGCGCTTACGCCTTATGGTCGACTGCGAAACTCCAGCGGCTTCGCACGAGCGGGCGATGTTGCACGCCTCTGCCAGCACCGTCAGGAGTTTTTCTGCTTTCGCCTTCATCAATCCCGCGTCGTCCGTTTGCGCAGCTGCGGCTTGGCTCCGGCAACCAGCGTCATTTCTTTCGTCTTCGGCACCCTCACCCCCGAAACAAATCGGGCCGCGCCGCCCTGGGGTGACCGGCCCGCATCCACTTTCTCTTCCTCATTCCCGCGAAAGCGGGATCGGGCCGAACTCCCGAGGGAGAGGCCCGACGCTCAATCCGTCACTGTTCCTGTCGTGTACCCAAACAGCATCACGCTGTCAGTAGTTTCTTTCCATATAGGTTCGTTTTTGTCGCGACGCCGTTTGGAATTATCGGCCAAATTATCGTCGACTGACGTAAAAGGCCCGCCCTCTAAGGTGGGAAGGCGGGCCGAAGGAGATAGATGAAACGCGTGCCTAGGCGATACGCTACGCGCCTAAGCGATTGCAATAACGGACAAATCTCGACGCAGTTCCTACGGCAGAAAAAAGGATCCGCCCCGCTTCAATTTAGGGGGTCCGCAGCGCTACTAAGGCCGACGATGACGAATTCGGCAGCGATCGAACGGGCGTACGAATTGGCGAGATCCGGTCAGTACCGCAGCGTCTCGGAGATCCTCCGCCGTTTGCAGGCCGCGGACAGACCCATTGTCGAAGCACATCTGCTCGAGCCCAATGCGAGACGGCAACTCATCCTCGTCTGCGGCGAATCCTGGCTCGCGACCCAGTAACAGCCGCTTCTCGGGCTTACCCCGATTGCCCCGAAGATCGTCTGCTCCAATGCCCCGTCCAGGAGGCCGCAATGTCAGCAGGAGAAGCCCCCCTCGATGCCTTGCGCCTGGTGCTCGACGCAATGAACAGCGGCGAGAAAGTTGTCGGCCTCGACAACATGACCGACGACGTCACCATCATCGACGACGTTCCGCCGTTTCACCGCAGCGGGCGGCGGGAAGCGGAGCTCTGGTTCCGGCGCCTCGATGTGGCGCGTAGCCGGGTTAAAGCCTGCCTGAAGCTCGAAGGCGCCGACGTCCGCATGGACGCCGGCCGGGCGTATATCGTCGGCGACTGCATCTTCACGGGAAGCGTGGAAGGAGCGGACGTGGACGTGACCGGCACGCTGACGGCGAGCCTCGTCCAGCCCCGCGGGAAATGGCTTGTCCGGGCGCTGGTCTGGACCAGCAAGTCGCAATAGCCGCCGTTGCGGCCGGCCCGCTCAAGCTAGTGCGCCTGGCATTTCTTGATCTCGGCGACCGTGGTGGCCTGCTTCAGGCAATCAGAGAAAGTTGGCGCCGGCTGCTGCTTGGCAACTGCCGATTGTCCAGCCTGCCAGTGGATGACGACTGCGAACACCCCCGCACTCGACCATGCGACCAGCATTGCGATGAAGGCCGGCACCGACAGGCGCCTGACCGGTGGATTGACGGGATTCCCGCGACCGGTCCTCTCGAAGTTCTCTTCCGCCGCGAGCTGGCTCGAAGTCTTCACGTAATTCGACTGGTTGCCGGCAATTTCCCAGCCCTTCACGAAGAGGAACAGGCAGCCGAGCCATCCGATGATCTGGAGCATGGCGGTCGCCCCGCCCGAATCCACCAGCGTTGAGACGCTATTCATGCCCCCACTCGATTTGCTTCGGCTCCGTCGCGGCGGGCGCGAAGGCCGAAAGCGGCGTAAGCCCGCCGACGTTGCGGCAACCAGCCGAAAACCTGCATGTCCGACTCCTCGTGAGCCCCGAAAACACGAGCGGCGACAGGATTTACGAGTCGCTAAGTTACTATAGATAGATATGTTTTGGCGGCAACAAATCGCTACCCGGGCAACTGTAAGCCACCCGCGGCCAAAATGGCTAACTCGTTGGTAACCTTGTTCCAGCAGGGACGAGGCCGTGCCGTCATCGACTTTCGCCCGCATCCATCGCCCGACCCTGCTGTCGGACCTGCCGCTCGCGATCGGCTTCATGCTGCTCGTCTGCTCGGCGCTTTCCGCCGTCTGGCTGTTCCGCGAGCAACGGCAGGCGGACGAGCTGGTGCGCCATACGATGACCGTCGAAAGCCAGCTGTCGCAGGTCCAGATCGAGGGGCTGAAGGCGGCGGTCGATGTCCGCACCAGCGTGCTTGCCGAAGCGGCCGGCCGCGATCCCGGCCTGCCAACGGTCCGCGCCCGCTATTTCGCCCATGTCGACGAGCTTCGCGGCCTCACCGCCGACAACCCATCGCAGCAGCGCCGCATCGCGGAGCTCCGCTCGATCAGCACCTACCGCTTTGCCGTCCTCGACCACGCGGTCGCCGAATGGCAAGCCGGCCGCTTCCGCGTCGCCGCCCAACTGATCACCGCGCCGCGGATGCAGGACATCATCGACCGCGCCCGGCGCGAGATGGACGGCATCCGCGCCGAGGAGGTCCGCCTTCTTCAGCAGCGCAGTGCCCGCTCTGACGAAATCCGCCGCCTCGGCTCCTGGTCGCTCTCGGTCAGCCTCGCCCTCGTCTTCCTCCTCGCCGTCATCGTCCTTCCGGAGCGCCGCGCGCGGATCCACGCCTTGTGGTCGACCAAGCGGGCGCTCGAAGCGGCGGTCGAAGCCAAGCGCTCCTTCCTCGCCAACATGAGCCATGAAATCCGAACGCCCATGAACGGCGTCCTCGGCTTTACCGAGCTCCTGCTCGCCGGCGAGCTTTCCGACGAGCAGCGCAGGCGTGCCGAACTCATCGACACGTCCGGCCGCGCCATGATGCGTCTTCTCAACGACATCCTCGACTTTTCGAAGATCGAGGCCGGCCACGTCGTCATCGCGCACGACCCCTTCGACCTCCCCCACGCGCTCGGCAGCTGCCTCAAGCTTGTCGCCCCTGCCGCCGAACGGAAGAGCCTTGCCCTCAACCCCGATTTCGACGCGGACCTCCCCAAGATGATGCTCGGCGACGGGCTCCGGCTTCGCCAGATCGTTCTCAACCTGCTCGGCAACGCCATCAAGTTCACCGAGGAAGGCGCCGTCACCCTCCGCGCCTATGCGGCCGGAGAGGAACTGGTCCTCGAAGTAGAGGACACCGGCATCGGCATCGGCGCCGACCGCCATCAGGCCATCTTCGAGGAGTTCGTCCAGGCCGACAGCGCGATCGCGCCCCGCTTCGGCGGCACCGGCCTCGGCCTCTCCATCACCATGCAGCTCGTGCGCCTGATGGGCGGCACGATCGAGCTCGACAGCGCTCCTGGCGCCGGGTCCACCTTCCGCATCACCCTCCCTCTCGAAGCCGCGCCCGAGGCCGCGCTGCCCGCGCCCGAGATGGGCTCCCCCGCGAAGCGCCCCGTCGCCCGCGACCAGCGCATCCTCCTCGCCGAAGACCATGACGTGAACCAGCAGCTCTTCATGGGCATGCTGGACCAGCTCGGCTGGAACGCCGACCTCGCCAGTGACGGCGCCGAAGCCATCGCCATGGTCGAGCAGGCCGAGCGCGACGGAAAACCCTACCGCCTCCTCCTGATGGACATGCAGATGCCGGGCGTGGACGGCCTCGAGGCGACGCGCCGGATCCGCGCCGGCGGTCTCGACTCCGCACGTCTTCCCATCCTCGCCGTCACCGCCAACGCCTATGAAGCCGATGTCGCCGCCTGCTTCGCCGCCGGCTGCCAGGCGCACCTCGCAAAGCCGGTCCAGTTGGCCGACCTCGATCGCGCAATCCGCAAGTGGCTCGCCAACGCCCCCGCGAAACCCGCTTTCCGCGCCATCACCGGCCCCGTCCGTGACCTCTACGAGAAGCGCAAGACCGAAACCCTGGAAGCAGTCGACGAGCTGGTCGGCCGCGGCCACCTCACCGACGACGAGATCGCGTCCGTCGCCGACCTGCTCCACAAGCTCGCCGGCACCGCCGCGATGTTCGGCGAGCCCGACCTCGGCCACCTCGCGCGCGACCTCGAAGTCGGAATAACGCGCTGGACTGGCGAGGAACGGCAGGCAAAGCTTCGCGCGGCTGCTGCCGCAATCTGGAAGGCCGCTTAGTCCGCGGTTGTGGAGCGTTTCGGCCGATGAAGTACGGCGCGTTGTTTGTAGCGTTTTGCATTGCAATCGCGAGCCCGGCGATGGGGAGCGAAGTTTCCGACGCACGAGGCGTCTTCGGAAGGTTCAGCCAGTGCACCGTGGAGCGTCATTCCAAGGAGTCCGTCGACGTCGTTCTTTCAGATGTTACGGCCGACGAAATCTTCCGGAAGTATCCGGGGCTGCTGTCCGGCGACTGCCTCGACATTGGCGGTGGCGATTTGAAAATTCCTGGCGCCGATTTCGTTCGCTACGGGCTTGCCGAAGCACTGATGCGGCGGGACTATGCCCATGCGTTGCCCCCCGACATCTCACTGGCGGCACCCCTTCCGCACCGCGATCTCAACGAAGCCGACTATCGGCCCAAAGCGGGCAGGACTCCGAAACCGAAGGAGCTTGCGGAGCTTCAGAAGCAACGCGAGCGGGATGGCTTGGAACGTTTGCTGTCGATCTTTGGCGAGTGCATCGTGCGAGCCGATCCTGCCGCCGCCCTCCAATTGGTCGTCACGAAGCCTAGCTCGGCCGAGGAGAACCAGGCTTTCGACGCAATGAACGGTGCGTTGGCCTCGTGCCTCGTCTCCGGGCAAAAGCTCGAGTTCAGCAAAGGCGCACTTCGCGGAACCATCGCAATGAACCTCTACCGGCTGGCGCGCGCGCCGCGAGTGCAGGCCAAAGCAGCGCAGGCGAAGTGACTTAGCCTTCGCGTCTTCTCCGACATTCGGACTACCGGCTTGAAGCGCGTGGCCGTTAAGCGCAAGGTTAACCGCTCAGCAGGCGGGGGCCCATTGAATGGCTCGGGTTTTTCTCAGCTATGCCCGCGACGATGTCGAAACGGCGCGCAAGCTCGCCGCGGTGCTGACTGATGCCGGCCAGACAGTGTGGTGGGACCGCCACCTCCACGGAGGCGCCAATTTCAGCAGTGAGATCGACCGTGAGCTGAAGAACGCAGAGACCGTGATGGTTCTCTGGAGCTCTGCTTCGATCGCATCGGCGTGGGTTCAGGACGAAGCAGCCGAAGGCCGGGATTCAGGTCGCCTCGTTCCCGTCACACTAGACTCGGTGAAGCCCCCGCTTGGATTTCGGCAGCTTCAATGCGTCGACCTCGGACCCTGGGCGAAAGAGGGACGTGGCGAGCCGATCGAAGATTTGATCGCGGCGATTTCCAAAATGACCGGAGAGCAGTCGCCGGAGAAATCGGCCGAATTGCCTGCTGAAGCGCCGCCTGTATCGATCTGTGTTCTGCCGTTCGTGAACCTGAGCGACGATTCCGAACAGGAATATTTCAGTGACGGAATCACGGAAGACATCATCACTGATTTGTCGAAGATCTCGGCGCTGGAAGTTGTGGCTCGGAACACGGCCTTCACGCTCAAGGGCAAGGTCATAGACGTCAAGGAGGTCGCCCGGACGATGGACGTAAGCCACGTCCTGGAAGGGAGCGTCCGGAAGGCCGGAAGTCGCTTGCGGATCAGTGCGCAGCTGATCGCGGGCGTCACAGGCCGCCATTTGTGGGCTGAGCGCTATGACCGCGACCTCACCGACATTTTCGCTATTCAGGACGAGATATCCCACGCGATCGTCGACGCGCTGGAGCTGAAACTTCGCCCTCAGGAAAAGAAGGCGATCGAGGCGCGCGGCACTTCGAATGCCGAGGCGTACAGATTTTATCTCATGGCTCGCCAGCAGTGGATCGGCGGGACGTTCGGCGACGTGAAGCGCGACGAGGCGATCGCAAGAATCTGCCAGCAGGCGGTGCAGCTCGACCCGAATTATGCCGAGGCATGGGGTTTGATGGCGATTGCCCAGGCCGAGCTCCGCTTCTGGCACGGGAAGGAAGCCAACGCCCTGCCGGCGGCCGAACGTGCATTATCGATCCGGCCGGACCTGCCGGAGGCGCTTTGCGTCAAAGCTCGTTACATCGAGGAGCAGGGAGATCAGGAGGAAGCCAACTCCCTGATAGACGCCGCCCTCAGAGGCAATCCCGATTCCTGGGAGGTGAATCGCGAAGCGGCGAGGATGGTTTTTCGACAGGGGCGCATTGCAGAATCGATCCCCTATTTCGAGAAAGCCGCGGCGCTGGTGAACTCGGACTATTACAATCCCGCCATGCTGATGACCTGCTATCAGGCGATCGGCGACGATGAAGGGTTGAAGCGCGCGGCAAGGCTTGCTTTCGAGCGGGCGGAACGAGCGCTTGCGGCAGAGCCAACTAACGGTTCGGCCATCGCAAACGGCGCCTACGCGCTTGCGGTATTCGGAGAAGCGGATCGAGCCCGTGAATGGATCGAACGGGGTTTGCTCCTCGATCCGGACAACCTCAGCATGCGCTACAATCTGGCGTGTATCCTGACCATCGCGCTCCACGACGACGAAGCTGCGCTCGACGTGCTCAAACCCTATTTCGAACGGGTGAATACGGCTCCGCAAATCAAGCATACGGAGGCTGACCCCGATTTCGTGCGCATCCGGGACACTGCGCGATTCAAGGAAATGATCGGCGGAACGAAAGAGCGGCTGGGAATCGCCGACTAGTCCGCGAACATGCGGAGATGCCGCTAGTCGCTGAGGCTGAACAGGACACTTGCACTCTGGACCGATCGAACCTGCTTTCCCGACCGGTCTTTCGCGGTGAACTGACTGCTGATTTGCTGGCAGGCGACGTTCACGAGATCAGAGAAATGCTTGGCACGGCTTCCCGGAACAGGGGGGCCGTTCCCTGCAGCCGACAACTCGTCCATTTTCGTCCGCCGCTCAGGTTCTCCAGCTGGCGGCCGGCATGCTGACCACCGTCGACAGCGACCTCGACTTCGAAAATGGCGAATGGCGCAGCTATCCGGAAAATATCGGGCCCGCAGGCACCCAGGTCACTTTGACGGTGCTAAGAGGCGGGACGGCCCGCCCGTTAAGCTTCGCGCTCGCGCCTTTCCTTTAAAGGCACTCGCCTGATGGGAAGCGGGGCCCCGTAGGACCCCGCCCAAACCTCAGACCATATGCTCGGAGTGGCCGTAGACGAGGATCGTCATATAGCCCTGACGCTCGCTCTTCTGGGCGCCGCCGACGCTGGCCTGGAATTTCTCGGCCGTCGCGTCGTCGCAGCTATATTCGGGCTTCATCGCGCCCGACTGCGCCACCACCCGGCAGCCTTTGACCGCGCCGCCCGCGTCAATGTTCAGCGCCATGACTTGGCCGCCCAGAAGCGTGTCGCCGACCTGCATGTTTGGCTTCACCGGCTCGGAACCCGGATTGAACCGCCGCTCGAAGGTGATGCGGGTGACTTCGCCCTTGGAAGAGGAGGCTTTGGTCGCCATCGCCGCCGGCCCCGAGTCGACGTCGCAGCTTTCGCCGCCCGTCTTCATGCTCGTTTCGTAGCGGCAGTTGGAGGGGCTGCCGTTGCCGTCGAGGGTCACCGTGACCTTCTCCCACCAGGGCGAGCTGGACACCAACGTATCGGTTGCGGATGCGGTGGCAGCAGTGGCTGCGATCGTGGCGGCAGAGGCCACGAGCAAGGCGGCAAGCTTGAGCACTTCCAACTCCTTCGCGCCCGCCGCTTCCAGCGACTTAATTGTCGCCGCCACCTGAACCGCTGAACGCGCAGGCGAGGATTGGTTTCCAACCGTTCGTCGAAGCGAGTGCGCGCAGGGCTTCAGCGCCCGAAATCGGGGTCATCGAGCGCCTCTGCGGGGAGTGCGAAGCGCCGGTGCGGACGCCTTGAAGGGCCGCACCGGCGCTCGAAGGCGTCAGTTCACGGTCACCGGGAAGTGCGGCGAAAGCTGCGCGATCACCTCGTCGGCCATGATCATCGACTGCGCGGGAATGCCCTCTTCCCCAGCGTTGAGGAACTTGAGGAGCAGCGCCTCGCCGTCTTCCCAGCCCGCGGCGGGGTTCAGCGTGGCGAGGATCTCGAACTTCGCCGGGTTCTTCTTATTGGGCTTCAGCAGCCACTTGGGCTTTGCGCTGCTTCCGGTGGCGGCCCGGCTCGCGAGACGACGATAGGCCTCGTCCTGCTCGACCAGCGCAGTAACCCCCCACAGCTTGTCGTCATTGTCGGTGTTGGACATGGCCGCGACCTGCGCCTTGACGGCTTCGTCCCAAACCGCGTCCGCGCCCTTCGAAACGACGCCCTTACGCTGGTTTTTCAGGAAGCTTGGCCGCGACATCGCCGACAACTCGCGCGACAAGTTCCGGGGCGATGCTTACCCAGGTTCCGCGCGCGCCCAGCCGTTCGGCGGCTTCCGCGGCATTGCCGTCCGCATTGCTCGTCGCGGCTTCCGCGAACGCGACCCACGTCTCGGCACGTTCGAAGGTGGTGGGATCGCTCGCCGGATCGCCCTTTGCCCGCATCTCGTCGAGTCCCTGATGCGCGAGCTGAAGCTCCTTGTGCGCGTTTGCGGCGTCGCCCTTCATCGCCGAATAGGTCGCGATGGCAGCGTGCACCCCGGTCGCGGGCACCGGCTTGTCGACCATCGCATCGATCGTCGCGCTCAATCCCTGGATGGCGGTGATCGCGGCGTCGTAATCGCCCGCCACCGCGAGCGCGTTGGCGGCCTCGACCACGCTGACCGGATAATAACGCGCGCTCCTCAGAAGCGCCGCTTTCTTCTCCGGGCTCAGGGTGCGCGACAGCTTGGCGAACTTGATCATCCGCTGCATGGTCATGACGTCGAGCCCGGCGACGTTCGATCCGTCCCAGGCCGCGGCCTCGGCGTCGCCGATCTTGCCGGCGCGGACCAGGAACAGCGCTTCGAGATAACGCGCGGTGCTGGTCGCGCTTTTGGTCAGCGCCCAGTCGTTCTTGGTGCTGAGCGCCGGAGCGGCGCGAGCGGCCGCTGCCGCTTCGACCCACTTCTTGTCCTCAGCAAGATGGAGCGCCTTGGCGAACCCGAGCTGGACCCGACGGTAGGCGTCGCGCTCGCTGGCGATGGCGGCGTCGCACGCGGCGACCCCGGCCGCGCCCTTCGCGCGCTTGTCGGCATTGTCGCGGCTCATCGCCGTTTCGCTAATCCCGGCCGTCGCCGTGACCAGAAGCACCCGCATCAGGCGCGCGCCGTCGCTGACATGGCCGACGCGGCCGTCGCACTGCACGAACACGCTGCCCGGGCTGTCGCTTTCGTCCGCGGCAAAGGCCGGCGATGCTGTGGAGATGGCCGCAGCGACGGCGAGCGCCGCGGCGCCCCACTTCATCGATTTCATGGAAATTCCCCCACCCCTGAACACGCCCGCGTCATCATTGCCGGCTAAGGCGGTTCATAAGGGGCGTGACGGCAACGGCTATGCCTTTTTGGCCACAGCGCCAGCATAAGTCGGGCGATGGCGGCCGGTCCTGCCGCGAGGAGCACTCAAATGGAGTAGGGCTGGCCCAAATAGAAATGGGGGCCGGCATTGCTGCCAGCCCCCACTGCGCCGAGCGAAGGATCTGCCGGTGTTCGATCTACCTTGGTCCCGCTCCGGAAAACCGGTTCATGACCCCGCTTCTCGATCCTGGCTCACCAGCTCAGGCGTCGCTTTCCACCGACCAATTCCCTCTTTCGAGGAGCCCGATCAATCTACTGACTGCGCGGCCCGAAGGTTCGCTGGTCTTTCGATCGTTCCGGCCTGTCCTGTCGGAACCGAAGTCCCTCGAGGCCAAAACCACTCAGTGTTCCGCGGCCCTTCTTGGGTCGATCACTCTTCGCGTTCCGCTTCGCTCTCCGCACCGAAGTGCTACGAGCCGCGTCGCGCTAGAGGAAGACCGACTCTTCCGGCGCCTCTTCCCGGCTGGCCCGGTAAGAACCCGAAGGTTCTTCCCATTCCTGCCGGCGGAGATCGGACCTTTGGTCACCTGCCGCTTCCTGTCCCCGTTGCCGGTTTCTTGAAGAGGCCGGGATCGCCGTCCCGATCACCTGCTCACAATGCACGGCTCTTCCGAGTCGCGAAAGCGAATTTTTCGCCTTTCGTGCTGTGGATAACGGGGATATCGGGCAAAATCGGAGGAACCTGCCGCGATTCGTCAATCTACGACCCGTCGGTTGCCGTTCCGTTCTCCTCCCCCTACTTCGGCCAAGTGCCTGAATCTCCAGTTTCCGCGTCCGAACCCGCCTATCTGCACGGCCTGAACACGCCGCAGCGCGAGGCCGTGCTGACGACCGAAGGGCCCGTGCTCGTCCTCGCCGGCGCAGGCACGGGCAAGACCGCCGCGCTCACCGCGCGCCTCGCCAACCTGATCGCCACGCGCAAGGCCTGGCCCAGCCAGATCCTCGCCGTCACCTTCACCAACAAGGCCGCGCGAGAAATGCGCGAGCGCGTCGGCGCACTTTCGGGCGGCGCGCTCGAAGGCATGCCGTGGCTCGGTACTTTCCACTCGGTCGCCGCGCGGATGCTCCGCAGCCACGCCGAGCTCGTTGGCCTCCAGGCCAATTTCACCATCCTCGATACGGACGACCAGCTGCGAGTCCTCAAACAGCTCATCCAGGCTGCCAACCTCGACGAGAAGCGCTGGCCCGCACGCCAGCTCGCAGGTCTCATCGATCGCTGGAAGAACCGCGGCTGGACTCCTCAGCAAGTCGACGCGGGGGAATCCGAAGCGTTCGCCGCCGGCCGGGGCGCTGATCTCTACGCGCAATATCAGGAGCGGCTGAAAACGCTGAACGCCTGCGACTTCGGGGACCTGCTGCTCCACATGCTGGTAATCTTCCGGACGCAGCCGGACGTGCTCGACGCCTATCGTGACCGCTTTCGCTACATCCTCGTCGACGAATATCAGGACACCAACCAGTCGCAGTACGAGTGGCTGCGCCTCCTCGCTGAGCCGCGCCGCAACCTCTGCGTCGTCGGAGATGACGACCAGTCGATCTACTCGTGGCGCGGCGCGGAGGTCGCGAACATCCTGCGCTTCGAGAAGGATTTTCCGGGCGCGAAGATCATTCGCCTCGAACAAAATTACCGGTCGACCAGCCACATCCTCGCCGCCGCCGACGGGCTGATCGCCAACAATGCAGGCCGCCTCGGCAAGACGCTGTGGACCGATGCTGGCGACGGCGAGAAGGTCCGCGTCATCGGCGTGTGGGATGGCCCCGAAGAAGCGCGCCGCGTAGGCGAGCAAGCCGAGTCCCTGATGCGCGCGGGCTCGTCGCTGGATGACGTCGGCATCCTCGTCCGCGCCCAGTTTCAGACGCGCGAGTTCGAGGAACGCTTCATCGCGATCGGCCTGCCCTACCAGATCATCGGCGGCTTCCGCTTCTACGAGCGCGCCGAGATCCGCGACGCCATCGCTTACCTGCGCCTGATCCAGTCGCCCGCGGACGATCTCGCCTTCGAGCGGATCGTCAACACGCCCAAGCGCGGTCTCGGCGACAAGGCCGTCGCCACCATCCACCAGCAGGCGCGCGCGGCCCAGGAGCCCTTGCTCATCGCCGCCGCGCATCTGCTCGCAAGTGATGAGCTGACGCCGCAGGCGCGCCGTTCGCTCGGGAACTTCGTGGCGGATGTCGGACGCTGGCGCGAGATGGCAAGCACCCTTCCCCACCCCGAGCTCGCCCGGATCATCCTCGAAGAGTCCGGCTACACTGCCGCGCTTCAGGCCGATCGCTCCGCCGAAGCTGCAGGGCGCCTCGAAAACCTCGCCGAGCTCACGCGCGCGATGGAAGAATATGAATCGCTCGCCGCTTTCCTCGAGCACGTCAGCCTGGTGATGGACAATGACGAAGCTCGCGGCGGCGAGAAGGTGACGATCATGACGATCCACGCCGCCAAGGGCCTTGAGTTCGACACCGTGTTCCTCCCCGGATGGGAAGAAGGCGTTTTCCCCTCGCAGCGCTCGCTCGATGAAGGCGGTCTCGCCTCGCTCGAGGAAGAGCGCCGCCTGGCCTATGTCGCGATTACCCGCGCCCGCCGCCGTTGCACGATCCTGCACGCCGCCAACCGCCGGATCTACGGCCAGTGGACCAGCTCGATCCCGAGCCGCTTCCTTGCCGAGCTGCCCAAGGCGCATATCGATGAAGAAACGACGATGACCGGCGGCGAAAGCCTGTGGCGCGCGCAATGGTCGGAACGCGCCGACCCCTTCGCCCACCTTGGCCCCGCCCAGTCGATGCGCGCCAGCACCCGCGGTCCCGGCTGGCAGCGCGCGAGCCGCGGCAACTTCAATCCCGAGCCGCAGCGCGTGATCGAAGCCCGCGCCTCAGCCGTCAGCCTCGGCAACCAGGGCCGCACCGACCTCGCGCTCGGCCAGCGCGTGTTCCACGGCAAGTTCGGCTACGGAACCATCGAAGCGATCGAAGGCAACAAGCTCGAAATCGAGTTCGAGAAAGCGGGCCGAAAGAAGGTCCTCGACAGCTTCGTCAGCGCGGCGTGATCGTTAGAAAGACGTCGAGGCGAGCTTCACGTCGGATCGGCGCCACGCATCCTCGAACTGCTTCTGTGCTGCCGACGCGTCAGCGTTCCGCTTCTGCGCCGCGAGAGCCTGGCTAAGACCGTAATAGGCCCAGCCGTTGTTTGGATGCCGCTTGAGATCCTGGCGATATACCGCCTCGGCGTCGACCGCCTTTCCGGAAGCGAGGAGCTCCGCCCCAAGCAGATGCCTCGTCGGAAAAATCATGTCGGCTGGCTCATTGTAGGCGAGCTTGTCCTCCAACCCGACCGCTTCCGTCAGCAGCCGAATCGCTTCGTCGCGATTGCCCTGAGCGTTCGCAACGCGCGCCTGCGCCTTGAGCTGCCCGATTTCGTAAAGCGGCCTGGCGAGATTGTTCCCCTGCGTTGCGTCGGCAGGCACGGCAGCGATCAGCTGCTTCGTCTTCACAAGCTCCGCCTGCGCCTCGGCAATCTTGCCGGTCGCCGCCAAAGCCGTCGCCCGCGATTGAAGATAGCTGATAGTCGCGCCCGGCAGCTTCTCGCTCGGCGTCTTCTCCTTCAGCATGTCGTCCCACATGCCGAACTTCGTATAACCGTCGTAGATGAAGCTCGCGGGCCAATCGAGGCCGGGCATTCCGAACAACAGCTGATCGGGGATGTGCGCCCGCGCTTCTTTGAGCGCCGTGATCGTCTCGGCGCGTCGGCCCTCCATCCCGGCCGAGTAGGCCAGGAACTGGAAGTTGTGGATCGTGTACATCGGGTAATAATCGGGCGGCGCGGTCTGCTTGAGATAGACGAGGTCGGCCGCGGCGCCCTTACGGTTCGCTTCCGCCGCTTCCTCGTACCGACCAACGCGCTGAAAGATGTGCGCAGGCATGTGCTCGAGGTGTCCCGCGGCCGGCATCATTCCTTCAAGCGCCTCGGCTGATGGAACGGCCTGCTCGGGGTGCTGCGAAGCCTCGACGGCGTGGATGTAATAGTGATTGGCGCCCGGGTGCTTGGGGTTCTTGACGAGCACATGGCGCAGCGTGCTGAGGACCTGCTCGGTCCCCGGATTGGGCGTCCCGTCGGGCTTCCACAGCTTCCACGGGTTCGTATTCATCAGCGCCTCGGCGTACATCGTCTGAACGTCGAGATCGTTCGGGTACTTCGCCGCAACGCGGCGCATCGCATCGACATAGGCATTGAGCAGCGGCGCGCTGTTCGACGGATCGACCTCGCCCGCCGATCGATAGCGCTTGGCAACCGCGGCGATCAGCGCCCGCTCGACCGGCGTTGCCCGCCGAGCGTTCGCCTCCGCCTTCCGGACCGCGGCCCAGCCGACCTGCGCGCGCGGCGAGCTCATCATCGGCATGTTGTAATTGGGCCCGAGGGTCAGCGCGACGCCCCAGTAGCAACTCGCGCAGGTCGCATCGATCTGCGCCGCCTTCGCAAACGACCGCGTCGCCTCGTCATGGTTGAAAGCCCAGATGAACCGCATGCCCTGGTCGAAATAGCGTTGGGCGAGCCGCGACCGCGTCGTGATCTTTCGATGAAAGGTGCCGAGACCGTCGAATAGCTGCGCGCCCTTTGCCCAGCCCGCCAGCGTGCTCGGCGGAGCGGGTGCATGACTGTCGTGCGACTGCGCGAACGCGGTTGGAGAGATGCCAAAGATCGCGACCGCGATCAGGCAGGCGCGGAAACTCTTTCGCATGGGCCGCCCCTCCAATTCTGGCCCCGCCGTGGCGGCGCTTGTGCACGCTCTTACCACAAGGATGGCGAAAAATCAGCCGTAAGAGGAACCCGAATCGGGTGCGATGCATTTTCGCAGCAAAAGTCAATAGACAAATTAAGGTTATGTAATGAAGCAGCTAGCACTTGCGCTAGCGCTGACGGGATCGTGCGTATTTGCGACCACCATTGCTACTACGCCGGCGTCCGCGCTGGAGACTTATGAAGCCCAGATGGAAGCGAGCGACGCGGCGTCACAGGCGCGCGTCGATATGCTCGACGCCTTCGGTCCGAAAGAATTGAAGCCCGGCCAATATGTATGGCGCGACGTTCCCCCCGAAGCCGGTGCGGAGCGCGTCGTGATCAGCCTCTCCGACCAGATGGCGTATCTCTACCGCGGCAGCACCCTCGTCGCCGCCAGCACAATCTCGAGCGGCCGCGACGACAAGCCGACGCCGAGCGGCATTTTCTCGGTGTTCAACAAGGAAACGATGCACCGATCGAAGAAATATGACGATGCGCCAATGCCCTACGCGCAATTCTTCGATCCGGCGGGTATTGCCATGCACGCCGGCTTCAACCCCGGTCACCCGGCGAGCCATGGTTGCGTTCGTCTGCCGAGCGCCTTCGCCAAGAAGCTCTATTCGGTCACCGACGTCGGTACGCCGATTTTCATCGGATCCTGACGTGCTCCCGAGGGCCGCGCCCGCCCCTGGCGCGGCCCTACCCCTCCCCCTCAACCTTGGCCGGTCGCTGCCCGCGGGATACGCTCACCGCGCCGTGAGTTGAGCGTTTCAAAACCAGTCACTCCCAGGAGAACAAGATGGCCAAGAAGGCGACCGGCAAGAGCGATACGAAGGCAGGCGGCAGCAGCGGGAAGAAGTCCAGCGGCGGCACTGCCGTTGCGCGCGCGTCGTCGAGCAGCGGCGGATCGCGTTCGCAGGAGGGCATGGGCGACGCCTTCATTAAACTTTTGCAAAGCCCCCTCGTGGCCGAGCTCGTCGCGGTTGCCGCGACCGCGGCGCTTGCCGCGCTGGCGGAGCATGGCTTCCATGGCGCCAACGGCGGGCGTGGAAAGCGCGCCGGCAAGGCGGTCAAGGAAGCCGGGAAAGCCGCGGCAGCGGCGGTTGGACGCCGGCTTGGGACCGAGATCGAAGAGATCCGGAAGTCCGCTAAGGGCGGCGCAGAAGGGTAAGGCGCGCCCGGCCGACATCGCGCGAGACGTCCGGGACGAAATCGCCGGGATCGACAGCCTCGCCCTTCGCCGTCTCGACGCTCAGCCATCCACCGCTCGCGAGCCACCCGACTTCGGCGATCGCCTTCGTCACGGCGGTGCCGGAGCCGGCGCTGTAGGGAGGGTCGGCGAAGATCAGGTCGAATGGCCCGGATCGCGGTAGCGAGAGCGCCGATCCGATGATCACCCGAATCCGCCCGGCGGCGCCGAGCTTCTCAGCGTTGCGCCGGATCGCGGCAGCGGCCGCGGCGTCGCTCTCTACGAAGGTGGCGCTCGCGGCGCCTCGCGAAAGCGCTTCGAGACCGAGGGCGCCGCTCCCGGCGTAAAGATCGGCGACACGCAGGCCGTCGAAGCTGCCAAGGCGGCTTGCGAGCATTGAGAACAATGTTTCTCTCGCCCGGTCCGACGTCGGGCGCGTCGTGCGTCCCGGCGGCGCCTCGATCGGCCGCCCACGCCACTCGCCGGCGATGATCCTCATTTCAGGGTCGCGCGGAAGCCCTCCAGCTCCCCGCGGTCAACTTCATCGGCATCGCCGGGCTCGAGGCCGGCGATCGTGAACAGACCGTAAGCGGTGCGGATCAATCGCGAGACCTGGAGGCCGAGGTGCTCGAGCACACGCCGGACCTCGCGGTTCTTGCCCTCGGTCAGGCTCATCTCAATCCAGCAGTTGCTGCCCGTCCGCCGCTCGAGGTTAGCGTTGATCGAGCCGTAGCGAATGCCCTCGATCGTGATCCCTTCCGCCAGCTCCTCGAGCTGGTCCTGGCTGACCCGGCCATAGGCGCGCGCCCGATAGGTCCTGACGACGCCGGTCCTCGGCAGCTCGAGCTGGCGCTTGAGCTCACCGTCGTTGGTCAGGAGCAGCAGCCCCTCCGTCATGAAATCGAGGCGGCCCACCGGCATGACGCGCGGCAGGCCGGCAGGTAGCCGATCGTAGATGGTCGGCCGGCCCTTCGGATCCCGCTCCGCCGTCAGCGTGACGGGCGGCTTATAAAATCGGAACAGCCTCGTGGCCGCAGGGGGGCGCACCGGCTTTCCATCCACCGACACCCCGCTCAGATCCTCCAGCAGCGTCGCCGGCGTGGTGAGCTTCTCGCCGTTGAGAGCAATCCGTCCTTCGGCAATCATGCGCTCCACTTCGCGGCGCGAAGCGACGCCCGCGCGGGCGAGCAGCTTGGCGATGCGCTGCGGTCCGCCCTCGCCTTTCTGTGGCGCGGCGGGCACAGCGCGGCCTTGGTTACGGCGCGGTGGCACTCGGCGCTTGGTCGTTCGTTGCGAAGGCGAAGTCATTGTTTGGGGCCAGAGATGCTGTTCGGGAAGCGTAAGCAGATCGTCAAGCGGATCCTCATTGTCGAGGACGAACCGCTGACGGCGTTCGACAATGAAAATATGCTCGGCGACGCGGGCTATGAGGTCGTGGCAACGGTCGACGACCTGCACGAAGCGCTCGCCGTGCTCGATCGCGAGGTGATCCATCTCATCGTGAGCGATCTTCGCCTGCGCAAGGACCAAACGGGAC
>Ga0070671_100001606_pt1 | contig 17022 bp, 11 predicted proteins | sample KBSS73metaG_FD_65341 | JGI IMG/M metagenome (GOLD analysis project Ga0070671, IMG submission 65341) | Switchgrass rhizosphere microbial communities from Kellogg Biological Station, Michigan, USA - KBS S7-3 metaG | ecosystem: Host-associated > Plants > Roots > Rhizosphere > Soil ...
AGCACGACGCTCCGCTACATCATCCCTCGTACGACTTTAATGATGATGTCATGAAAATCGGCATAAGCTTTTTCGTCGCCCTTGCGCGGTCGAACCTTGCCCCGTCCTGAGGACGGCATTTCCTGCGTCGGGACCCTTGCATTTCGGCGTCCCGACTAATTCCCCTGCGTCATATCGCAATCTAATGCCAATGTGGCTCCTTATGCTCTGATTGGTCGACAGGGCTCGACGAGCAAGCGCGCGACGCGACGGCAATGAGCCGCCACGCAAAGACGCAGCATCTCCGCAAGCCTTCGAGACGAAGCCAGTCATCATACGAGACGGGGGTATCATGCGCTTCTCCACCACTTTGCTCCGCAGCCAGTTGCTGGCCGCGACGGCTGCGGCAATCGCCCTTTCCGCTCCAGCCCGCGCTCAGGAAGCGGCCGAGGAAGCGCCTGGTGACACCATCACCGTGAACGGCCAGCGTCAGGCCTATATCGGCACGACTCCGCTCAAGATCCTGCCGCAAGTCGTGCAGACGCTGGATTCGACGATGTTGAAGGACGCCGGCCTTACCAAGCTGCAGACCGCTCTCGACTACGTGGCCGGCGTTTCACGGCAGAACAACTTCGGCGGTCTGTTCGACAGCTATGCCATTCGTGGCTTCGCGGGCGACGAGCAGCAGTCGAGCAACTATCTCCTGAACGGCTTCAACGCATCGCGCGGCTACGGCGGCGCTCGCGACTCCTCGAACATCGAGCGCATCGAAGTCATCAAGGGGCCGACGTCCGCCCTGTTCGGCCGCGGCGATCCGGGCGGCGCCGTCAATATCGTAACCAAGAAGCCTTACTTCAGCAAAGGCGCGAATTTCGAAGCCTCTGCTGGCAGCTACAAGACCTATCGCGGCCAGGGCGATATCAACATGCCGGTCAGCGACAGCCTCGCCGTCCGCGTGACGGGAGCCTATGAGGAAGGCGATAGCTATCGCGACTATGTTCATCACACGATGATCACGGTATCGCCCTCGATACTGTGGAACATCGACGATACGACCAGTCTATCCTACGATTTCGAGTTCACTCGTCAGAAAGTCCCCTTTGATCGCGGAATTGTAGCGATAAACGGGGACCTCAGGCGAGTGTCGCGCCACACGTTCCTGGGTGAACCTGGTGATGGCGACATAACGACCAAATCGTACAACAACCAGGCGCAGCTTCAGCACAATTTCGACGACAACTGGACCGTTCTGCTGGGCGCCGCGTACCGCACCTCCTCTTTCGTGGGCTACGGCAGCGAAGCGGAGAATGTCGCAAGCCGCCAGAAGCTCAATTTCGATGGCCAGACGCTCTCGCGCCGCCGCATCTTCCGCGATTATAGCACCACCGATCTGACCGTCCGCGCCGAAGTGAGCGGCAAGGTCAATATGCTGGGCGTCACCCACAATCTACAGATTGGCGCAGACTGGAACTACTTCACACTTCCCACCCTGCAGAACCGTTTTCGTCCTCCTCCGGTCGCGCAGCAGACGACGCTCGCTGCCGGTCACGCAATCAACGTCTTCAATCCCGTCTATGGCGATCTGCCGGCGCTAAGCCCGTTGATCAACAGCCGGGAGTCCGATGAAGCGGCCGGCATCTACATCCAGGACATGATCGACATCGCCGATTGGCTGAAGCTCCGCATTGGCGGGCGCTACGACAATTTCGAGCAGCATGTCTTCAACCGCCTGACGGCCAAGTCGACATATCAGCACAAGACCTCGTTCAGCCCGCAAGTCGGCCTCAGCCTCATTCCCACGAGCGGCCTGACCCTCTATGCGAGTTACGGTCGAGGCTTCCGCCCGAACATCGGCAGCGACTTCAACAACAACGCCTTCGCACCGGAGAGAACGACAGCCTACGAAGTCGGCGGCAAGTATTCTGCCTTCGGAGATCGACTGCTCGCCACGCTTGCGCTGTTCAGCATGAAGAAGACCAACGTGCTGACCGCCGATCCGGCCAATGCAGGCTTCTCGCTCGCCCTGGGTGCGGCGAAGAGCAAGGGCGTCGAGGCGTCTGTCACGGGCAAGCTACCCGCCGGCTTTCGTGTCGATCTCAACTACGCCTATATCGACGCCGAGAACGCCAAGGACACGATCGACCCCAATTTCGGCTATTCACTGTTGAAGGGAGATCCCCTGATCAATATTGCCAAGCATAGCGCCAGCGCCCTTGTCTTCAAGGACTTCAACATCCTCGAAATGACCGGCAATATCGGTGTGGGCATAAACTATGTCGGCAAGCGCCTCGGCGAGACCGGATACAAGTTCCCGAACGGCGCGTTCTTCATGCTGCCCAGCTACACCACGACGCGGGTAACCGCCTCTATATCGCCGAGTGAACATTTGCGGGTCTCCGGCGAAGTGACGAACGTGTTCGACGTCCATTACTTCCCGAGCTCCTATTCACGCGTCTGGGTGATGCCCGGCGCTCCACGGCAGTTCATGGTTCGCCTTGGCTATACCTATTAGGTCTGTAGCCTGGATGCCGCGTTGACCATGGCGCGGCATCGTGTCGAACTTAAGTTTCCGTGTGAATACCTAAGAAAGAGGTAGCCCGCCACTCGACACCGACCTCCGCGCAACAGGCGAGGACCGCGTTAGACGTCAGCTGGCCCCCCATCTAACGTTAGACGTCAGCTGGCCTCCCATCTACCCCCCTTGGAGAGTCCGATCGTACCGTTGTTGGCCATGCGGATTTGGCGTCGGCAGGAACGGCAGTCCTGCCCTGTCGATGCTCGCCTGCTCTGATCGAGGTTCCATGTCGCTAGGTTTTCCGTCGTCCGGGCGCAGCTATCCCGTCGCTGGGTGTCGCTCGTGCAAGATCAGACGGCACATGTTGTAGGCGATGTTGACGAGGCCGATCTCTGCTCGGCCCGCTCGATGCCGACGGTGCGGATGAACAAGCCCATCCGGTGGTGAAGGGAATCGAATTGAAACCCTAATTATTTGACTTAACGCTGATTTATGACGTGAATCGCAAATCGGACCATCAATGGTGCCCACGTCAAGCAAAAGAAAACGGGTTCGGTTCCGAGGGGCGGAATCCAATCGCCATATTCGACCGAGTCGCAGGCCTTTTGCCCGCTAATTTGTGCGCGGCCGAACGGCTTCATTGCCCTCTGCGGAGGTTGAGCAAAGAGGACGTCACGCTTCATCCTGACCATTTTTTCCTGCGTAGCGATCAGTCGCACGAATGAGTTGATCAAGGATACCGGGTTCGGAGAATGCATGGCCCGCGCCCTCAATCAGATGGAAGTCCGCTTCGGGCCACGCTTTGTGCAGAGCCCAGGCATATCGCGCGGGGCAAGGCATGTCGTAGCGGCCGTGAACTATTGTGCCGGAAATCTCGCGCAGACTGCTCACGCCGTGCAGCAATTGTTCGGGCGCGAGCCAGCAATCGTTGACGAAATAATGGGTCTCAAGTCGGGCGAACGCGAGAGCGAAATGGCCGTCGTCATGCTGCGCGGCCATAGCCGGATCGGGCAACAACGTGATCGTCTCGCCCTCAAACAGGCTCCAGGTCCGTGCAGCGGCAATCTGTTCCTCCTGGGTGCCGGACGTCAGGCGGCGATGATAGGCACTGAGCAGGTTACCCCGCTCGGCTTCGGGGATCGGTTCCACGAAACGCTCATATTTATCCGGGAATAGTTCGGACACGCCGAACTGGTAGAACCAGTCGAGCTCCGGCCTGGTACACATGTAGATACCACGCAGGACCAGCTGACTGACACGGCGGGCGTGCGTCTGCGCGTAAGCCAGCGCGAGCGTCGAGCCCCAGGAGCCGCCAAAGACCAACCATTGCTCTGCACCGACAAGTTCGCGCAGCCGCTCGATGTCCGCCACCAGATGCCAGGTGGTGTTGGCCTCCAGACCGGCATGCGGGGTCGAGTTGCCGCATCCGCGCTGGTCGAACAGCAGCACGTCGTAAAGCGCCGGATCGAACAGGCGCCGATGCGTCGGAGAAATGCCGCCCCCCGGGCCGCCGTGGAGGAACACCGCTGGCTTGGCTCCGGGGGTGCCACACCGTTCGTAATAAATGGAGTGGTCGTCGCCGACGTCGAGTGTGCCGGTCGCATAGGGTTCGATGGGTGGATATAAACTACGCAGCATTCCTTCTTCTTGGGAGATTTCGGTTACGAAGTGAAGGGCGCCGCTAGGCCCCCATAGAGGCACACGCTGTGTCCCGTTATCATGGCATCGAAGCTCTGGAATCGCCCAGCTGATGAGGGATTTTCAGATGGAATACCTTGTCCTTGTTACCTCGGGATAATGTGGCTGCATCACTGGACGTGTCGATCGGTAGACGGCAATCGACCGGCCCATGAGTATCATTGCCATAATCATGAATTCGACCACCGGTCATGCCATTCAGAAGATGAAGTTTGAAAGAATGCCCAAGCCCTGAGTCACGTTCCATCTGGAGACCGGAGAGCAGGTCACGACTGACCGCGTCGATGTCGGCAAGCCACCACCTGGCAAGTTCATTTCACCCGTCGAAGTTTGGGTAACGCCGAAGAGCTAAGGCTGTGGCCAGGCTGCAATTTCGAGACATTTCGATCGGATGTGTGTTGCTTGTTGTTGTTCCTGACCATTGTCGCCTGATTAGCCGCCGTTCAGCAGACCAATCGAGTGGCCTGAAAGCGGTCATAAGTTCACACGCTCACCGACTTCTTCGTGCTTTGCCTCGAGGCGTGAAGCGCTTCAACGCGCCGTGGCGCTGGCCGCCACAGGCGAAGGCAGTGGCGGGGGAGCCGGCCTGGGCGCGGTCACCGGCAACGCCTGTTCGCGCACGGGCGCGGACGCGGCAGCTGGCTTTGGCGGCGGCGAAGACGGCGCGCGCTGACAAAGCGAAATCGCGGCGCCGGCCAGCAAGAGCGAGGCGATGAGCCAATAGAAGATATCGATCTTGCGGCTCGAATGAATCTGCCGGCTGCCGATGGTGATCGGGCTCTCATCGCCAATCGCCTTGGTCAGGCGGATCTCGGGATAGGTGGCAGCCAGCGCGCCCTCAGCGACCAAGCCCTGCTTAACCGAGCCGATCAGAAGTCGATGATACCAGAAGCGGTCCATGCCGTAAAAAGCGAGCCAGCACAAAGCCGCGCCTAGGAGCACGAGCGAGGTCAGCGAGACGCGGCCGATCCAAAGCGTTACATGCATATTCTCTTTCATCGTGAAGCCAGCGGCAGCGAGAAAGGCGGCAAGCACCGTTACCGCGACGTTGCGGATCCGCATCTCGAGCTCGTTAAAATGCTTTTGGACGTCGATGATCGTCTTCCAGATTTCAATGCGATTCTCGTCGGTCGCGCTCATGGGCGAGGTCCTTCAAAGGCAGTAAACTCGATTCGCTCGAGCAGCTTATCGAAACTATCGAGACGATAGGTCGGCACGATCGTTGAATCACCCAGGCGGCTCTTCTCGCGCACAACATCGGCCTCAGGCCAGTGCGAGACCCTGCGCAATAACGCGTACGCCTCTTGGTGCTGGGCCGCGCCATAAGCAGCATGCGCATCAGTCACCCCGGCCTGCTGCGCCATCCAAATGTCCTTGTGAAGGCTGTCACCGACATAAACGGCTTGCTTGGCCATTACGTCCAGGCTGCGCAAGATAGAGCGTAGGATATCGGGATTGGGCTTTAGCTCGCCAGGCGGTGTGAAGTGGTGCTCGGTTCGGGCCAGCGTGTAATGACCCGCCTCATGAAAGCGCACGTCCTCGCGCGACAGACCGGAAGGGAAATCATGGTCGGGCGGCGAGTAAAGATAGTCGATCAGCCGATCGAGCCCGAGCTTTCGGAAACGGTATTGCGAATAATAAGCAAGCGACTCTGTATAGCAAATTAGCAGGGTTCCGCGCCTGGTGAGCTCCTCGAGAGTCGCCAAGACACCGGGGTAGAATTCCAGCGTCTGCCTGCGCGCTGTGCGAAAGGCCTCTATCGCTGGCGCGTAGAACTCTAGCAGGGGCGTGTCGCCGGCCGGGCCACGAAGCACCTCAAGCTCTCCGATCAGAAATGCGAATTCCGACGTGCCAACGCGCTGATGCACCTTTCGAATCTCAGAGAGCAGGACCGCCTCATCCAACCCACTCAGGCGCAGAAGTTCTGCGAGCATCGCTGAGAACGCGGCGTGCCAGACACGGACCCAGTCGAACAGGGTATTGTCGACATCGGTGATTAGGACCGAGCGTGCCGGCTTCGCGTCCAACTTCATCATCCCTTCGCCGCGAGTGCAATGCTCGTGGCCTCGATGGCGCCGTTCGCCGCAAGTTGCAATTGATCGCGCGCAGGCGGCGTAGGCAATGGAGGCAGCAACATTTCGTTCTATATATGTTCTTTCAGAACTCTTGGCTAGATGGTTGGTGTTGTGCGAATTGTTAGGACACCTCATCCGTCGCGCCGACGCAGTGGCCGTTCAACGCCCTGCACAACCACTTAACCGAGCAGCTCAAACACGAGTTCGTTCGCCTCCTGCGCGTCGTCGCACTCCTCGAGCAGATCTCGTACATCTCCACGGACAGAGGCAAAATAGCGATTTGCGCGGAGGTCCATCGCCGCGACCCGATGTTCCAGAGCCGCGCCCAACTCGCTCAGCCGGAGATGGCTCGCATTGGCTCCATCGAACCGCGGGATCGGCAATTCCCAAATGTGCTTAGCGATGTCCCGCTCATCTTTGCCATAAGACATCAGAGGGCGAACTTGATCAGTGGTCGTAGGTGCATTGAGCACAGCGCAAAGATAATCTGCCTCTTGCATGGAGTAGACGGGCATCCAGTAGAGGCCGCTCGTTACAATTGCTCGACGATCAGTGAGTTTGGCCGCCACGACGTGCATTCCGCTGCGGTTATACACAACGCGAAGCTCAGGAATGGGCAGCTGCTTTGTGAGTTTCGACTGATAATTTAACTGCTCCATCAGAGATAGCTTTTCGCTCGATCGATTCGCTTCCCAAATTTCCGAGGCCTGAGACCACCACCGGTGCAAGCCGGGATACGCTTCAATTTGAACCGAATCTTCGAGTACCTGCTGAGCAGTACAGGGAATGACAGCTTCGAGAGGCGACGCCAACCTATACGGCAGCAGCGCATCGCCCGTGTGCGTAGGTCTGAGAAACTCCGACTCAACGATGCCCTCCATGCTCGGTTGGAATTTCCACGGCTTCTTTTCGTTGCTGCTGCGGTTCGAGACTATAGCCGCGTGTCCCGCTGGCAGTCCGAGGCTCGATGCCTCCTGCCGTTCGACCATGAAGACGAAACGTGGAAGCAAGACTGCGCCTTGTGTGAACAATGGATGATAGGGTGAACGATCGGCGCCCGTGAGCCGTCGCACTACGCCAACGACACGTTCGAGATGATGAGTAACCGTCTCCCAAGCGGAGGAGCGATCGGGCACCCTCCCGCTCCAAATCTGAGCGGCTAACGGCATGGCGCGCGCTTCTGTTGTTCGCTCGGCGAAAATCACAGAGGCGGCGCGAGGAAAGAAATGTGGCCTGATTCTTCGAAGATCCCAAGAATCTGAAAATTCCAGTTGAAGGCCTCCGGCGGCGTCGCCATACGAACCCGATCGGAACCCCTCGTAGTGCGGCCTATCAATCGCCGCGTTGGGAAGAACCATCGCCACTCTTCCGTTAGGTCGAAGATAGAGCTCGCTCGCGCGAACGACGAACAGTCCCGCTAGGTCTTGATGACTTGAAAGCTGGGCACCGGCCCAAAGATTCCTCCCCGTGCTCATAGCGCGAAACGTTGCCTGCATTGTCGGCGTCATAAACCGATATGCAAGCCACGGCGGATTGCCGATGAGCAGGTCAACCTTGTTGCCATCACGCGAAAGCCACATCGGACGTGGCGTCAGTTAACCGCTCCCGGCCGATCGCAAGGAGATAAGTGACACGCGCTAACGTCACCGCAACCGGATGCAAATCCATCCCAAGAACGTGACGGGTCACTCCTTCCAGCAAGTCCGGCAATGCCTGCCCCTGCTGCTCTCCGGCATGGATGTACGCGCGCACCGCGTGAAACAAGAACGTGCCGGAACCGCAGGCAGGATCGAGTACGCGAGTTGTCAGAGGTTCGACCACGGACCCGGCAACGACAGCCTCGGCTAGCCAGTCGGGAGTGTAATATTCGCCAAGCCGCTTGCGGGTGTCCGCGCCGGAGCGAGACGACGAGCCAGCGTCCTGACGAACGCTTCCCCTCCTTCCACCTCTACGATCCAGTCGAAAAAGTCGGGTTCGACGACGCCGTAGATGCCGCTCTCGTCAAATCTCTGACCGGAGAGCAGGGACGCCGGTGGTATTGTTTCAACGGCCAATCCCAAGACCGCGTGCGCGATGATCTCCGCCGAATTTACAAGCAGCGTATGTTCGATGAAGAGCTCATCTGTATCCTCGAACTGGGTGCCGAGGGCCGACGTCAGGAGCCGCGACCAAAGCTGCCGCTTCATTTGGACCGTGGGCTCATTCCGATGAGTTGCGTAGATGGCCGCAAGAGTCGCTCGATCGAGAGCATAGGCGCTGCTGCCGGCTCCTAAGCGGGTGGCAATTGCCTCTGAAGTAGGATGAATCGCGTGGGTGGTGGCAAGAACGCCCTCGAGCCAGACCACAAGTCTGTCCGCATCGCCCGAGGCCGAAAGCGTGAAATTGGCCACCGGCCGCAACTCACCACCCTGCAGATCATAGCATGTCCATTCGACTCCATCCGTGAGCACCCCGACGTACCGCTGAGCGGTTTGTTCGCGACGAGTTGCGACATAGCCAGTCAATTGAACCGCGGCCTCGGCCTTCACTCGTCCGCGCCGTAGATCCCGCTTCACCTCAATGACTGTGCATCCGACCTCGATGTCGATGCGGCGCCGATCGCCCACTTGCGCTTCGAGGTTGACAACCTGTGCATCCTCCAACTCGAACGGCGCCGTTAAGATGAGCTGACGGACGTCAGATTGGATATCCGCTTCAGTTCGCTGGTTGCCTCGCTGAAGCAATCTTTCAATTATTTCGAGCACTTGCTTTTACCGATCCCCGATAATTACGCGACAAGCGAACCGCTCTTCAAGGCGAAGGAAATTGAGGAGCTGCGCCCGTCATGTCCACCATCAGGTGGCGCAAACGAATAGCACTTCCCGAGTTCTGCTGCAGGACCCCCTCATGGATCGAGAGTGCATCGGCATGCGCCGGCGCGGTCTCCAGCTTCGCCACTTCGCCATAATCCTTGCGTAGGCGCTGATCGATGGTCTGAATGATTTCGTCAGCCGGGAGGGCGAGAACGTAACCCAGCATGAAGCCCCAAGCATGGCCGGTCGCATATTGGCCATTCACGAAACGAATGGCGCCTTGAGTCACGTACCGGCTGTTCAGCTGGCTGTACGCGCTACCAGCGCCCACGCGCTTGCACTCGACGCCGACATAGTCGTCTTCATTACCGAACTGCCGCAGGAATTTCAGGATGATATCGATCCGGCCGAGCAACTCGGCGCCTTCCGTGGACATGTCATCGATCTCGACTTCCCCGGACACCTCGAGATTTGTGAGGCCAAGGCGGCGCTTTACCCGCTTCATCGCTTTGCGCACGATGTTCGTCATCGGCACCTCGATTAACCCAGGGGTCATCTGAACTCGCGCCTCACCCGCGCCGCGGCAGATGAGATCGATAACTGTGTCGATCTCATCTGCCTCAAGCTCAAAGGAGGGGGTGCCGCTTGGCAGATCAGGCGTAAGCTGCATGCGATGCCTTGAGCCAATGGTCTGCAAGGATGATGTCGGCGTCGTTCAGCCCGGCGGTGCGCGTCCAATATCGACGCTCCGAGGGCTTCACGATGAACAAACTGTCCCCGAGATAGAGCCGCAAATTTCTGCGCTCGTTTAAATAGGGTGGCAGGTCGGGCTGAAGCCAGCCCTTGAGCTGCTCGGCCAGGGCAGTCAATTCGGTGTCGTCGCCTGTCTCGACCGCCGGTTCGGGTGGCGGAGGGCCTGATCCCATTCGGAACCGAACCGCAGTTAGACCAGCACCGCCGTCAGCCCAGCTCGCGTTGATCAGGGCACGAGAATAAACTGCGGCCTGAAGGTGCCGCGCGCCCTTCGTTCTTAAAAATCCGTCGACAACGTTCGCGACCGACTCGGCATATGCTTCGAGCATTTCGCGATGCGGAGGCTTCACGAACGCTAGGCGTCGCGTCCGCCCCTCGAACACGAGCATGCGCGCCCGCTCCACGCTGTCCTGAGCCAGTAGAAGCTCGTGCCGATCAAGCTCGTACAATTCGGCGACTGCTGAATCGAGCCTATGCAAGGCTGCAATTGTAGGCTCCGCGGCCGCCGAGGCTTCTGCCGCAATGACTTCCGCGACGGCAGCAGGGTCCGCATTTTTCAGATCGGGGATACGGAGAGACAGTAAATCCTTCGGTTCCACCGTCGATCTTTCCAAGCCCCACGCGCCACCACCGTAGGCGAGCTGAAATGTCGTCACGCACGAATTTAGGATGCCGCTTAGGACATGCGCCACTTCCGGTTGGTGGTCGGCAAAGGAAATGCCGTAGAAGCTCTCGGTGAAGAGGATGTCGCTATCTGCAAGGGCTGCGCTGTACCGCCCGGATTCGGCAGCCGCTTTGAAGCTCGCTTTCGGACAGAGCAGTAGCGGTCCGCGATAGATCGACCCTTCGCGGATGCGGTGCAAGGTCGGCTCGCGGAACAGTGGCAGCGCCGCCATGTCGATCCGGAAGGCATCGTAGTCTACAGGCGCTAGGGTCTTGAGTGCGTAGAAATGGCTCGGAGGAACATTCTCGTTTCCCTCGACCTGATACCCTTGACCGCGTGCTGCAGGCGGCAAGATACCGTCCTTTAGAACATGCTCAAACGTGGGGAATTCACGTTCGAGGCGTTCGACTAGCCAGCTGTCACGAACCGTTCCGAATGTCGCTGCCTTCAACATGGCGGGGGTCCGAAGTACCCGCTTCAGGGGCACGGTTCGCAACTCGCTCGGTCCAACTTGAAAGAGGCCGTTGCGTACAAAATCCGGCGTCCAAGGCATTGATCCTACGAGCAATTGATCCGCATCTGGCATCAATGTACAGCGCGCGAAGAACAGGAGCGCCGGGCCAGTAGCGTCCGGAAACAGATGCTCTTTGCGCAACGCTGACAGGTTGACCAGCGCCGCCGGCTTTATCCGGGTCAGCAGCGCCGTCCGGGCGTCGATCGCATGTTTATCTTTGGAAAAGAACGGCGAGGCCTTCATGACCATCCCGATACGGCCGGTCTCGCCGGCGAGCCGCGCTGCCACGTCGAGAAACGCCCAATCCGGACTCCGCCGCGGCCGTAGAGAGGACTTACCGCCCTTCTTGCGCGGCTTCGCCTTCATACTCTTGTCAAATGTCCAAGGCGGATTGCCGACCACGGCATCAAATGCTTCTGTCAGCAGCGCATCCGGAAACTCCTCGCCGATGGTGTCTGCCTCAAACAACGTGGTGCCAATGAGTCGATCAAATTTAAGATCCGCAACATCCTTGACCGGCTCCTCGTCGAATTCGAGCGCCGCGAGATAGAGACTAAACGCGGCGATCCCGAGGGCGGACTTGTTGATATCGACGCCGAAGAGTTGGTGATACAGAATGTGCCGGACCGCCGCGCGTGAGGCCTGTTCCCCACCGCAGCGTTTCCACACAAGTCGGCGGAATGCCTCGACCAAGAACGCGCCAGAGCCACACGTCGGATCGATTACGCGTGCCGTCTCCGGCAAATCTTCGAACACTGGATCGAGTGTCAGATGGACGAGTTCGACGGGCGTATAATGAAGGCCTTGTAAGCGGGCCTTCTCTTCAGCGCTCGATCGCGCAAACTGCTGATAAATCGAGCTGACCAGGTCGATGGGAATCGCATCAAAGCGAAACCGGAACAGTCTCCCTTGGCCCTTATTGTCCGGAATTAGGCTTCTGCCTTCGATAAAGTCCCGGAGTAGGGCAAGATGGCTCGTTCCAAGTCTCGTGCGTTCGGCGCCTGGATCGTCCATCGGAAACAAGTCGCCGTTGAAAGTCTCGCGCAGCCAGTCGAAAAGTTGGAATGTCGCCTCCGGGGTCGCCATCATCTCTGCGAGATCGCATTGGAGCACTTCTGGAAGGAACTGCTGGGCAATCCTCCGGTCAAGCAGGTACCAAGTGAAAATGCAGCGACCTATTAGTCGCTGGGCCAGATCACGCGCTGCCGCAATCTCGGCCGGCCCTTCAAGCTGCGCTTCCGCCTGGGCAGGCGGAAGCGCAGTTAGTTGTTCTTCCAGCGCGTTGATTTCGCCTAACAGCTCGCGATCGACACGGTATTGGCGATCAATCCGCTTACCGATGACGCTTGACCAAAATGCGCCCGTTTCCGTGGCAAGTCGCCCGCACATCGAATCCAACGCGCGCAGTCGATCATCGGCGCTGAGGTCGAACCGCTCGAGAGGTTGCGCCGCTACCCCCGTATCAGTTTCGCGCCATGGCGATGCGTAGCAATTATAGAGGCGAACTTCTGTCGGCGTAATGATCCACAGGAGGGGAGCCACGCCGATGTTCCAAGCGGCTTCATGCCACCGTCCAATATCCGCTTCGGTCGGTGTACTATCGCCCGCATCTTTGAAGATTCCGGTTGGGATATTCTGCGCGGTGAAAACTGCGTCTGCGCTGAGGCCAACGCCGGTATCCTTCAGAACAGTTCGAAGGCGGGCAGCTTCCGGTGCAATTGCGAGGAGCAGGCCAGGTGCCGGCTGGCCTTCGGGTCCGAGATAGCCCGTCGCTTGTAGCGCGCGCTTGAAGGCGGAAGACGTCACGCGCGCCTTCGCTTCCGTTGCGCATCCATGACGCCCGCAACAGCGGACGCTTCGGCTCTGCCTTCTGAGCCTCCTGTCGGGACCAGGCGCGCGGGAAATAATTCGAGCTGGCCAGACGAGGCCGGGCTCGGCATCGCAAGCTCGGCAGCGAGCACAAACAAGTGGGGATCCAACTTGATGATAATCGCATCAGCTTGAGGTAAAACCGTCTCGCTGGCATCGAGAAGGCGCCACCCATCCGCGTCGTAGATCGCAATCGAGCAGCCCCATAGCCCGATGAACGAAACGCCAGCCAACATTTCGCGCAGGGCAGCAAACAGTCCGCGATGTGCATGGAGTTCCAGATGGAACCTTTCTTTCAGCATCACCGCGATCCTGAGCAGCAGGATAGTTTGCCAGCCATAATGAGCCGGTGCGCCCCTCCCGCGCCGCTGCACATCCGCGGGGATCAGTGCCCGGCGGTTCGACCATTCCCGGAGCTGCTCGGTTGAGAGTCCGGTCAGACGCGTCGCGGTTCTCGTGGTGACAAGCCGCAATTAATACCCTTTCAACTCGGGCACGATGCCCGATCCTCTGAGAACGGGTATCATGCCCGACCCTCGTGGAAAAGAGTCCTTAGGTCGGGAACGCCTTTCGCCCGATCGAGGGGTCCTTACGTCGACAATCTCAGCCGATGGGACCGAGATCTCTTGGGAAGAACGACGGCTGCGTAGATGATCGCAAGCTAGCTCAAGCTAGCTGATGATTGTGTGAGCATGAACGTCCGGTTCCTGGGTTTTCATCCCTGAGTCCGGACTGTCGCCAAGGTCCAACCTAGCGGCCATTTGCGGACGAGCCCGAACCATTGCGATCGGGCGCGACCAGTATGGTGCAAGGCCTCGCCTCGCGCGCCTTCGTTGCCCGCGCGGTGCATCTGGCGAGTGCATCGGCGTTGAGGCTGGTGAGCTGCAGCGCTGCCTGCACTCTGCGCGACCATCCGGGGTCAGCCACCTGCATCAGCCGCTCCCCGGCGGTCCATTCGTCAACACCCAGGATCTTCGCCGCCTGTTGCTCAGGCCAATACCAGTTGACGGGAACGGCCCGATCGATAGCGGTTGGAACAAACGCGCCCAGGATGCACCCGAGCACCATTGCCGCTGATGTGGCGCCCGCCAGCCAGCGGTTCTGGTCACGGGCTGTCCTCGCCGACGCGGTCACACTGCCGATCGTGCCGATCATTTCGCGCAGATCGTGCCGGGCGTAATCGAGCGCCTCGTGGTCGGCTTCGCGGACGGTCGCTGCAGCCGTCTTGAGCTTATCTGTCAGGCTCTCCGGCGTGAGCGAGAGCACAGGCTGCCTGGAGAGGTGCTCGAAAGCCGCGCGGGCCTTTTCCCACTTCGCCTGGATCGCGGCGAGTTCGGGCGCGTAGTCGCGCGCATGCAGTTCCTGCTGCCGGGCGGCAAAGCCTTCGATCGCAGCGGTGAGACCGGCGAGCCGCCGGTCCATGGCAAGGAGCGTCTCGACGGCCGTGGCCTGAGGGGTGGGCGATGGCTGGGGAGCGGGCGAGAGACCAGCGGCCTGCTGAGCGGCGGAAGAAGGAGCGGTTTGGGTCATGGAAAGGGAGCTTACATGCCAATGCCCAGCCCGCGCGAGCGGCCGAGCCATTCCTGGAGGTCATGAGAAATCGATGCGCCTTGCTGGGACTTGAGGCCGAGCTCTGCCGTGCGATTTCGGAGCAGCGACTCGAGCTGGGGGTCGCGGTGCAGGGCCTTGGCCATGTTTCTCATGTCGTCTTTGACGCTGGAGGCGTCGTGGTAGTGGCCCTGTCGTTCGAAGACTTTCATCTGGCGTGATTTGGCCCGCCAGTCGGCGACGAAGCGATCGGCACGACCCGCCGCATCGATGCGGATTTCGCCTTCGGCGATCATCGCCTGGATCGCGCGCGCGGTGCGTCCCCTGGCGGCTTCATCGATGAGCGCGGGATCCTTGTTCATGGCGGCGCGCATGTCTTCGCCGCCGCCGGGGTGCAGCGCATCGAGGTTCTTGACGGCTTCGCCGAACGCCTTGCGCTGATGATGGAGGGGCTCGTAGCCTTGCTCCTTCATGCGGATGATGTCCCGGGCTGCCCGGCCATAGCGCTCGGCCGCTCGGTCAAGCGGATCGCGCTCCGCTTGTACCCGCAATACGCTGGCATCGAGCTTCAGTCCGGCAAAGGGGTCTGCGACTGACTGGGCAGGCGTTGCCCGCACGATCGCCTGGGCTTCTCTTGCGATCTTGAGCGAAGAGGTCAACGGCACCGTCAGCCCGGCGAACGGATCGTCCTGGACTGGCGCAATGGCCGGCTCGGGCGATTGCTCCGGTACCTTTTGGGCATAGTCCGAGACCATGTCCTTGCCGCGCTCGCGGGCGAGCGTCAGGGCGAGGCGCTCACGGCTGGCGAAGTCGTCCTTGCCATAGTGCAGCTCGACGCTGTCGCGATGTCGCGAGAGCGCGACGTAGGCGCCATGCCGGTCGAGCCCTGGTGTCGCGAGCACATGCACCCTGTCGACGGTCATGCCCTGCGCCTTGTGGACGGTCGCGGCGTAGCCGTGATCGACCTGGTTGTAGTCCTTCAAGTCGAAGGCGACGGCACGCCCATCGTCGAGCATGACCACCATGCCGATCGGGCTGACGGATCGGATCGTACCCAGCGAGCCGTTCTTCACGCCCAGGCTGCGCTCGTTCTTGAGGAACATGATCCTATCACCCGCGGCGAAGTCGCGGCTGCCGCGCTCGACGTTCAGCGTCACGTCCTTGCCAAGCTGGTCGGATGCACGAAGGCGCACTCGCGCCGCTTCGTTGAGCGCCCTCACCTCGTCATTGGTGTGCGTGAGGATGATGCGGCTTGCATCCGGGTTCGCCTGGCGATCCTTGTCCCAGCGTTCGATGAGATCGGTGCGCGCTGCCTCTCTGGTGTCAGCGGCATGGACATACCCTGCTTGTTCGTAGGCCGCGAGCGCCTCGCCGGTGCGCCCGGTCGCCAAATGACGCGTCGCATCGCGCTGCCAGTCCTCGCTCTGACGGCGCACCTGTGTGATCTCGACCGCGCCGTGCCGCTCGGCGATCGAGCGGAAGGCAGCACCCGCTTCGATCGCCTGCAGTTGCTCGGGATCGCCGACCAGCACCACCTTGGCGCGGCGCTTCTCGGCCTCGGCCAGCACGCGCTCCATCTGCCGCGTGCCGATCATGCCCGCCTCGTCGATGACGAGCACGGACCTGTCTGTCAGCAGCTCACGGCCCTGCCCCCACTGTTGCTCCATGCTGGCGATCGTGCGACTGGCTATCCCCGAACCGCTCTCCAGGTTCTCGGCAGCGATGCCGGACAAGGCAAGCCCGCGCACTTCGTAGCCCGCATGCTCCCAGGCTTCACGCGCCACGCCGAGCATCGCGCTCTTGCCGGTGCCGGCATAGCCGATGACATTGCTGATGCCCCGGCTGCTCGTCACGTGCTCAAGGCTGCCGCGCTGCTCGGACGAGAGCACCATGCCTCGCTTCTCGGCAGCGAGCAGCGCACGCTCCACATGTCGGTCATCGACGCCGTGACTCCGCGCCGCGTCGAGCTTGACCGTGACACTGTCAAGCCGCCGTTCCGTCTCGATCATCGTGCGTGAGGTGAACCGGTCTTCGCCGCGGCCATCCTGGCCAAGTTTCACCAGCTCAGGCGAGGTGCGCACCGCAGCCAGCACCTGGTCGAACTGGTCCTTGCCCTCGCTATGCCGGTGCACGAACTTGGCGAGGTCGCGGGCGGTGAAGGTCGACTGCTGGTGGGTGATCGCCTCGAGCGCGATCTCGGGCCGGGCAAGGATCCGTGTCCCGTTCTCGCGCGCGATCGCATGATGCTCGTCGAGCCGTTCGCTCGCGAGCCCCTGCCCTGCCATGCGCGAAGCGGCTGGACCGATCTTGTGCTGCGGCTCAAGCTCGATGCCTTGTGCTTCCAGGCTGCGGTGATCGACCCGCGCATCGATGTCGAGTTCTGCAAGACGTGTGTTGACGTGTTCGGCCCAGGCCTCACGCCAGTGCGTCAGCAACTCGGTGCGGTTCCACTCGCGCACCTTGGAGCCGAAGCCCTCCTCGGTCACTTGCCGCAATCCTAGCATCACATGGGCATGCGGCTTTGGCAGCCCATCCTCGCCCATGTCCCAGTGGACATTGAGATCGGCGACCATCCCGCGATCCACGAACTCACGGGCGACGAAGTCGCGCGCCAG
>Ga0070671_100001607_pt1 | contig 17022 bp, 14 predicted proteins | sample KBSS73metaG_FD_65341 | JGI IMG/M metagenome (GOLD analysis project Ga0070671, IMG submission 65341) | Switchgrass rhizosphere microbial communities from Kellogg Biological Station, Michigan, USA - KBS S7-3 metaG | ecosystem: Host-associated > Plants > Roots > Rhizosphere > Soil ...
CCGCAGTATCAGTCGATCGGCGGGCTGGGAGCGGATTCTATCTTTATCGATGCCGAGACGGGCGAGGCGAAAATGTCCGAGCCGCCGACATGGAAGACCGGGTTCTTCCGCGAGGCGCATTTCTATTTCTTTGCAGGCGAATGGCAGGTCACACTGCTGGTAATCTTTTCCTTGTTGGCCGCACTATCGGCGGCAACGGGCATTTATTTGAATATTGCCTACTGGCTGAGACGCCTTCGCCGCGCAAGCTCGAGCGCACAGGTTTGAATGGAAGCTTCCGTTCCCTGCTTGCCAACTAAACCGTTGAAAACCGGCATCTGAACAGGTTAGTCTTACACGTGTCGATGAAGAGTGTCTTTACTATCACGATTTTGCTTTTGAGCATCAGCTTTGCGTTCGGCCAGAACGAGCAGTCGCCGCTCATCGAAAGGGATATTCAATACAGAAATTGGACATATCCGGACGTGAAAACCGGTGCTGATGTTGACCTTCGCAAGTTCGCAAAAAACAAAAAGCTGGTAATGGTCGTTTATTTTGCGCCATGGTGCCCCAATTGGAAGCATGATGCCCCGATCCTGCAACGCTTTTACGAGAAATACCGAGCCGGCGGACTGGACATCATCGGTGTTGCTGAATACGATTTGGTCCCCGCGGTCAACGCCGGCATCGATTCCCTGAAGGTGACCTTTCCTATTGTTAGCGAGTCGCAATCACGCGATAACCGGCAGACAACCCTGCACTACACATATCGCCAGTCAACCGGCGATACCCGGAAGTGGGGTTCACCGTGGTATATCTTTCTCGATCCAAAAACAATTGAAAAGGACGGCGACGTTCTGTTGACGAGATCCAATGTGATCAACGGTGAGGTAATAGCAGACGAGGGAGAAAAGTTCATTCGGCAAAGGCTTGGGCTTCCCCAGGAGGACACGAAAACCGCAGCCAAGAAGGACGAAGTGGAAGTCTGCGATCCCGACCATCGGACGACCGATCTGAAGAAACCATAAGACAAATCCAAACAAAAAAAGGGAAGGCTCGTCTCGCCCTCCCTTTTCGTTATTTCCTTTATGGATACTATGACGGCATCGCAGCGACGGTGTCGCTTAACCGCTGGACTATGCCCTTCAAGGCCTCCCGAACGGTGTCATACTTGCCCGAGTCTGCCGAGTCTTGAGCTGTTGTAGAGAGATCGGAGATTCCCTGGATCTTTAGAAGATACTTCTTGAGCGCCGGTTTCGTCTTAAAATCATTCTCAAGATTGGTAAGCCCCACGCCAAAGTCAGTCAGTTGAATCGCCAGTTTTTTCTTGGCGTTGTTGTAGTCAGTGGATGCCTTTTTCGACAGCTTGCCCGCCTTGTCGGCGGTTGCCAGATCGTTTAACGGTTGGACCATCGGCGTAAACTTTTGTAAATAACCGCTCAGATTCGCGAGCTGGTTTGAAGCCGTCTGTTTCGCGGCTCGTTCATCGGCAGTGACAACTTGCCTGACCGGGGTTGGTGCAGTCCGCGGGACGGGTCTTTTTGGCTTTTGGGCCGCGGCCGACACGGCCAGAACCCCCGAACATGCAACTATACCCAGACAAAGCCAAATTTTCATAAGTGATCTCCGCTGTTCAAAATATAGTAAAAATCTTATCATAAAAACATGCGAGAACGGGGTTTAGAGGTCAGGCGGCTGGGCCGCGTTGCCTACTTTGATGCGCTCGAGCTGCAGAAGGAGCTTGAAGATGAGGTGATCGAACGCCGCGAAAACGACTATCTTCTCCTCTTGGAACACCCGCATACATTCACGATCGGCCGGCGTTCAAGAGAAGCCGGTGTGCTCGCGACCACTGAGATGCTGAGAAAACTCGGCATCGAGGTTTTTGAGATCAATCGCGGCGGTAAAGTAACCTACCACGGCCTTGGCCAACTGGTTGGCTATCCGATAATCAGGCTGTCGCCGGACCGCGAAGACGTTCATAGGTATGTCCGCGATCTTGAGGAAGTTTTGATCCGGACAATGAGAGATTTTGAGATCGATGGTTTTCGGATCGAAGGACTTACCGGCGTGCACACGACCGAGGGAAAGGTCGCCGCGATCGGCGTTCACATAAAACGCTGGGTCACCACCCATGGATTTGCACTCAACGTCAACACCGATCTCACCTACTACAACTGGATCATTGCGTGCGACGGAGAGCCAGTCACGTCGATGGAAAGGCTGCTCGGCCGCGAGGTTGACATGGGACAGGTCGAGGAGAAAATCATCAGGAATTTTCAGGATGTTTTTAACTACGCTTCGGCCGGACGCCCGGCTGTAAGCGAGCGTTCCGTTTTAGCGTAAAATATTAGGTTGCGCTTTCTTCGGTCCTGCGAGAATTCAGCTGTTCGCAGGCCAAATCTTTAGAAATTTAAAGGGGACTTCGCATGAATCACAAAAAATTACTTGCGCTTTTATTCAGTGGTATTTTCATGTCGGCTTGCGGCACCGCCCCGACAAACAACGGCCCGGCCAACGTAAGCGCCGGCAATACAGGAACCGCGACGGCGCCGCAAACGCTGACGGTGGTAGAGCGTCCGCAATCCGTCAAAGACAAAATGGCGGCCCGCGGCGAACAGGATGAGGCAAAGCCAACACTAAAGATCCTGGAGCCAAGGGCTGATTCGACTATCAACAGCTCCACCGTAAAGGTCAAATTGGAGCTTTCGGGCGATCTCAAAGGCTACAAGCCGATGATGGACGAGGCAACGCATACCGGCAATCACATCCACGTCATCCTCGACAACCAGCCCTACGAGGCATATTACAACCTCGACCAGGAATTTGAGCTAAGGAATGTCGTGGACGGCACACACACGCTGCGTTTGTTTCCATCGCGTCCATGGCACGAAAGCTTTAAGAACGAAGGCGCTTTTCAGATGGTGAAGTTTACGGTGAAAAGCGGCGGCGGCGACGCTAACAAACCAACGACCACCAACTCGGGCAATACGATGGCAAATGCCTCGAACGCCAATGCCTCAGTGAAGCCGACGCCTGAAGGTAAAGATATGCAGAACTCGACCGCAGGCCAGGTCGATCCGAAAAAGCCGCTGCTAACCTACAGCCGGCCGAAAGGCGAATACAAAGGCGACGACACCAATGCTGTCATGATCGATTTCTGGCTCGAGAATGCCAAGCTTACCGGCGACGGCGGCGAATATCGCGTGCGTTATTCAGTCGACAGCGGTGAGGCGAAGTATATCGACAAGTGGGATCCGATCTGGCTAAGCGGCTGGACCGCGGGCAAGCACACGGTAAAACTCGAACTAGTCGATAAAGACGGCAACGTCGTCGATAATGGCGGGTATAACTCGACAACGAGGGAAATAACAATTACGAAATAGTTCTTTTGCCGCGAATCCGCTCGAATAGTACGAATAAATAAGAAAATAAACAATTCGTATTATTCGTGTAATTTGTGGCTAATTACTGGGAGCCTATTAAATGCGACGAGAGACAACCTCTTGGTACAGCCCTAATTTGAACATGGACATGCCAATCGTGGCCTACGGACATGCGGGTTATCCGCTGCTGATGTTTCCGACAGCCGCGGCGGATTACCTTGAATACGAAAGGTTTTATCTCGTCGATGCTATCAAGGAATTCCTTGAGAACGGATCGATCAGAGCATATTCGATCAATTCAGTAAACCGCTACAGCCTGCTCAACAAAGAGGCCCATCCGGGCTGGAAAGTCGAAATGCTGTCGCGATATGACAACTATATTATGCAAGAGGTCCTGCCGCTTATTCGCAACGAGTGCGGTCAGGATGCCAAGCCGCTCACTACCGGTGCGTCGCTCGGGGCCTTCTTAGCGGCGAATACCTACTTCAGACACCCTGACAATTTCCGCGGCGTGATCGCAATGAGCGGAAGCTACGACATCTATAACTATCTCGAGAGCTACTTTGACGACAACGTCTATTTCAACAATCCGATGATGTATCTCAAGAATCTCGAAGACGACTATAACCTACCGCGCCTTAGAGAGGCCGATTCGGTCGTCATCGTTACCGGACAAGGCTCGTTCGAAGCTCCCGATCGAAGCCGTGAATTCTCAGGCCTGCTCAACTCAAAAGGGATTCCGCATATGCTGGAGATATGGGGACATGATGTCGCCCACGACTGGGTTTGGTGGAGAAAGATGTTGCCTCACTACCTTGGAAAATTTCTTTCCTAATAAGAAAGCCAGGCGATTTGCCTGGCTTTCTTAATTTTAACCATCCCCTTTACGACCTTTCCTCTTAGTACCTTCGGGTTTATCACCCGGAGGAGGATTGTCCGGTTTCTTGACCTGAGGCGTGGCGGCCGGTTTTATCTTCGGCTCATCATCAACCGGCGGCTTGCTGGTTTCGGGTTTAGTTCCGTCTACGGCTGAACCGCTTGTGCCGGGATCGCCGGTAACAAAGCTGGGATCTGGCGTCGGTTTCACCCCGGGGTCGAATGTCACGCCTGTTTTCTTACCGGCGGCATCCGCCTCTTCAAGAGTTTCAAGCTCTTCGCGCTTAGTTCTCGCTATCAGTGCCCTTATATCAGGCGGCACCGGTGGTGGCCCAGGGAAGCTTTCTCGCGGCCTGCCCTTCATAAAGGGATTCATGAAATCGTTAAAGAGCGGCACGGCAGCATGACCTGTCCAGCTATTTCCGAGGTTTTCCTTCTTTAATGGATTTCCCATCCAAACGCCTGTTGTATAGGTGGGAGTGTATCCGATGAACCAAACGTCCGTGTGGTCGTTAACAGTGCCTGTCTTTCCGGCTAACGGCTGACCGGCGGCGCTCGCGTTCGATGCCGTACCCCCTCCGCTGGTCACGCCGCGCATCATGTCGACCATTGTCAGGGCCACGTATTCGCTTGTTACCTTCGAGCTAGATCCGTCGGCCTCCTCAAGCAAAGTCCCATCGCGGCTATAAACCTTTCGTATCAAATGCGGAGACATCCGAACCCCCTTGTTCGGGAACGAGGAATAGGCCGATACCATCTCGATCAACGCAGCCTCGCTGGCTCCAAGGACGGAGGGCAAGCTAGGAGCCATTGGATTAGTAATTCCAAAACGCCGCACCATTTGTGCCGCCGCCTGGATACCAACCTGCTCCATGATGTGAACGGCCGGGATATTGAGCGATTTCATCAGGGCGATCCTCATCGGGACATTCGGGGTGCTCAAGCTGCCATCATAATTATGTGGCATCCATCCGCCCTTCTTGATCGGCGCACCACTGATTATCGTGTCCGGTGTCATTCCTGCCTCAACGGCCGCGGTGTAGATGAATGGTTTATACGACGACCCTGTTTGTCGCAAGCCCTGCGTCGCGTTGTTAAACCGATTCGTATGAAAGTCGTAACCACCTACCATGCAGACGATCTCGCCGGTATGAGCGTTTATGCTGACAAGCGCCGCCTGAAACTCGGGCACTTGCGAAAGCTCCACATCAAGGGTTTGTTTTGCGTTATCGACCTTCTTGACCAGAAACTCAGCGATATAGCCGGGCTTTAATTCATCTTTCGGCCGCTTACGACTGCGGCCCATGTCCGCGGCCGTAACAATTGCCTTATATCTGCCAAAACGTACGGTGACATCGTCAGTGGCGGCATTGGCCTTCATTACAAGGCCTTTGATGTATTCGCCGTCGCTATACTCATCACCGAACCAGTCCGCATGTTTGTATGTATTCAGCGTCCGATCGATCTCCTTCTGATCCGTTATAGGATTGTTGTCCGGATCGACTAGGATGTTTTGATAATCAGAACGCCAGGGCCGGCCGCGGTCATAGGCGCGGAGTTTTTCCCTGATCTCCTTGGTTGCTATCTTCTGAGCTTCGACATTGATCGTTGTATAGACCTTTAAGCCGCCCTGTGCTACGCGCGTCGTGTATTTTTCCTCGAGATATTTGCGGATCTCTTCGACCGGATAATCCCAGGCCGTCGATTTCGGGAGGGACTGATAGTAGGCGGTGTCGGCAAGCTTGATCGGTTTGGCCTTAGCCGCATCTACTTCGGCCTGAGAATATCTCTCCGGAAAGTATTTCGCCATCTGATCAAGAACCAGATTGCGACGCTCAAGAGCCTTTTCCATGCTGCGAGTCGGCGAATACTCAGGCGATTTCGGAACTGCGGCAAGAAGCGCCGCCTCCTCGAGGGTTAAATCCTTCAGGGTTTTTCCGAAATAGGTCCTGGCCCCGGCCTCGAAACCATACGCACCGGCTCCGAGAAACACATAGTTCATGTACATCTCAAGGATCTGGTCCTTGGTATAGAACCGCTCGATCTGAAGCGCGACCGCCCACTCGTTCACCTTTCGGGTATACGTCTGGTCTTTGTAAAGGAAAAGGTTTTTCGCAAGCTGCTGCGTGATCGTAGAAGCTCCTTCGGTTTTTCCCTGTGTGACGTTCTTGAAAACAGCTCCAAGAATGCGATAAGGATCGATCCCTATGTGATCTCGAAAGCGATAGTCCTCGATCGCAAGCAACGCGTCGGTAACCTTGTCGGGAACATCCTGGATCTTAACGGGAATTCGTTTCTCGATCGCGAATTCCGCAAGAACGGTTTCACCGTCATCGGCATATATCGTTGTCACCTGCGGCGGACGATAAGTTGCGAGAGCGGAGACTTCGACGGAATAGCGGGAATTGTTTATATAATATGATGCCAGTACCCCCGTCAAACCGCCTGCCGCCAAAGCGAGCAACAATCCCATCACGAGCCACGTCAGCTTCAATGCAAAGCTCCGTTTTCCGCGAACAGACTCTACCTCTTTTGACTTTAACCTCTTCAGTTCACTCGCCATAAAACTCCTAGTTGACGAAACGGCGCATCTTGATACTGACGACAAACCCGATCGCGACAAAGGTCGAAAGGATCGCCGACAACCCGGCGCTCATCAGCGGCAGAGGAACACCAATAACCGGCAGGAATCCCTCGGCCATCCCGATATTAAGGAATATCTGGAAGACCATTCCGCAGACAATCGACATTATAACAAGCATACCAGCCTTGTCAGAAGCCTCTCGGGCGCCGGAAACGAGTCGCGATAGGAGGAGGGCGTAAGCGAGGAGGAGCGAGACACATCCGATAAAACCTGTATTTTCAGCAGTTACGGCAAAAATGAAGTCGGTGTGCGGTTCCGGCAGGAATTTCAGTACGCTCTGCGAGGTTTCGGGATCGCCTTTGATACCGGAGAGTCCTCCTTTGCCCACCGTGATCGTGGATTGAATCGTATGATACCCGTAGCCGCGAGGATCGACCTGGTCGGGATCGATGATCGCCAGGATCCTTTCCTGCTGGTACCGCTTGATCTTTCCGGTCTTAACGCCAATCATGTAGGCCGCCGGAACCATAATTGCGACACCCACAAGTGCAAGAACAACATATCTGATCTTGATCCCGGAAAGGAAGAACATTGCCGCTAATATCGGAAAATATGTGATCGCCTGGCCCGCATCGGGCTCCAACATGATAAGAACGATCGGGCCAGCAAAAATTGCGCCTCCGATCAGTATTTCTCTTAATGTGAGAGCTCCGCCTTTCTTGTTTCCAAAGTATTTGGCGAGCATCAGAACAGTCGGGATCTTAACAAACTCCGAGGGCTGGAATTGGCCGACAATCGGAAGCTTTAACCAAGCCTTTTGTCCGTTTACCTCAACGCCAAGCGGCGTGACGACCAGAAACAGGAGCACAAGCCCGATGACATAGAAGACGGGAGCCGCATCGATGATGCGGCGATAATCGCTGAAAGCGACAACCAGAAACGCTATGAGAGCGATCACTAGTCCGATGATCTGCTTGGACCAGTAGTTCTCACTGGGCACGGCGTTGTGGATCTGCCAGACGCCGAAAGACGCAATGGCCACCGCAAGCAGCGTGGTTAGCCAGTCAAAATCCCTAAAGTCGCGTCTTTCTATTATTGCTACCATCTAAGTGTCTGGGCTCCCAAATCGCTATCTAACTTTGGCTGTTTTTTCAGGCGACTGCTTTGGGGCCTTTGGCAGAGCCGCCGGAGTTTTTTGCGGCACCGGCGTTGATGATTTTTGCGGAGCGACCTTCGACTTGTCCGGTGAGGACAGTGGCTTCGGCTCGTTCAGAGCCACCTCTGTCGTATCGCCCAGAGGCGGATTTCTCTTTGCCAAATACGCCTCGTACATCGCTTTAGCGGCGGGAGCGGCATTCGCAGCCCCGAACCCCGAATTCTCTATTAAGACCAAGACGGACAGTTCCGGTTTGTATGCAGGAGCAAAACTGTCAAACCACGCGTGATCCTTGTTCTGGCCTGTGTCCTTGCCAAGTTCTGCGACCTGCGCTGTTCCGGTCTTACCGGCGATCTCCCAACCGGGCATCTTTATCGCCCCTCCAGTACCGCCGTTGTTCACAACGCCCCACATGCCCTTAAGAACAAGAGCGTTCTGTTCGGGAGTCATCGGTATGATCTTCGGCTCGGGATGCTGATAACCAAAGCCGGGCCTTGGAGCAACATAGTTCGGATCGCCCTCTTCTCCAACCGCCCCGATCGGCCTAAATTCTTTCAGAAAATGGGGAATGAACATTTTGCCGCCTACACCGACACTCGAGATGGCTCGTAACATGGAGATAGGCGTTACTACGACAGTATCCTGGCCAACCGATGCATAGACAGTCTTAATGTCAGCCCATCGGCCGTCGTGTTTCATAAAATAGGGGTACCAGGTTTTTGGCGTCTGACTTATCTTTTCGTTAGGCAGATCGATGCCCGTTCGTTTGTCGTAGTCAAACTCCTCGACCATTTTCATTATATTGTCGATGCCCATTTTTAGGCCGAGGTGATAGTAATACCCGTCGCAGGAATGAGTTATCGCGGCGTCGAGCGGTGGCGAGCCGTGATTCCCCATGCAGCGAGTGAATTTATTGCCGACCTGGATACCGCCGCCGCAAAGCATATTTGAGTGCTGGACGGTAATCGTGCCGTCTTGCAGGGCCGCGATGGACATCGGGATCTTCCATGTCGAGCCTGGCGGATACCGGCCCTGTATCGCACGATTATACAGAGGCCGTTTCTCATCCTGCCAGTAAGCAGCGATCTGCTTGCGGCCTTCGGGCGTCGTGCTTCCCTGCACAAAAATATTCGGGTCGTACGACGGATGTGACGCCATCACGAATATCTCGCCGTTATTCGGATCGAGAGAAATGATGGTGCCGCGCTTTGTGGCCGAAGCGTCTAGCTGCTGCTCGGCAGCCATCTGCAGATCGAGGTCGATGGTGGTAATAAGGTCCTGGCCCGATTGAGGCGGGACAGTTTCGAGCTCGCTCTGAACGCGGCCGCGGCTGTCGACTATGACCTTGCGGTAACCGGGCTTCCCGCGAAGGTATTCATCGTAATACTGTTCGAGCCCGCCTTTGCCAATAATGTCGCCGGGGCGAAAACCTTTATCCTTATACTCGGGACTTTCAAGCTGATTCGGGCTGATCTCACCCACGTAACCCAGAACATGCGCCAGCACGGTTCCGAGCGGGTAAAATCGCTGAGGCTGGAGCTCGACCCTTAGCTCCGGATATTCAAGCGAATGGGCCTCGACCCACGTAATGTCCTGAATGGTCGCGTTCTCTTTCAGCACCATTGCCTCGAAGTCATTTTGCTTTTTGATGACATTGAGGCGGTCGATGACGAACTGCCGGTCCATGCTCAGGCCGCGTGCATAATCGGGCACACGTTCATTGACGTCGATCTTCTTCAGCGGCTCGTTGGAAAGGACAACGTTGTAGGTCGGGCGAGAGTCGACAAGTATCTTGCCATTACGGTCAAAGATCGCCCCGCGGGGTGCCGGAATAGGGATCAGGCGAATCCGTTGATTTTCGGCTTTCTGCTCATAGTAATCGCCTTTTACGATCTGCAGGTAGTACAAACGGACGCCGAGGAGAGTCAGGAGTACAAAGGCGATCACCTGAATCGCCCCGACTCTGATACCTAAGTTTTGCGCGTAATCGTTTAACTTCATTGTGGCGGGTTCATTTGCTCAGACGGATAGGATTTCTACGCCGGGTTTGCCGCCGCGGCTTGAACATTTCCGGTTTTCTCGACGATCTCTTTTCGGCAGACACTCGCTCGAGCAAAATGTAGATGACGGTACCCACGATCGTCGTTCCGATCAGTGTGTAAGAGATCGTGACAACGGGGTCCGCATTTGGCGTAATGCCGAAAAGCCGGTGCAGCCCGTAATAGATCAATTCACTCACCAAACACGCTCCCGCTATGACGGGAATGCGAAGCAAAAGGTTGTCCATGTACACGCGGCGGGTGATCTCCGAAACCGCATATGCAACAAGGGTTTTTGCGAATGCATTCGAACCCAAAAGACCGCCGCTGAGAGCATCGACCGCAAGACCGGAAAACGTCGCGAAAAGGATCGCTCGGATAGAGTTTCGCTGAAGCGCCGCATACACGACAATGATCAGCGGAAAGTCGATAAATGTGAAGGGTTCAGCAACGTTCCGCAAGGTCCACTGCAGAAGTACGGCTATGATCAACGCGATTGTCAGCTTAACCCCTTCCATGGTCTATTTACCTTTTTTCGTCTCCTTTCCGGTATTTGGCAAACGCTGATCGAACTCCGGCCTTTGGGGCGGTTCGTATAAAAGCACACCGACCTCCTGCATGGAGTTGAGTCCTGCCGCCGGCTGGATCTGGATTGAGTTTGGTGTCGTCGCCGACCCCTTGGATACAGCCACAACCTCACCGACCTTGAGCCCCGCCGGATAGATGCCATCCTGGCCTGTCGTGTAAACCAATTGACCGACCTGTACGTCGATCGTGCCCGGAACGTATCGCATGTCTAGCACGTCCTTCTTGCTCGTCCCGCTAATAACGCCGAGGGCGGTTGATGATCCGATCTCGCCGATCACACCCCCGACACCCGATTTATCCCGCGTTATCAGGTCAACCTGTGCGGTCAGCGGACTAACCGCCGTGACCCGTCCGACCAAACCGCCATCCGTCACGATCGGCATATTGAGCTTGACACCATCCAAACTGCCGCGATTGATAATGGCTGAGTCGAACCACGCGGAGGGATCGCGTCCGATGATCTGAGCGCTGAGAACGGTGATCTTGCTCGTTTGCTTGAAGTTAAGAAGCCCTTTGAGGCGGTCGTTTTCGGCCGTCAACTCTTGTTTTCCCTTTAACTCGACCTGGAGTTCCTGAACCTGCTGTTTCAGTTTGCTGTTTTCATCCTGAGCGCCGCGAAGGTTAGCGATCGAACTGAAGTAATTTGTGACGGATGATGTAACGCTAGTAACGGGTGACTGAACAAAGTCGGCGACAGTCTGCGCCCAGACCCGAATGAACCGCTGCCCAGAAGTTATCTCCCTGGCGTCAAACGCCATGAGGATAAAATTTCCGAGGAGCAATACGATCAAGAGCCATGGCGCCAGTCTCCATACTTCTTTCTGACTTCGCTCAACCATTTCTAGTGAATCGTAAATCGTAAATAGTGAATAGTGAAGAAAAAACTGTGAGGCTTTTAACTTTTCACTATCCTCTATCCACCATTCACTATTTTAATTTCCTGTCATTAATGAATTGTCCCACTTGACGCGCTTGAGGAGCTCGATGTCCGAAAGCATCTTGCCTGTGCCGAGCACAACCGACGAAAGGGGATCATCGGCGATAACAACAGGCAGGCCGGTTTCGATCATCAATCTCTTATCAAGATTCTTTAGCAGTGCACCGCCGCCGGTGAGCACGATGCCGCGTTCGACGATATCGGCGGAAAGCTCAGGGGGAGTGCGTTCGAGGGCGACTCGGACGGCATTAATGATCGTCGAAACCGCGTCAGACAATGCCTCGCGGACCTCCTCGTCGGTCATTGTGATTGTTTTGGGGATGCCCTCGATGAGGTTACGGCCGCGAACGTCCATGGACAGCGGCTCGTCGAGCGGGAACGCGCTTCCAAGAGCGATTTTGATCGCTTCGGATGTGCGCTCGCCGATCAGCAGATTGTATTTGCGTTTGATGTATTGCGTGATGGCGTCATCCATCTCATTGCCCGCCACACGGACGGCCCGCGAATAGACGATGCCTGATAGAGAGATCACCGCAATATCGGTCGTTCCGCCGCCGATGTCGACAACCATGTTGCCGTGCGGCTCAGTGATCGGCAGCCCGGCACCGATAGCAGCTGCCATCGCTTCTTCGACCAGATAAACTTCCGAGGCCTTGGCGCGGTAGGCCGAGTCCTCGACCGCTCGCCGTTCGACCTGTGTGATCTCAGAGGGGATACCGATGACCACTCGCGGACGCACCCAGGATTTACCGTTGTGAGCCTTGCGGATAAAATGCTGCAGCATCTTTTCCGTTACTTCAAAATTTGCGATCACGCCGTCCTTCATCGGGCGGATGGCGACGATGTTGCCGGGTGTGCGGCCGAGCATTTCTTTCGCGTCACGGCCGACGGCTTCAACCTGGTTCGTGACCTTGTTGATGGCGACGATCGACGGCTCGGAGACAACAATGCCGCGTCCCTTGGCGTAAACAAGCGTATTTGCGGTGCCCAGATCGATCGCGAGGTCGCTGGAAAACAAACTAAACAAAGACTTAAATGCCATGTTGAAATCTAAATTACTATACTAATCTCTAGCTACAGAAAGGGTTTGAAAAGTGGTGAGATTCGCTCTTCGGAAAGTCTGCCAAACAAATTTTCGATCAGAGAACACCGACCCAAACGCCTAACAGACAAGCATACACTTATTCATTAGCGTTTTTCTACTGGAAAAAACGTTTATTGAGCGTTTTTGAAATAATTTTTCGAGGTGGGCAAATCTATAACTCTTCAGTCGTCCCTAGGACGCTCGCTAGGCAGCTTCAATAATACAAAAATTACCGAAAAGTTAAAACCAACTATCCTTCTTTTTCTTTGGCGATCAGCCTTTCGCCAGTCTGGTCGCCTTTGCCGTCCGTGTTTTGTACAACATACTGTGGGCGCTCTGATTCGGTCACATGATCCTCAAGGGCCGCGTTCAGGACCTCGCTGATCCGCGCGACAGGAACAAATTCAAGTTGCTTGCGAACGTCGTCCGGGATCTCTTCGGTGTCCGATTCGTTCTGATACGGCATGATTATTCGGCGAATTCCGGCACGATGCGCTGCCAGAACCTTCTCTTTAAGACCGCCGATCGGAAAGACCAATCCGGACAGCGTTATCTCGCCGGTCATCGAGGTGTCCGAACGGACCTTTCGCCCGGTGTAAAGCGAGGCTAAAGCCGAAGCCATCGTAACGCCGGCGCTTGGCCCGTCTTTCGGAATGGCTCCGGCCGGAACGTGAAGGTGAACGCCGTTGTGCTTGATCACTTCCGGATCGATGCCGAATTCTGCGGCGTGGGCCCACAGATAGCTGCGGGCTGCCTGTGCGGATTCTTTCATCACCTCGCCAAGCTGCCCAGTAAGCGTCAAACCACCGCCGCCGGGCAAGAGCGTTGCCTCAATGAACAAAACCTCGCCGCCCATTTCGGTCCACGCCATACCGGTCGCGACTCCGGCCGGCAGCTCTTTGCGCGCTTCTTCAGGATAAAATCGGGGCCCGCCCAGATATTCCTTAACATCATTCGCTGAGACAACAACCTTTTCGGTTGCGCCTTCCGCAACCTTAAGGGCTACTTTGCGTGCGATGTTTCCCACAGTCCTTTCCAACTGCCGCACTCCCGCTTCCCGCGTGTATCGAGCGGTAAGCAGATTTATTGTGTCGTCGGTGATCTCGAGCTGATCCGGCTTCAATCCGTTTTCCTTGATCTGACGAGGGATTAGATACTGCTTCGCAATATTGAGTTTTTCCAGATCGCTATATCCCGCAAGCTGGATGATCTCCATGCGGTCGCGCAGCGGCATCGGGATCGGCCCAAGCTGATTTGCCGTCGCGATGAAAAACACTTTCGAAAGATCGAATGGCAGATCGATATAGTTGTCGCGAAACGTATTGTTCTGCGCGGGATCAAGTATCTCAAGCAACGCTGCCGCCGGATCGCCTCGATAATCGTTACCGAGCTTGTCGATCTCGTCGAGCATCATCACCGGATTGTTAACGCCGGCACGCCTTAAAGCCTGGATAACACGTCCGGGCAGAGCACCGATGTAGGTACGTCGGTGTCCGCGAAGCTCCGCTTCGTCGCGCATGCCGCCGAGACTCATCCGCTCGAATTCGCGCCCTAACGCGCGGGCGATGGAGCGGCCCAAACTCGTTTTACCTACCCCCGGAGGGCCGACGAAAAGAATGATCGGACTCTTGGAATCAGGCCGGAGCTTAACGACGGCTAGGGATTCGAGTATTCGCTCCTTGATGTCTTCAAGGCCGTAGTGGTCCTCGTCTAGCACCTTGCGAGCCTCGTTGAGGTCAAGCTTTTCTTCGCTGGCTTTTCGCCACGGCAATTCCAGAACGTATTCGAGATATGTGCGAATAACGTGGTAATCCGGCGCCTGCTGCGGCAGCTGCTCCATCCGCTTCAGTTCCCGTTCGGCCTCTTTTCGAACTTCGTCGGGCAGGTCTGCCGTTTCCAGCCGCTCGCGAAGTTGCGCGGCATCGGCTTTTTCACCGGTCTCGTCTTCACCAAGTTCCTTCTGGATCGCCCGCATCTGCTGGCGAAGGATGTAATCGCGCTGCGACTTGTCCATCTCAGTCTGAGCTTCAGATGCGATCTTTGTGCGGATTTGCATGATCTCAAGTTCGCGCGCCAATGCAGCGTGAGTGAGAGATAGCAAACTATCGACTGTACTCGATTCGAGCATCTTCTGCTCGGTTTCCACGCCGAGATCTAGGACAGATGCGAGAAAGTAGGCAAGCTGGACCGGATTGCCCTGCGACATCACGGTCATCCGAACCTCGGGCGGAACCTGCGGCAGCATGGCGAGCGCCTGCTGGATCATCCCCTGAATGTTTCGTTTTAGGGCCTCTATCTCTTCGTCGTCAACGCGTTTCAGCTCGGGAAGGATCTGGATCTTTGCTTTTAAAAACGGCTGTTCCTGCGTCCATTCGATAACTTCAAAACGCTCCATGCCCTGGACGATCAACTGCATGACACCGTCGTCACGCATCATGCGTTTGATATTGACGATCGCTCCGACCTTGTAGAGATCTTCAGGCTTGGCGTTGTCCCCATTGACGCCTTCTTTTTTCGAAGTGATCGCGGCAAGGAGTTTCTCTTCCGTTGCGAGAGCTGCTTCAACCGCCTTTACCGATCGCTCACGTCCCACCGACAGCGGCACAACCGTCTCAGGAAAAAGCGTTGTATTCTGAAGCGGCAAAACCGGTATCTCAAACTGCTCGGGGAGCTTAGTCTCCGGCTCTTCGTTCTGATCTTGTTTGGTCTCTTCCGCCATAGATTTCCTATGAAGCCTTTTTCAGTCGAATAAGCAAAAGTCCGTTCTCAAAATTATGCTCGATGGTCGCGCCTTCGATCGATGCCGGAAATTTCAGTTTCTTCTCGAAACTGCTGTAGGTGATCTCCATCTGGTGATACGAATAATCGCCCGCGCAATATCGATCCTTCCGGCTGCCTGAAATATGGAGCATATTTCCCTCGATTGAAAGGTGCATGTCCTCAGGTGATACCCCTGCGAGCTCAACTTTTACCAGCCAGCCGTCCGGAGTCTGATAAACATCGGCCGCCGGAAACCACAGCTGCCCTGAACGGACATCCTTAGACGAACCGAGAAACTGAAAATGACGATTGAAAGATTTGGCCATTTATGGTTGCCGCGCTACGCGTCTTTTTTCTCAAAATAATAGCCTCGAGGGACTCTCACATAAGGCTTCCCGGCTATTTTTGAATCCTTAGGTAGAGTTACTTTCACCTCTATCGGCCGCCATCCAACTTTGCCCGTTTCGGACTGGTCGGTGTTCAACCTAAAGCCAATCAGATATTGATTTTGAATTTCTCGCCCAAGTTGGAGCATCGCCCGATCGAGGTCGTCGTTCTGTTTTAAATACACCGCCGAGCCGCCGCACGTACTCATTATATCTTGCATATACGAGATCGCGGCGCTCCCAAGCATCGAACTGAAGGAATCCTTAGCGAGCGTTGACACGAAATACACTGGCACACACGACTTCTTCATTCGTTCTTTCAGCCGGGAGTATGTAATGTCCGATGAGTTGTCCAACGCGTCAGTCACTACAACCAGAGCCCTTTTTCTATTGCTTGAGAAAACGATTTTCTCGAAACCTGAATTTAGAGCCGAGTAGAATGCGGTATTTCCTTTTGGTTCAGTTTTCGCCAAGCTCTGGAGGGAATCGTGGACACGATTCTTATCCCGCGTAAAATCCAATACGAGATCCTGCGAGGTGTTAAAGCTCATGAGGAAATACTCGTTTGTCCGAGCGTCTGACTTCAAGAAAACCGAAATAGCTCGCGCGACAGCCGGAAAAAAATTCTTTGTATCTACGGAGCCCGACTTGTCGATCAGTATCCCGATTGTTGAGGGTTCATCTTGTGGTGCGACGAAAGAAATCGCGTGAACCTCCTTACCGTCCACTATCGAAAAATTCTCAGACTTCAGGCCGCCGATAATATCGCCATTTTTTGCAACGACTGTTAGATTCAGGAGTCCTTCTGAATATTGTAAAGCCGGCTGCTGAGATATTCCTCTCGCATTCAAGATCACAAGGATCCCCAAAACTAGAAATAATTTTGAACGTCCCATGCCTATTGTTTGCTCCAAAATGCGCTTCCTGATGAGATCTCTTCAAGCGTTTCGGCTATCTCGCGTTCGTCTTCCATTTCAAGAGCCACGTCTGCCATCGCGATAATGCCGGCGAGCTCGCCGTTTGTATCAATTACCGGAACTCGCCGCACCTGTTTGTCCCCCATCAGACGGATCGCCTCGAAAACAAAGTCGTCAGGTTTGACGGTAAAAAGCTCTGATGTCATTGCGTCGCCTGCCTTTGAATCGGCATTTTTCCCGTCCGCTATCGACCGCACGACAATATCGCGGTCCGTAACGATACCGACGAGCTTACCGTTCTCGACAACCGGAACTGCGCCAACGTCGCCG
>Ga0070671_100001609_pt1 | contig 17019 bp, 12 predicted proteins | sample KBSS73metaG_FD_65341 | JGI IMG/M metagenome (GOLD analysis project Ga0070671, IMG submission 65341) | Switchgrass rhizosphere microbial communities from Kellogg Biological Station, Michigan, USA - KBS S7-3 metaG | ecosystem: Host-associated > Plants > Roots > Rhizosphere > Soil ...
TATCTTACGCGCCATTTTATCGAATCAGTGTTTTGTTACAAGCTGCACCGCGTAAAAGCGGCGCAGCTGTAAACAGATCACAATTATTAACTATTAGTAGGTTGGGTTTTGTGTAAACCCAGGATTGTTGTCAATCTCAGATTGAGGTATCGGATAGTATTCTCTACCTGCCTGATAAGTATTAAACTCTGGATCCCTGGTTTTTAAGATCGCAAGCTTAGTTGGATCCTGTAACCAGCCCCAGCGACGGATGTCGTCAAAACGATGCCCTTCGAGGCAAAACTCAAGCAAGCGCTCATGGGCAAGCTGATCACGCATTTCAGTCTGTGACATTCCCGGTTTTGTAACAGCCAGATCAGGAAGGTTCGCACGTGTCCTTACCTTTTGAATATAAGGATAAGCTTGAGCGGTTTGTCCGGTCTCATTCAAACATTCAGCATACATAAGTAATATATCTGCATATCTCATCAATCGTTCATTGATACCTGAACGCCAGTCGAATTCATCAGCTCGGGTGTCGCCATTTTCATATTTTCGGCAAAAAATATCGTTCAAATCAGCGGGGTTATTTGCATACCTTTCTGAAAACAAATGCCCGTATAATGTTTCACCTGGCTTGTTGTAATAAATGGTTGCATCTACGCGGGGATCTACATTACCATCAACTGTTTTCTCTATCAGGTATTCATTTAATGCCGAAAAAGTAGGTTGTACATCTGTCCAGCCAAAACTGCGCGGGGCGAATGTAATAGCCCGTGCAGACGTGCGTCCCCAGGTTGATGTTGGTGCTCCGCCCCAGCCAAGGTCTGTACCTCCGGCATCACGAGAAAATTGTACCTCGAAGATCGATTCAATATTATTTTCATTAGATTCTGTGAAATTATCTTTGTAGTTTGATACAAGATCATAAACACCAAGATCAATTACAGCTTTAAATTGTGCAGCCGCACCAGCAAAATCCTTATTGAACAATAATGCCTTACCCAAATATCCCATGGCAGCGCCTTTGGTGGCACGACCTATTTGCCCGTTATCAGGACCATCTGTATTGGTGTAAGAAACTGGCAACAGTGGGATCGCGGCAGTAAAATCAGCTTCAACTTGTTTCCAGCCTTCAGCTTCAGATGATTGCGGCACATAATAGTCTGACTTAGTTTTCACATAGTGTGTCGGTAAAGCCACTTTGCCGAAAAAGTTAACCAGGTGGAAGTAATATAGACCTCTTAAAAAATGTGCCTGTCCAAGTATGCGGCTTTTCAGATTAGCATCCATGGTTATACCTGGCACATTATCCAAAACCTGGTTGCAGCGGGCAATACCTTCATAGTAAGCACCAAATGCCCAGCCATATCCAGCACCGTCGGCGGTTCCCAATGCAAACCGGCCAATGTTATAAAAGGCAGTCCATGGGCTGTTACTCCTTACGTCGTCGCCTCTTATATCCAGCATGGCCGGAGTAAAACGCATATAAGTACCGTCTATGATCAAGCTGCCGTATGCAGCATTTAATCCGGCAATAGCATCACTTTGTGTTTTCCAGAAAGATGCAGCTGTTTGTTGATTTGGGTTGACCTGTTCTAATTTTTTATTACAGGCAGTAAGGCACATAACAGATAAAAGCGCCCATGATATATATTTGATATTATTAGTTTTCATGATTCCTTTTGTTAAAAATGATTTATAAACCAACTTGCACGCCCAGCATAACCGTTCTTGGATTTGGGAAAGATCCGTAGTCAAAGCCCCTGCTAAATAAACCATCGCTTATAAAATCCGGGTCGTAGCCTCTGTATTTGGAAATTGTTAACAAATTCTGCCCGGACACATATATTCTGAAACTGCTAAAAACATGAGTCTTGTTCAACACAGTCTTAGGAATGGTATAGCCTATCTGTGCATTTTGCAGTTTTACATAAGAGCCGCTTTCAACAAAACGATCCGAAAAACGCGAGTTGCCATTTGGATCACCTATGATCGGTCTTGGCACATTGGTGTTGGTGTTTGTTGGGGTCCAAAAATTCAATTCATCAACTGATGAGTTTCCGTACTGGCCAACCATCAAGTCGTGGTAAACGCCATTAAATACTTTATTGCCGGCACTTCCCTGGAAGAAAACTGATGCGTCAAAATTCTCATACGATGCATTTAAATTTAAACCGTAGTATACTTTTGGTATTACAGATCCCAGGTAAACCCTGTCTGCATCTGTAATTACACCATCTTTATTTACATCTTTGAATTTAACGTCTCCGGGAGCTGCCAAATTTTGCATAGCATGGCTGGATACATCTGCTGCGCTCTGGAATATGCCTTCTGTTACAAAACCGTATAACTCACCTACTGAGCGGCCTACCTCTGTTTTACTTCCGGCACCGTATATTGGGTTATTGGTACCACCCAATTTCAGCACTTTATCTTTAAGTGTATTGGCATTACCGGTAATATCAAGTTTTAATTTCCCGATGTTGGTTTTATAATTCAAAGTAAACTCAACACCTTTATTTTCTGTTGAAGCCGCATTAGTTGTAACGGAAGCAGGCACCGATCCCACTGATAATGGAAGAGGTATACCGGCTAAGATATCAGTTGATTTTTTGTAAAAATATTCAGCAGTGAATAAAAGCTTATCATGAAAAAATCCCATGTCAACTGCTGCATTTGCGGTTGTAGTCGACTCCCATTTAATATTAGGATCGGATACTGCGACGGTTGTTGCGCCAGGTGCCAGGGTGTTGCCAAATAAATAGCTGGCATTACCATTAATATAGGCCTGGTACATATAGTTAGCAAAACTTTGATTACCCAACACACCGTAACCGCTTCTCAGTTTTAAACTACTGATCATTGAAGGCAGATGAAGCCACTTTTCATTACTCACATTCCAGGCTGCAGCAACCGACGGGAAATTACCGAAGCGGTTTTTAGGTCCGAACCTTGAAGAACCATCACGTCTGAAATTTGCAGTTATAAGATAACGACTGTCAAAATTATAATTCACACGACCGAAATAGGACAGTAATGTAGCTGCGTCCTGGTATCCATCCAAACCCTTGGCAGCTGGATTGGCAATAGAACCAAAAGTAAAGAATTGAAGACTTCCGGCATCAGATGCGGTACCTGTCATAAATTGATTATGATCTTCCTGGTAGGACGTACCTGCTAAAAAGTCAACTTTATGTTTGCCTGCCGTTAGCTGGTAGGATAATGTATTTTCAGCAAGGCCTGTATGTGCATTACCGCGCTGGTCGTATAGGTAATATTTGGTGTTCAGATAATAAAAACCCAAATCAAATGAAGGTTCATAATGATAGTTTTCATAATCTGTACGATCGTAACTAACATTCACCTTATATTTTAAGTTCTTAAGAACCTCCAGTTCACCCCAGAAGTTGCCGAACATCCTGTTGCGGTTGCTATAATCAGTTACCAGGTTATTCATACCGATAACGTTGAGCGTTATAGCTCTTTGCGTAACGTTATCGCTACCACCGTAGCCGCCCAACCGGTTAGGGTCATAAACCGGCATGGTAGGTATGGCTGTCAGCATACTTGTTAGCCCGCCGCCAAACACAGCGTGGGAGCCTGTTATAGCAGGATTATCTTTGTGTGATTGGGTATAAGCTGTTTTGCCGCCAAAGCTGAATATGCCCTTTTTACCCTGAAAATTACCGCTATAGCTATAACGCTGGTAACTTTGAGGGCCTTTCAGAGTGCTTGTCTGATTAAAATCGCCAAGGTTCAGATTATAGCTTATTGCGTCGCTGCCGCCAGATAAACCGAAATTATGATCCTGTATATGTCCGGTTTGAAACATTTCCTTCTGCCAGTCGGTATTTACATTGCTGATAAAGGCTGCATTTGAAGGATCATTTGCCGGAGCTATGGATAAGCCTGCATTTAGTTCAGCAGCGGTAGTGATCTTCTGATAACCTATCCTGTCTGTTACAGGGATATGTTTAGCGATATTCTGCAATCCATAATATCCGTCATAACTAACTCTCAATGGCCCTGAACGGCCTTTTTTGGTCGTAATAATTACTACACCAGTTGCGGCACGTGACCCATATATGGCAGCAGCTGAAGCATCTTTTAACACCTGCATGCTTTCAATATTATCTGTCGGGAAATCAAATGGTGCATCTACTGGGACGCCGTCGATTACAAATAAAGGACTGTTATTTCCGAATGTTGAAATACCTCTGATCTTTATCTGAACAAAGCCTCCGGGTTCTCCCGAACCTTGTACGCTTACACCGGCCGCTTGTCCTTGAAGCAGTTTGGCTACATCATAAGATGCTGTCTTTTTTGCGTTATCAACGTTTACTACGGATACAGATCCTGTAAGGTCTTTCTTTTTAACAGAGCCATATCCAATAACTACCAGTTCATTTAAGGAACTAGGTGCCGCTTTAAGCTGTATATTAACAATTGAATTCCCACTAATTGATACTTCTTGCGTATTATAGCCCACAAAGGAAAAAACAAGTACAGCATTATTTGCTTTAGCATCCGGAATATCCAGTGCGTATTTTCCGTCAATACCGGTTTGTGTTCCTAACTCCGACCCTTTTAGCTTTATGCTTACCCCGGGCATTGGTTGGCCAGCTTCGTCAGTAACCTTGCCGGTTATCTTGTTCGCCGCAACTATTCCTCCTTTTTCAGAAAGGATTACCAGGTTGTTGTCATTTAACCTGTATACCAGGTTGGTACTTGCAAGCAAAGCGGCCATCGCTTCGTCAAGAGACGCATTTACAACGTTGAGACTTGCCGGTAAAGAATTTTTATCAAGCACATCATCATTATACAAGAAACGATAATCAGATTTTTTTTCAATCTCCTTAAGCGCCTTTTTTAAGGGCACATTCTGGAAACTAACATTAATTTTACTCTGACCATACCCTTTTGAAAAAGCCTGCAACGAAGAGACTATTATCAGAACAAGGATAAATTTTAACATAAAAAAGATCTTCAAAAGTCGGTTTAACCGCAATTGGTTGATGCGGTATGTGTTTTTTTTCATAATTTAGCACTAAGGTTGTTTAACTATTTGGTTTCTAAAGGACTGGTAGTTAATTGATACCATTTACACGGGGAAATGCGCCAACATTTTCCCGTTTTTTGGTTTATATGTAAGTTATCTTATCATAGGCCACGCTGTTTAGTTAATAAATTACAATTTTGTTGTTATCGGTTTTAAAATGGAAATAAGCTGAAGCTTGCAAAGCTTTTAAGGCTCTGTCTATTGGTTCGTTCTGAAATCTTCCTGTAAATCTTAGTTTTTTGGTTTCTTCGTTTTTAAAAACGATGAATACATTATACCTGCGTTCCATCTGCTCTGCCAGGTTTTCAAAGCTCTCGGCATCAAACGCGAGCTTGTTTTCCATCCACAAAGCTTCGCTCGGTAACGTATCCTTTTTAGCCTTGTGTATCCTGCCTAAGGCAATTAACGGTACCTCTTCATCTGTTGGTCTCTGTGTTACACGCCTGCTCGAATCTTGTTCTTTATTATTAATCGTTAGCTTTTCAGATGCTTTCAGAATAATCTTTTTTTCAGGATTTTTTAAAACTGTAAGCTCTATCCGGCCACGAACAAGGGAGGTTTCCGAGGTTTTATCTTTGTTATAAGCGCGTACGTTAAACTGGGTACCAAGTACCCTTATGCTAATAGTTGAGGTAGTTAAAATAAAAGGGTGGTAGGCATCCTTAACAACATCGAAAAAACCTTCACCTAGCAGCGAAACTTTTCTGAACTCTTTCCCATAATCGGCGTTGTAAACTAATTTACTGCCCGAGTTCAACCATACTTTGGTACCATCGGGCAATTGAACTTTACTAATGCCGTTTTTGGGGGCTACAATTACATTGGTACCGCTATTTTCAACTTGCCGGCCCTTTGCAAACCACAATATAACCAGCAGTATACTTGCGGCAACCCATATAGATAATTTAAAAAATTTGACTATTCTTCCTTTTGAAGCTGTATTGTGTTGCGACTCCTGTTCAGTTGCTGCGATTTCATTCTTTTCGGCAGCATCAAGTTTGGCTTCAAAGGCGTCCCATTTTTTTTCTAAATTATTATCAGCTAATTTTTCCTGGTATTGATTTTTCCAGATCTCTTCAAGCAACGATAAAGAATACATATCTGCTATGCCATTCTCCCGAAGTAATTCTTCAAGCTCAAGCAATTCTTCGGCGGTTGCATTACCGCTTAACTTTTTACCAATAAGTATCCAGATGTTATTAATCATTATATCAGACTCTACAAGTAAAGACTGGAAATAATGAAAACACCCTGGTCAAAAAATAAATTTTTTTTAAAAAGATTTTGCCGGAATGGCATTTATAGGTCTTTGGGAACCTGCAATAGCTTTGGCAAGCTGTTTTAGGGCATTACCCATGTGGTACTCAACCGTTTTAACAGATATATCCAACAGTTCCGCCACTTCCCGGTATTTTAAGCCGTCCTCTTTTACAAGCTTAAAAACCAATTTACATTGTTCGGAAAGTTTACTTAATGAATCATTGATCGTCCTGGCAAGGTCTTCGTAAACAAGCTGTTGTTCTCCGGTAATTGAGGAATCAACTATTTCAATGTTGATATCCTCAATTTGTACCTGTTTTATGTTTGATCTTGAAATGTGAGTGAGTGATTTATTCTTTACAGCTCTATAGCAATAATAAGCGAAGTTATTTATAGAAGCAAGGCTTGCGCGGTTTGTCCAAAGATTCATGAATACATCATCAACTATTTCTTCCGCAACTACGTCTTGTTTCACAAGCGATTTAGCCAGGCAAAACAATCTGCTATAATGTAGTAAGTATAGCCTTTTAAACGATACCCGGTTGCCGTTTAAGGCAACATCGCTTAACAAATCCCTTATTTCCGCTTCTAACATATCAATCAATGGACTTAAATTAAAAAGGCACTCACGTCGGTTATCCGGTATATAATTATTTAGATAAAAACTTATAGGTTGTTGATGTATGATAAACTTCCCCCGGCTTTAAGCTTGTTGAAGGGAAAGAAGACTCATTTGGCGAATCAGGAAAATGCTGTGTTTCCAGACAAAAAGCTGAACGGTAAGGATAAGCGGCCCCGCCTTTTCCATCATGATCCTTACCTGTTAAGAAATTGCCACTGTAAAACTGCAATCCCGGTTCGGTGGTATAAACCTCCATTTTTATGCCTGTTTTTGGGCTAACCACAGTAGCTACTGGTTTATTGGCTGCATTTTTATCAAGCACAAAATTGTGATCATAACCTCTGCCATTTTTAAGCTGCTCGTCCTGTTTATTAATATCAGCGCCTATTGCCTTGGCGGTAGTAAAATCAAAAGGGGTGTTTTTTACAGGCATCAGTTTACCTGTAGGAATCAATGTTGTGTCAATAGGGGTTATTGCAGCTGCGTTAATTTGCAATAAATGGTCGGTAATCGTAGGACTGCCGGCACCACTTAAATTAAAATAGGCATGATTAGTAAGATTAACAATGGTTGTCTTATCGGTTGTAGCCTCATAATCTATTTTAAGCGCGTTATCATCAGTTACCGTGTAAACCACTTTAACAGTCAGGTTACCAGGGTAGCCCCCCTCACCATCTTTAGACTTATAAGACAATTCCAGGCTTTTTGGTGATACCTGTTTAGCGTCCCAAACTTTTGCATAAAAACCGTTGAAGCCACCATGTAGGGTATTTACGCCATCGTTGATATCAAGCTGATAGTTTTTGCCGTCAATCGCAAATTTTCCCTTAGCAATCCGGTTTCCGTACCTGCCTATCAGCGCTCCGAAAAAAGGTTCTTTCGGTTTTTGAAAGCTTTTCAAACTGTCATAACCTAATACCACATCAACGGGTTTCCCATCTTTATCAGGAACCAGCATACTTACAACCCGGCCGCCATAGTTAGTGATCGCCACCTGGAAATTGCTGCTGTTTTTCAATACAAAAAGCCTGACCTCCTTACCTTGAACATTTTGTTTAAAACCGTTGGAATCAGGTATTGCAGCCGTCTTTATTACTATCGAGTCGGCATTTCCGTTTGACTCTTTATTAGTAGATGCCGACTTACATCCCGGAAACAACAGGCCAGCCCAGGCCAATGCAAGAAAAAACTTGGTAGAATTTGCGCTCATAATTTCTTTTAAAAATTAATGTTACAGGTCTGCCTTGTAGTCGCCTACGACAAGCAGCTTCTGAACTTTTATAAAATTTGGTTATTCGGTTTATCTTGGTCAGGCCGATTGCCGGGCCTAATTAAAATCTAAAGTAAAATAAATTTTTTTAATTGTGAAATAAACACTTAAGAATTTTTTTTGCTTATTAGTGTTCCATTAACACTTTTAATCATCAAAAACAGCTCGTATAAGCAATTTTTGGCACAAAATAATCGTCAAAAAAAAATTAGTATTGCAGAAAAAAATTATATTTGCTTGCCCCTTACCATTATAAACCACCATAAATGCAGAAATATTCGAAACAAAACCGCGTGTTATTAGCAGTTGACTGTATCGTTTTTGGATTCGACGGAGAGGCGCTCAAGATTCTTTTAATAAAAAGAGGTTTCCAACCAGAAAAAGGCAACTGGAGTTTAATGGGGGGCTTTGTCCAGGCAAGTGAGAGTATAGACCAGGCAGCAAACAGAATATTAAAGCAATTAACTGGCTTAGAAGGTGTTTACCTTGAACAGTTGCACACATTTGGTGATACACAGCGTGATCCAATAGAAAGAACTGCCTCCGTAGCTTATTTTGCACTACTAGATATACATAAATATGAGGCCCAGTTAAACGATGATTATCGTGCCGAATGGCTTCATTTAAAACGCGCGCCTAAACTGGTTTTTGACCACCAGGAAATGGTAGAAGCAGCTAAAAGGCGCATACGGTATAAAGCGGCACTGCACCCTATATTATTTGAGCTTCTGCCCAGCCGGTTTACCTTGCCACAACTGCAAACGCTTTACGAAAATGTTTTTAACACCGCAATTGACAAAAGAAACTTTAGCAAGCGGATTTTGGCAACCGGCTTATTAATCAAGCTGGCCGACAAAGACAAAGCCGGATCAAAACGCGGCGCATATTACTATCAGCTCAATATGCAAAACTATTACGCTAAATTTCAAGCGTTTATGAACTTCATTCCTAATCCCGACACACTTCATCTCTAGTAATTCAAAAGGGATCTATTTAATTTTTTTTAAATGTATTTCCGTAAATATTTGCATTTGTAAAAAAATAAGTGTTGTTTTGACAATCATTATAAAACCTATTATGGATAAGAACCAATTTGTGATTGGGGTGGACTACGGTTCCGACTCCGTTCGCTCAATATTAATCAATGCGGTTAATGGCGAAGAAATAGCTTCTTCTGTATTTAATTATCCGAGGTGGCTGGACGGGTTATATTGCAATGCTGCCGAAAATCAATTCAGGCAACATCCGCTTGATTACATAGAAGGTTTAGAATTTACCATTAAAGAATGTATTGAAAAAGCAGGTGGCGAAAGCATTGCACGTGCTGTAAAAGGCTTGTCAGTAGATACAACCGGCTCTACGCCGGTCGCTGTAAATAAATCGGGGATACCTTTGGCGCTAACTCCGGGTTTTGAGCAAAACCCAAACGCTATGTTTGTTTTATGGAAAGACCATACATCCGTTAATGAAGCCGCCCAGATCAATGAACACGCCACGAAATTTGATATTAATTACCTTAAATACGTTGGGGGCATTTATTCTTCAGAGTGGTTCTGGGCAAAGCTATTGCATATATTAAGAACTGATGAGCAGGTACGCCAGGCTTGCCACTCCTGGGTGGAACACTGTGATTGGATTCCTTTCCTTTTAACGGGCGGCAAAAAAGCTGAAGAAATCAAGCGCGGCAGGTGCTCTGCAGGCCACAAAGCCTTATGGGCTGAAGAGTTCGGCGGTTTACCCCCTGACGAATTCTTTTCATCGCTTGACCCGCTGCTTAAAGGGTTCACCTTCAAATTATTTAACGAAACTTTCACATCCGACCAAAAAGCAGGCTATCTGAGTAAGGAATGGGCCGAAAGGCTTGGCCTGACCACAAACGTTGCTGTTGGTATAGGCGCTTTTGATGCACATATGGGCGCTGTGGGCGGTCAGATTGAGCCCTACCACCTGAGCAAGGTAATGGGAACTTCAACCTGTGATATATTAGTTGCTCCCGCTGACGAAATGAACGGCAAGTTGGTAAGGGGCATCTGCGGCCAGGTGAATGGCTCCGTTATTCCGGGAATGATTGGACTGGAAGCAGGGCAGTCGGCATTTGGTGATACTTACGCCTGGTTTAAAAAAGTGTTGTCCTGGCCGTTGGATAATCTATTAAAGGATTCAAAAGTTATCGACGCGGCAACCGCCGAAGCTTTAAGAAACGAGTTCAGTGAACGCATTATACCCGAATTGAGCAGGGAAGCCCAATTATTACCCTTTGACGAGGAAAGTGAATTAGCCGTCGACTGGTTCAATGGCCGTCGCACACCGGATGCTGATCAGACTTTAAAGGGCGCTATTACAGGCTTGAATCTTGGCAGTGATGCCCCTAAAATATTCCGGTCACTTGCCGAAGCTACCTGTTTCGGGGCAAAAGCTATTGTCGACCGTTTTTCTAAGGAAGGAATACCTGTAAAAGGAATAATAGGAATTGGCGGCGTAGCCAAGAAATCTCCCTTCGTTATGCAAATGATGGCCGATGTGCTCGGCATGCCTATACGGATCCACCAGTTTAAACATACCTGCGCTTTGGGTGCAGCCATGTTTGCGGCAGTTGTTGCTGATATCTACCCTACGGTTGAAGACGCTATGGTTGCTATGGGAAAAGGATTTGATGTGGAGTATTACCCAAATGCCCAGCTGCGTGATATCTACGCGAAGCGTTTTAAACAATATCATGATCTCGGAAACTTTGTAGCCTGGCAAACCGGCCTTCAGTCAACCGTTAGTGTACAACAAACCGATCCCATTCTGTTATGAGCCAGTATCAGCATATAAAACAAGAAGCTTTCGAAGCTAATATGCAACTTCCCAAATTAGGCCTTGTGCTGTTTACCTTCGGAAACGTAAGTGCTGCCGACAGGAGCCTTGGAGCCTTTGCAATTAAACCAAGCGGCGTTCCTTACCAGGAGCTTTCCCCGGAAAAAATGGTTATTGTTGACTTTGACGGCAATATCGTTGAAGGTGGTTTAAGGCCGTCATCAGACACTAAAACCCACGCAGTGCTTTATAAAAACTGGGAAAATATAAATGGCATCGTCCATACACATTCTACTTATGCAACTGCCTGGGCACAATCACAAAGAGATATCCCCATATATGGCACCACGCATGCGGATCATCTCACAGTTGATATACCGTGTGCGCCCCCAATGAGTGATGAAATGATACAAGGCGATTACGAATACGAAACCGGTTACCAGATCATCAACTGCCTTGCTGAACGGGGCTTAAGCTACAAAGATATAGAGATGATTTTAGTGGGCAACCACGCGCCCTTTACATGGGGCAAAACTGCCGATAAGGCAGTTTATAACAGCGCGGTATTAGAATCGATGGCCCAAATGGCTTATTTGACCGAGCAGGTAAACCCTGAAGTTAAACGGTTGAAGGCCGCCTTGATAAACAAACATTTTGAACGCAAACATGGCCCAAATTCTTATTACGGCCAATAAATTACCTAATCATAACACGACAAAAAAATCAAAATTAAGATGATCGATCTAAAAATATTTGAAGTATGGTTCATTACAGGAAGCCAGGATCTTTATGGGGAAGAAACCCTGAAACAGGTTGCAGAGCATTCGCAGCAAATAGCCACGGGTCTTGACAACTCTGGTAATATACCGGTGCGCGTAGTTTATAAACCTGTGGTAAAATCTACCGAGGAGATTTATGCTACCCTGCAGGAAGCCAACACCGCCAAGAATTGTATAGGCATTATTACCTGGATGCATACCTTTTCTCCCGCTAAAATGTGGATCAGAGGTTTGAATATTCTGCAGAAGCCAATGCTTCACCTTCATACCCAATTTAACCGTGATATCCCATGGAGCTCAATTGACATGGATTTTATGAACCTAAACCAAAGCGCTCATGGCGACAGGGAGTTTGGGTTTATTGTTTCTCGTTTGCGCAAAAACCGCAAAGTGGTAGTGGGACATTGGCAAGACCCTGAAGTACTTGCGCAAATTGACGCCTGGACGAGGGCAGCGGCCGGCTGGCACGACTGGCAAGGTGCAAAATTTGCTCGTTTTGGCGATAATATGCGCTTTGTGGCTGTTACTGAAGGCGATAAGGTTGAAGCTGAATTAAAATTTGGCTACTCGGTAAATACCTATGGTGTAGGGGATTTGGTTGCTGTAATTGATGCCGTTAGCGGCGACGCTATTGATGCCCTTATTAATGAATATGAGGCAACTTATGAAATGGACGACTCCTTACGCAAAGGCGGATCAAAGCATTCGTCGGTTTATGAAGCTGCAAAAATAGAGATTGGGCTGCGCACTTTCCTGGAGAATGGCGGATTTAAAGGATTCACGGATACTTTTGAAGATTTACACGGGATGATACAGCTGCCGGGGATTGCCGCGCAACGATTAATGGCCAATGGCTATGGCTTTGCAGGTGAAGGCGACTGGAAAACTGCCGCTTTGGTGCGTGCTTTCAAAGTAATGGGCAGCGGGCTTAAAGGTGGTAACGCCTTCATGGAAGATTACACCTATCATTTCGACCCGGATAATGCTCTGGTTTTGGGTTCGCATATGCTTGAAGTTGATGCTTCACTGGCAAATGGCAAAGTAAATCTAGAGGTTCATCCATTGGGCATTGGCGGCAAAGCTGACCCTGCCCGCCTGGTGTTTAATGTATCTGGTGGCCCGGCGCTTAATGCTTCAATCGTCGATATGGGCAACCGTTTCCGCTTGCTCATCAATGAGGTGGAAGCTGTTGAGCCTCAAAACGATCTGCCACATTTACCGGTCGCACGTGTACTGTGGAAGCCTTTGCCGGACATGAAAACAGGCTGCGCTGCCTGGATATACGCCGGAGGTGCGCACCATACAGCATATAGTCAAAACCTTACCGCTGAGCATTTACAGGATTTTGCGGATATGGCCGGGCTTGAGTTTTTACGGATCGGCAAAGACACCCGCCTTGATCAATTCCGCAATGAGATCCGCTGGAATGAAGCGGCTTACAGATAAGATGATTTTTATGCAGGCCGGGAAGATGTTGATGGGATGACGAATTCCCGGTCTGATCAAACAATAAAACTAATTATTAAAACCGCTTTATGAACAAATTTTCAACTCCGGATTATATCATTTTCGTGATATACTTCATTGTAGTATCGAGTTATGGCTACTGGGTGTACAGTCGCAAAAAGAAGAAAGAGATTACCGGGAGCCATGATTTCTTCCTGGCCGAAGGATCGCTTACCTGGTGGGCTATCGGAGCCTCACTGATCGCGTCGAACATCTCGGCAGAACAATTTATCGGCGCCAGCGGACAAGGTTTCCAGGTGGGATTGGCCGTTGCGGCTTATGAGTGGATTGCAGCTATCGCTTTGATCATCGTAGCTGTATGGTTCATCCCGGTGTATCTTAAAAATAAGATATTTACGATGCCCCAGTTTTTGGAAACAAGGTATAATCAAACGGTGAGTTTGATCATGGCGATATTCTGGTTGTTTCTATACATATTCGTTAATTTAACTTCTATACTATTCCTTGGAGCGCTGGCTATAAACAGCTTAGCCGGAGGTGATGAAACTACACTGCACTGGATCATTATTGCGCTTTCCGTCTTTTCATTGGTGATTGCTTTGGGTGGTATGAAGGTTATCGGTTTTACCGATGTTATCCAGGTACTAGTGCTGGTAATAGGTGGATTGGCCACTACTTACATCGCCTTAACCCTGGTTAGCGAGCAGTTTGGCTTAGGTAAGGATGCGCTTGCCGGTTTTACCGCTATGCTAAAAGACGCCCCGGATCACTTTAAGATGATATTAGCCAAACCTGGCCCGCATGCCTCACAGGAGGACATCAATAAATATTTGCTGCTCCCAGGTATCGCTATGTATTTTGCAGGGCAGTGGATCGTCAACCTTAATTATTGGGGTTGTAACCAGTATATAACCCAACGTGCATTAGGCGCTGATCTGAAGACCGCACGTACCGGTATCTTATTTGCCGGGCTGATGAAACTGGCCATGCCGATCATCGTCGTATTACCGGGCATTGCTGCTTATGTATTATACAAGAATGGCGGTCTGCAGCATGAAATGACCTCTGGCGGGCATTTAAATCCAGATAATGCTTATTCGGCTGTGCTTGGATTTTTGCCTAACGGTTTAAAAGGGCTTTCGATAGCTGCTTTAACCGCTGCCATTGTTGCGTCGCTGGCTGGTAAGGCAAACAGTATCTCCACCATATTTACCATGGATATATATAAAAAGTATATCAAAAAGGAAGCCAGTGAAAAAGGCATGGTGGTAATGGGAAAAATAGTAATTGGCGTGGCTATGCTGGTCTCCATCATGTTAACCTGGAGAGACGTTTTAGGCATAGGGGGCGAAGGAGGCTTTACCTACATACAAAAATATACAGGTTATTTTAGTCCGGGTGTGTTTGCCATGTTCCTGTTGGGTATGTTCTGGAAACGCACTACAGGAGCCTCAGCGATCGTGGGCGTGCTGGCAGGCTTCGCGCTGTCGGTACTGTTCAACAATTTCGCGCCGGCATTATTCGGGCACGAAACCTGGCTATATACTGCCTACCCCGATAGTAAGGGCGTGTTTCAGATACCCTTTCTCATTTGCATGGGATGGTCGTTTGTATTTACCATGGTCATCATGATCGTCATCAGTTTAGGCGGACCGCTGGTCAACAAAAAGGCATTCGAACTGGATAAACCAATGTTCAGGGTGGCTCCGTCAACACTTGCATTAATTGTATTTACTCTTTTATTACTGAGCGCGCTTTACGTTAAGTTTTGGTAATAATTTAAATTTTAAAAATGAAATTTTTTATAGACACAGCAAATCTTGCTCAAATTAAAGAAGCCCACCAGTTAGGTGTATTGGATGGGGTGACTACCAATCCTTCGCTTATGGCAAAGGAAGGTATTACAGGTCATGATCATGTTATCAACCATTACAAAGCTATCTGCAATATCACAGAAGGCGATGTCAGCGCCGAGGTTATCGCCACCACTTATGATGAAATGATAGCCGAAGGCGAGGCACTTGCTAAATTGCACGAACGCATTGTGGTTAAAGTACCGATGATAAAGGATGGTGTAAGAGCTATTAAATATTTTTCAGGCAAAGGCATCAAAACAAACTGCACGCTGGTATTCTCAGCGGGCCAGGCTTTGCTGGCTGCAAAGGCTGGTGCAACTTATGTATCACCTTTTATCGGCCGTCTGGATGATGTATCAACCGACGGCTTGACACTGATAGAAGATATTAGGCTGATCTACAATAATTATGGTTATAAGACACAGATCCTTGCGGCATCTGTCAGGACCCCGATGCACATCGTAAACTGTGCCAAAACGGGCGCCGATGTGATTACTGCGCCATTAAGTGCTATTACAGCATTGTTAAAACATCCGCTTACTGATAACGGTTTAGCGCAATTCCTGGCTGACCATGCCAAAGCGGCTGAAACCCAAAAATCCCTTTGATACCGTCATGAAAAAAGACATACAAGAATTAGAAAAGATAGCGTCGCAGGTACGCAGGGACATCGTGAGAATGGTACACGGCTGCCAATCCGGGCATCCGGGAGGCTCGCTGGGTTGCACTGACTTTTTGGTGGCCCTGTATTTTGGCATCATGAAGCACGATCCTGATTTCAAAATGGATGGTATTGGCGAGGACCTGTTCTTTTTATCAAACGGACACATTTCTCCTGTTTTTTACAGCGTGCTGGCCCACTCGGGTTACTTTGACAAATCAGAAATGGCCACATTCAGAAAATTGGGGTCCCGCTTGCAGGGGCACCCAACCACCCATGAACATTTACCTGGTGTCCGTATCGCATCCGGCTCATTAGGACAAGGGCTATCTGTTGCAATAGGTGCTGCTTTGGCCAAGAAATTAAACCACGACAATAGCCTGGTATTTACTTTACACGGAGACGGCGAACTGCAGGAAGGCCAGATATGGGAGGCGGCTATGTTTGCACCGCATAACCGCGTTGATAATTTAATCGCAACCATTGATGTAAACGGCCAGCAGATTGATGGCCCTACCAGTGCTGTACTTTCCTTAGGCGACCTCCGGGCAAAATGGGAAGCGTTTGGCTGGGATGTGATAGATATGCCGGGCAATGATATGGCTGGCATTATTAATACACTTGAAGAAGCGAAAAGGCGCAGCGGCAATGGAAAACCCATAGCTATTTTAATGCATACCAATATGGGGCATGGCGTTGATTTTATGATGGGCAGCCATAAATGGCATGGGGTGGCTCCAAACGATGCACAATTAAAATTGGCCCTTGCCCAGCTGGAAGAAACCCTTGGCGATTATTAATTAGGCACACTGAAATGAAAAAATATACTTACACAGAGAAAAAAGATACCCGCTCGGGCTTTGGTGCCGGTTTGCTTGAAGCAGGCAAACGAAACGACCAGGTGGTAGCATTATGTGCCGACCTGATCGGCTCACTGAAAATGAATGATTTTATAAAGGAATTCCCCGAACGGTTTTTCCAGATCGGCATAGCAGAAGCCAATATGATGGGCATTGCCGCCGGACTTACCATTGGTGGAAAGATTCCCTTTACCGGAACTTTCGCAAACTTTTCTACCGGGAGGGTTTACGACCAGATCCGGCAGTCAATCGCTTATTCGGGGAAAAATGTAAAGATATGCGCCTCACACGCCGGCTTAACCCTGGGTGAAGATGGTGCAACCCACCAGATACTCGAAGACATAGGTTTAATGAAAATGTTGCCGGGCATGACGGTAATAAACCCTTGCGATTATAACCAAACA
>Ga0070671_100001610_pt1 | contig 17014 bp, 15 predicted proteins | sample KBSS73metaG_FD_65341 | JGI IMG/M metagenome (GOLD analysis project Ga0070671, IMG submission 65341) | Switchgrass rhizosphere microbial communities from Kellogg Biological Station, Michigan, USA - KBS S7-3 metaG | ecosystem: Host-associated > Plants > Roots > Rhizosphere > Soil ...
GCCCCACGTCACCGCGATAAAAATCGTCGAGGCCGGCGCGGGCAAGGTGAGCGAGCGTGTCGGCGAACGCCGGCTGGCGCATCGAGGTGTCGACGGTCGGCGCCTTGCCCCCGATCAAAAACGTCTTGGCGAAACCCGGGACGGGTTCAAGCTCGGCAAGCTTCTCCTCGGCGAGCTGCTCCTGGCTGCGCGAGACCTTGTAGCCGTTGCGCGCATAGCTGATGGCCGGCGTCAGCAAAATGCTCAGCGGCAGCCTGCCGCCGTTCGCTGCTGCAGCTTCGAGCGCGAGCATCCAGCCGCCGATGGCGCCCGGCACGGTCAGCGCCGCCAGCGGCCCGCGCGTCGGGATGGTCTCGTACTCGCGATAGAACTCGGGCCTTGCCTCGAACCCCGCAGGGCCTGCGGCCATGATGGCGCGCACGCGGCCGGAAGGCTCGTGGATGAGCCAGAACCCGTCGCCGCCGATGTGATTCATATGCGGATAGACCGCCGCGATGGCGGCGCACATCGCCAGCATCGCCTCGATCGCATTGCCGCCTTCGGCGAGAATCGAACGTCCGGCCTCTACGGCGCCGTGATGCGGCGCGCAGACGGCACCGCGGCGGTGACCAGCGCTGTGCAGGTTCATGTCGGTCAATGTGCCACGGCGGTTTCGGCAAATCCACGCTTGCGCAGCAGCGCTTGCGCGCTCGGCAAACGGCCACGGAAGGCCTTGTAGGCCTCGGCCGGATCGCGGGCGCCGCCCGCGGCATAGATCGTCTTGCGCAGGCGTTCAGCCGTCGCAGGATCGAAGATGTCGCCGGCCTCCTCGAAGGCCGCGAAAGCGTCGGCATCGAGCACTTCGGACCACATGTAGCTGTAATAGGCCGCCGCATAGCCGTCGCTGGAGAAGATATGCCCGAAATGGGGCAGCCGGTGGCGCATGGCGATTTCTTCCGGCATCGCGACGCGTGACAGCGCCTCGCGCTCGAAGGCGGTTGCATCGATCGCACCCGGCGCGGCCAGCGCATGGAGATCGAGATCGACCATGGCCGAGGCGACATACTCGACCGTGGCAAAGCCCTGGTCGAAGTTACGCGCGGCAATGAGGCGCCGCAGCAGGTCCTCCGGCATCGGAGCATCGGTCTTGTAATGCCGCGCAAAGCGCCGCAGCACGTCGGGCTGTTCGAGCCAGTGCTCGTAGAGTTGGGATGGCAGCTCGACGAAATCGGCGGCGACGTTGGTCCCGGAAATCTTCGGATAGGTGACCGCAGACAAGAGGCCGTGCAGCGCATGGCCGAACTCATGGAACAGCGTGCGCGCGTCCTCAAAGCTGAGCAGCGTCGGCTCGCCGCCACTGCCCTTGTTGAAGTTGCACACGTTGACGACCACCGGCCGGATGTCGCCGGCAAGCTTTTCCTGGTCCCGTAGCGACGTCATCCAGGCGCCGCCACGTTTCGACGGGCGGGCGAAATAGTCGCCGAAGAACACGCCGATCTGGCTGCCGTCCGAGCCGCGCACCTCGAACACGCGCACGTCCGGATGCCAGGTCGGAACGTCCGTGCGTTCCTCGACTTGCAGGCCGAACAGCCGCTCGGCGGCAAAGAACGCGGCCTCGATCATGCGGTCGAGTGTCAGGTAGGGCTTGATCGCTGCTTCGTCGAAATCGCAGCGGCGCTGGCGCAGCTTCTCCGCGTAGTAGCGCCAATCCCATGGTGCAAGCGCAAAGTTGCCGCCTTCCTCCTGCACCAGCGCCTGCAACGCTTCGCGATCGGCGAGGGCGCGCTCGCGCGCCGGCGCCCACACCGTCTGCAAGAGGTCGCGTACCGCGGCTGGGGTCTTCGCCATCGCGTCGTCGAGGCGGTATTGGGCGAAGTCGGCATAGCCGAGCAGCCGCGCACGCTCGGCGCGCAGTTCCACCATCTCGGCGATGATCGCCTTGTTGTCGGTCGAGCCGTTGTTGTCGCCGCGGGAGACGAAAGCGCGGAACACTTTTTCGCGCAGGTCGCGCCGGGCGGCGAATTGGAGGAACGAGAGCGCGCTCGATCGCGATAGTGTGACGGCATGGCCGGCCAAGCCGCGCTCCCGCGCTTCGCCCTTCATGGCTTCGCGCATGAAGGTGGGCACGCCGGCAAGCTCCGCGTCGTCGGTGAGAGCGAGTGCGAAGGCTTGCTCGTCGGCGAGAACATTCTGACTGAATGCGGTGCCGAGCGCCGCTAGGCGTTCCATGATCTCGATAAGGCGCGTTCTCGCCGCGGGAGCGAGCGCAGCGCCGGCACGACGGAAGGTCGTGTGGTAGCGCTCGAGCACACGCTTCTGTTCGGCGTCGAGCTCAAGCCGATCGGCCGCGCGCATGAGCGCGTCGATGCGGCGGAACAAATCTTCATTGGTGTTGATCCGGTTCCAGTGGCGCGCAAGCGGCGGCGCGATCTCGCGCTCGACCTCGAGCAGCGCCGCGTCGCTATGGGCGCCGACGAGCAGGTAGAACGCGGCGCCGACCCGCTCCAGCAGCCGCCCGCTCAACTCGAGGGCCGCGATGGTGTTGGCGAAAGTCGGTGGCTCGGGCTGCGCGGCAATGGCGGCGATCTCGGCGTCGTGCTCGGCAAAGGCTCGCGCGTAGGCATTGCGGAAATGCTCCGCCCTGATGCGGTCGAAGGGCGGTACCCCGTCCGGGGTTTCCCAGGTGCGAAAGAACGGGTTGTCGGATCGATCGGGAGCGGTCATAGCGAGGTCATGCCACAGGCTGGAGCAGCGTGATATAGGTCATCGGGCGTGCGCGCCACAGCCGTTAAGGAAGTCAAAATGTCTCGACACGCCGACTATGTTCCGCACGGCGTCATTCCGGCGGTCCTGCTGCCTTTTGCCGACGATCTCGGCATCGACGAGAAGAGCTTTCGCAAGCATCTGCGCGAGGTCGCGGCGACAGCGAATCTATCTGCGATCACCGTGAACGCCCACTCGACGGAAGTCGCCTCCTGCAGCTTTGAGGAACAGCGTCGGATTCTCGACATTGCCGGCGACGAGATCGGCGACCGGTTGCCGATCGTCAACGGCGTGTGGGCCGACGGCAGCCTTGAAGCCGCGCGCATTGCCCGCATGGCCGAGGAAGGCGGGGCTTCGGCGCTCCTGGTGTTCCCGCCGGCGCCGTTCACCCTCGGACAATCGCCGGCAATGGCGGTCGAACATTTCCGGCGCATTGCCGACGCCAGCGGCCTGCCGCTCATCGCCTTTCAGTATCCGCTGGCCACCGGTCAAGGCTATCCCCGCGATACGCTGCTCAAGCTGATCGAGGAGGTGCCGACAATCCGCGCCATCAAGGACTGGTCAGGCAATGTGCCGCAGCACGAGATGCATGTCCGCGAGCTGCAGAGCCTCGATCCTCCGGTCAACGTGCTTACGACCCACAGCGCGTGGCTTCTCTCTTCGCTTGTTCTCGGCTGCAACGGCCTCCTCTCAGGAAGCGGTAGCGTCATCGCGGACCTGCAGGTCGCCATGTTCCAGGCAATCAAAGCCGGCGATCTTGCTACCGCGCGGCGGATCAACGACCGCATCTATCCGCTCGCGCGCGTGTTCTACGCCGAGCCGTGGGCGGACATGCACAATCGCATGAAGGAAGCGCTGGTCCTGCTCGGCCGCCTGCCTCGCGCCCTGGTGCGCCCGCCGCTGGTGAAACTCGATGCTGCCGAGATCGAGCGCATCCGGGCGGCGCTGGTCGAGGCGGGCCTGCTATCGGACAAACGGACCCGCGACGCGGCGTGATGTCCTAACTCTCTCCCGTTCGCGGAAGAGGGTGGCGAGCAGCGAAAGCTGCTCGCCGGGTGAGGGCCGTCCTCTCCCGTAAACGGGAGAGGTGAGCACAGGCCGAGCCGCCGGGTCTTGATCTCGCCGCCGCTTTCGCGCAATGGAAACGCCATGAACAGGCCGCAACCACAGCGCCGCCGGCGTGTGCTCTGGCAGAACGTGCTGACCGTGGTCAGCGCGGCAATCCTGATCAGCGCCGAAGTCTTCGGCGCCGCCTTCGCTGGAAGCTGGGCGATCGCCAATTTGCTCGCGCTCGGGCCAGTCGGCGCGCACGCGCTCGACGCCGCCTTCGTTCTCATCGGCATCTTCGTCATGGTGCAGTTCGTGCGCGCCGCGCAGCGTGTCGAGCCGTTCACGGCGGTGGACTGAACGCCTGCCGGCACAGTGTCGCGTCGGCGCTCGAAGAAATCCGGCTCTTACTTTTTGTTAAGACCAAAACGCTTGCACCGCGCGGCTGAATGGCTTATTTGCGGAATGCCCAATTTCGCACGTGCCTGTGGCCGTGTGTCGGTCGGTGGGCATCCGGACAAGAGGCCGGACAGCCGCCTAAGGAAGAGACGCTACTTCCTTGCTCCCGCGACCGGCAGCCGGAGGCGAAACCGGCATAGCCCGCTCTCCACGGGCGACGCGGCTTAAAGCAACGACGGAAGGGCTTTTTTGGTTCGCTACCGGCGCCAATGCCGGGGACACCGAAAGGGCTTGTCCTTCTTTGCCAGCAGTGCGGAACGGGATCTCCCTCATCCGGACCAAGGCAGCAATCACGGCGACGCAACAGGTCCCCGCAATGGTGCGGGGCCGGGCGCGTTGCAGGAGGTTCACCTTGGCGGCTACGCCGCCTGACGGATCAGGGAGTGGGTGGGATGACCGCACGCATCCGCGAATTTCTCAAGCAGCGCAGCAATGACGGGCCTTGTCTGGTGGTCGACCTCGACGTCGTCCGCGAGAATTATCTGAGCTTCGCCAAATCGTTGCCGGACAGCAAAGTCTTCTACGCCGTCAAGGCCAATCCGGCGCCGGAAATCCTCAAGCTGCTCGTCGGCTTGGGTTGCTGCTTCGACGTCGCCTCAGTGAGCGAGACCGAAACAGTGCTGGCGGCGGGCGCGACGCCTGAGCGCATCTCCTACGGCAACACCATCAAGAAGGAGTCCGAGATCGCCGCGGCTTTCCGGCTCGGCGTCACGCTCTTTGCAGTCGACTGCGAGGCCGAGGTTGAGAAGGTCGCGCGCGCCGCGCCCGGCAGCCGCGTCATCTGCCGCATCCACTGCGACGGCTCCGGCTCGGAATGGCCGCTGTCGCGCAAATTCGGCTGCGAGCCGGCCTACGCCGCCGACATACTCGAACTCGCGCATCGACGCTTGCTGGTGCCCTACGGCATCTCGTTTCACGTCGGCTCGCAGCAGCACAACATCGAGGCCTGGGACCGCGCGCTCGCCTCGACCGCGGCTGTCTTCCGCGCCTGCGCCGAGCGCGGCATCGTGCTCGCCATGGTCAATCTCGGCGGCGGCTTTCCGGCCCGCTATGTGCGCAAGACGCCGAAGCTTGAATCCTACGGCAAAGCGATCTTCCGCTCGCTGCGCAAGCACTTCGGCAATGCGCTGCCGGAGACGATCGTGGAGCCCGGCCGTGGCCTTGTCGGCAATGCCGGCATGATCGAGGCCGAGGTCGTGCTGATCGCCAAGCGTTCGCCGGAAGACGAGGTGCGGTGGGTCTATCTCGACATCGGCAAGTTCCACGGTCTTGCCGAGACGATCGACGAGTCGATCCGCTACCCGATCCGCACGGCAAAGGACCGCGGCGAGACGGCGCCGTGCATTATCGCCGGCCCGACCTGCGACTCAGTCGACGTGCTTTACGAGAAGACGCCGTATCCGCTGCCGGTGTCGCTGGCGATCGGCGACAAGGTTTTGATCGAGGCCGCCGGCGCCTACACCGCGACCTATTCGTCGGTCGGCTTCAATGGCTACCCACCGCTGCGGCAATACGTGATTTGAACCTCAGGCGAGGTCGATCACCCCGGCCTCGCCGCTCTCCGTGCCGAATGCGAGCAACATGCCGTCGGCGCTCCAGGCGAGCGCGCTGAGCGGCGCTTCGCCCGGATTCTTCGCGAGGATCGCGGCGCCGTCCTCGATGCGCACGATGACGACCAAGCCGTCGGCGAAGCCGGTGGCGACGAACTCTCGTTTCGGGTGGCAGGCGACGACCTGGACGCGGTTCTGTGATGGCGCCAATACGCGCGGCTCCTTGCCCATCGGCCCGTCCTTCGCCTGGAACGGCCAGAGGATGAGCTGCGGCGCGCCGGAGGTCGCGAGCCAGCGACCGCCGACGGTCCAGCCAAACGAGGTCACCCGCGCCGCATAGCCGGACATGCGCATGTGCTTGCGGTCGGCCAGGCGCCAGCCGTGCAGCATCGGCTCCTGCATGGTCGTGACCAGAAAGCGGCCGTCGGGACTGACTGTGGCGCCGAGGTGTGAGCCTTTCCATTCCAGCATTTCCGGCGCTGCCTTCAGCGCATTCGGAAACCACAGCGTTGCGCCGTTGTAGTGCGCGACCACCAGCCGAAAGCCCTTCGGCAGGAACGCAAGGCCGCCGACGGTCGAGGGCGCTTCGAATTCGCGCAACTCCTTGGATTGCACGAAGGCGGTCTTGCCGGCCGACCAGGCGACGGCGCCATCCGGCCCGAGCGCGATGTGATCGATCCAGCGCCGCTTAGGGTCGGTGGCGAGAGCGTGCGTTTCGCCGGCGTCGTCTGTCTCCATGAGTTTGCCGTCGTCGCCGCCGCTGACGACGCGCATGCCGTCGGCCGCCGTCGCAAGGATCGCGCCGCTATGGACGGCAACGCGGCGCGCCTCGCCTTGCGGCTCTACCAACAGCAGGGCCTCGTCGCCGAGGACGAACACCGCCGTGCGCCCGAGAAAGTGCGCGGCGACGACCGGCGCGTCGGCGGCGACCGGGCGTGTGCGCTCGACGAGGGAGACGGTTTCGTTGCGGGTCTCAGACACGGCGCGTCGCCCGATGGCAAGCGTTGGCGTCCGACTCGATCAATGAGCGCCTGCCGCGGCGCGCGCCATGAATGCGGCCGTCAACGCGACGCTTGGTGGGCCGAGCGGCGGTGATCAAGCGATACAGCTCTCGAAACCGCCACGGATTTTGTCCTCCGGCAGATTGCGCCCGATGAAGACGATGCGGCTCTCGCGTTGCTCGCCGTCGTGCCACGGCCGCTGATGGTCGCCGTCGAGGATCATGTGCACGCCCTGGAAGACGAACCGCTGGTCATCGTTCTTGAAGGCAAGGATGCCCTTGCAGCGCAGGATGTTCGGGCCCTCCTTCTGCACCAGATCCTGCACCCAGGGAAAGAACCTGTCGGAGTCGAGCGGCTTGTCGCTCTTCAGCGAAATCGATTGCATTTCCTCGTCGTGATAGTGCTTGAGGCCGCTGCCGTGATGATGCGCGTGACCATCGCCGTGGTCATGATCGTGGCCGTGATGGTGGTGGCCGTCGCCCTCGAGAAATTCCGGCTCCAGATGGAGGATGCGGTCGAGGTCGAACGCATTGCGGCTGAGCACTTCGTCAAGCGGCACCTGCGCCCGCTGGGTCTTGTGCAGCCTGGCGTAGCGATTGATGCCGCGGATGCGCGCCTCGACCTCGTCAAGTTCGGCCGGCGAGACCAGATCGGTCTTGTTGATCAGGATGACGTCGGCAAACGCGATCTGGTTCTTGGCTTCGGGCGCATCCTTGAGGCGGTCCTTGAGCCATTTGGCGTCGGCGACGGTGACCACGGCGTCGAGCCGCGTCTTGCGGCCGACATTCTCGTCGACGAAGAACGTCTGCGCCACCGGCGCCGGATCGGCGAGGCCGGTGGTCTCGACGATGATGGCGTCGAATTTGCCCTTGCGGCGCATGAGGCCGTCGAGAATGCGCACCAGGTCGCCGCGCACCGTGCAACAGATGCAGCCGTTGTTCATCTCGAACACTTCCTCGTCGGCGCCGACGACAAGGTCGTTGTCGATGCCGATCTCGCCGAATTCGTTGACGATGACGGCGTATTTCTTGCCATGCGGCTCGGAGAGAATGCGGTTGAGCAAGGTGGTCTTGCCGGCGCCAAGGTAGCCGGTGAGCACGGTGACGGGGATCTTGTCGGATGAAGACGGTACGGACATGAACGGCCCTCCTGCGCGGCTATATAGGCGATCCGGCGCGGGCTCAAAACCCGTGCGCCCGCTCCCAGTCAGCCCGCGAGCGCCTTGGTCAATTCGCCAACGTTGTGGCGCATCATCTCGATATAGTTCGGGGCGGGCCCGCTCGGAGGCGACAAAGCGTCCGAATAGAGCGTGCCACCGACTAAAGCGCCGCTCTCGCGGGCGATCTCGTTCATCAGCCGCGGGTCGGTGATATTCTCCAGGAACACCGCTGGAATCTTCTCCCGCCTGATCTGCGCGATGATCTTGGCCACGTCCTTCGCGGAGGCCTCCGAGTCAGTTGAAACGCGCTCCGGCGCGATGAACTTCAAGCCGTAGGCGTCGCCGAAATAGCCAAGCGCGTCGTGCGTGGTGATGACTCTGCGGCGGTCGGCCGGGACGCGCGCGATCGCGGCGTGCACCTCTTTCTCCAGTCGATCGAGCTTGCCGAGATAGGCCGCGGCATTGGCGTCGTAGGTCGCTTTGCCGGCCGGGTCGACCGCGGCGAGGCCGTCGCGAATGTTGGCGACATAGATCTTGGCATTGGCGACCGACTGCCACGCATGCGGATCGATCACCAAGTGCCCCGGCGCGTCTTCCATTTTCCGTGCCGTGATCCCGTTGCTCACGGTGACGACGGGCGTGCGCGTGCCGGACGCCTTGACCAGGCGGGTCACCCAGCCTTCGAGGCCCAGGCCGTTGACGAAGACGATTCTGGCGTCGGCGAGCTTTTTGGCGTCGCCCGGGGTCGGCGAATAGACGTGGACGTCGCCGTCCGGCCCGACCAGCGTCACGACGTCGACGCGGTCGCCGCCGACCTGCCGCACCAGGTCGCCGAGGATGGAAAACGTTGCGGCGGCGGTGATCTTGGCCGTGTCTTGCGTCGCCGCGGGCCTGCCAAGGAGCGCGGCGGCAAATCCGGCCAGCAGGAGGACACGCCGCGATGTCTTGCAGCGTCGCATGTGATCCCCGCGCGGCTACGCTTCCAGATGCCGGCGCGGCAAAGCGAGCCAGATGAGCCCGCCGACCGGCCCAACTACGACCGACACGGCGTAGAGCACTCCCGCCATCAGGATGATGGCTGGGCCTGACGGCAGGTTGGCGTGATAGGAGACGAGGAGGCCGGTATAGCCGCAAAGCGCCGCGGTCCCAATCGCCACGGCGATCATGACGGTGATGTCGCGCGCCCAGAAGCGCGCGATGATCGCCGGCAGCATCATCATGCCGACGGCGAGCAGGGTACCGAGCGCCTGGAAGCCGCCGACGAGGTTCATCACGACAAGCGCCAGAAAGGCGATGTGAGCAGGGCCGCCGGCGCGGCTCACGGAGCGCAGGTAGCCGGGATCGACGCATTCGAGCACCAGCGGCCGCCAGATCAGGGCGAGCACGATGAGCGAGGCGCTGGCGATGCTCACGATCAGGATAAGCGCCGGATCGTCGACCGCGAGCACCGAGCCGAACAGGAAATGCAGCAGGTCGACATTGCTGCCTTTGACCGAGACGATGGTCACGCCGAGCGCCAGCGAAATGAGAAAGAACGCGGCGAGTGAGGCGTCTTCCTTCAGCGTTGTCGCCCGCGCGATCAGGCCGGCACCGACGGCGATGACGAAGCCGGCGATCAATCCGCCGCCCGCCATCGCGAACAAGCTAAGCCCGGCGACGAGGAAGCCGAGCGCCGCGCCGGGCAGGATGGCGTGAGCCATGGCGTCGCCGATCAGGCTCATGCGCCGCAGCATCAGAAAGACACCGACCGGCGGCGCGCCGAGCGCGAGCGCCAGCACGCCGACCAGCGCCCGGCGCATGAATTCGAAGTCGGCGAACGGAGCGATGAGGATGGTGTAGGGCATGCGCTTTCGTTTGCGGCGATCGTCCTCGCGGGCGGGAGAAGTATTACTCCGCGGCGACTGCGCAGGCCGCGGCGTCTTCGTCGAAGGCCTCGCACATGCGCCGCGCCTTCAGGAGATTGTCGGCGGTCAGCACCTCGCCGGTCGGTCCCCAGGCGACCGGCTCGCGGGCGAGGAGCAACGTCTGCGGAAAGGTCGTCTTCACCAGGTCGAGGTCGTGCGAGGCGACAAGGATGGTGCGCCCCTCGCGGTGCCAGCGTTGTACCAGGGCCACAAGATCGGCGGACGTCTTGGCATCGATGGCCGTGAACGGCTCGTCGAGCACGATCGCGCGCGCTTCCTGCAGCAGCAGCCTGGCAAACAGCATCCGCTGCATCTGCCCGCCCGACAGCGTGCCGATGGCGCGCTGCTCGAATCCGGTAAGACCGACAGCGGCAATCGCCGCTTCGATCGCCTTGTGATCCTTGCCGCCGATGCCGCCGAAAACGCCCCTTGTGCGCCAAAGGCCCATCGCCACCATGTCGTAGAGGCTGATCGGGAACGAACGGTCGATTTCCGCCGCCTGCGGCAGGTAGGCAATGTCGCGCGCATCGAACCCGTCGCGCTCGATGCTGCCGGCGAGCGGCTTCAGCGTTCCGACGATGCCCTTGAACAGCGTGGATTTGCCGGCGCCGTTCGGCCCGACCACCGCAACCATGGCGCCCGACTCCACGGCGCCGTCGAGGTGGTGCACGGCCGGGTGCCGCTCATAGCCAAGGGTGAGATTGTGGAAGCGCAGCCCCGCCATCGCCGTTACTCAGTGGACTGCCCACAAAACTGCCAGCCAGATCAGGGCGATCAGCACGCCGGCGATCGCGAGCCGTTGCGGCACCGCCATCCGCAGCAGCGACGGTGCGATTGTCGGCGAGGGATGCACGTCGCCGGCGCGATGGTGATGGTGGGTCATAATGTAACAATATAACATTACATTTCGGACGCTACCAACCCGTCTGCTAGATGGGCCAGATGTCCTTCCGCTGATCAGAGCTTACCAAGCGGCTCGTGATTGGGTTTATCGCCGGGCGGATGCTATGGACGCGTCGGCCTGCAGAGGGTCACGAGCGAGCGACATGAGCGAACAAAGAACCCGCGCCATATGCGTCGGGGAAGTGCTGATCGAATTGGCGCGCGGAGCCGACGGCAGGTTTGCCCTGTCTTGCGGCGGCGACGCCTTCAATACCGCGGTCTACTTGGCGCGCGCCGGCGTTCCCGGCCTCGAAGTCGCTTTTGCCAGCGCCATCGGCGACGAGCCTTATTCCGACGGCATCATGGCGCTCGCCGCCGCCGAGGGTGTTGCCACAAATCTCGTCCTGCGCGTGTCCGGCAGGCAGCCCGGACTGAGCCTGGTCGAGAATGGCCCATCCGGGGAGCGTAGTTTCCGCTATTGGCGCGACGGCGCCCCCGCGCGCGAGCTGTTCGAGCTCCCGGATTGGATGCGCGTTGCCGAAAGCCTGATATCGGCCCGGCTCATTTATTTCTCCGGCATCACGCTGTCGCTTTATTCGAACAACGGCCTCGGCCGGTTTCTCGCCGTCCTCGAGGCCGCACGCCAGCAGGGCGTCAAGGTGGCGTTCGACGGCAATTTCCGGCCGCGCGGCTGGAAGGGAGACTTGTCGCGTACGCGCACCGTCTTCATCGAGACGCTCAAGCGCGTCGATATCGCGCTGCCGACCTTCGACGACGAAGCCGTGCTGTGGGGCGATCCGAGTCCCGAGAGCACGGTCGCCCGGCTGCAGGCCTTCGGCATCGGCGAGATCGTGGTCAAGAACGGCCCCAACAGTGCGCTTGTCGCCTCGGCCGGCAGCCAGGAGTTCGTGCCTGTGCCGGAAGTGGTGGTCCCGGTCGACACCACGGCCGCCGGTGATGGCTTCAATGCCGGCTATCTCGCCGCGCGGCTTGCCGGCCGTGACCCCGCGCAGGCGGCAGGCGCCGCGCACCGCCTCGCCGGCGATGTGATCCGCCATCCCGGTGCACTTGTTCCTCGCGCCGCTGTGGCGATGCACTGAACCTTTCGCGCCGGTCCGGGCCGATCCCGGCAGCGATCGCCGGGGCTCGCCGACAATGCGCGCCGAACGAAAGGGGTACCGTGCGGCATTGGTGCCGCAGCGACGGTCATGGACAGACCCAGCGGAGTTCGGCACATTACCGCCACGCGAAATGAGCCCCTGCGAGGGCGTGTTCCAATAATTCGCCAAGGGAGGTCCAAACCATGAAACATCGTGGAATAGCAGCGCGCTGTCTGCTCGCGGCCGCGGCGCTCGGCGCCTTGACGGCCGGCGCGGCCGCCCAGGACGAGAAGGTGTTTAAGCTCGGCGTCGTCGCCTTCCTTTCCGGCCCGGCGGCGGAATCGTTCGGCAAGCCGGCATGGGACGGCGCCAAGACGGTGATCGATGCGCTCAACGCCGGGAGCGTCATCAAGCCCTACGACAAGGTCGGCTTCGGCGGCCTGAAGATCGAAGTCGATCTGATCGACGAGGCTGGCGGCGCCACCAAGCAGGTCGAGGAGCTGCGCAACGCCTTCGAGCGCGATCACGTCGACGCCGTCCTCGGCTACATCAGCTCGGGTGACTGTCTCGCCGTGGCGCCGGCGGCCGAGCAGCTGCAAAAGATGGTTGTGCTCATGGACTGCGGCACGCCGCGCATCTTCGAGGAGAACAAGTTCAAATACGTCTTCCGGTCGGCCGCGCACGGCGGGATGGATAACATCGCCATGGCCCGTTACCTGGTGAAGCAGGGGCTCAAAGTTGCCGATGTCGGCGCGATCAACCAGGACTATGCCTGGGGTCAGGACTCCTGGAAGGACTTCAAGGGCAGCCTGGCGCAACTCCAACCGGACGCGAAGGCGAAGGTCGAGCTTTGGCCGAAGCTGTTCGCGGGCCAGTACGGCACCGAAATCTCGACGCTGCTGCAGGAGAAGCCCGGTCTGGTGTATTCGAGCCTCTGGGGCGGCGATCTTGAGGCCTTCGTGCTGCAAGCTGCGCCGCGCGGCCTGATGAAGGACCGCCTGGTTATCTTCAGCGCCTCCGATCACGTGCTGCAGCCGCTCGGCAACCGGATGCCCGACGGCGTCATTGTCGGGGCCCGCGGCTCCAACGGCCAGTTCGCGGAGTCGAGCCCGATCAATGACTGGTTCGTCGCCGCCGTGGCCAAGGCGCATCCCGGCGTCAACCCGGTGCAGCCGCACTATCGCGGCGCGCAAGGCGTGCTGGCGGTGAAGACTGCGGTCGAGAAAGCGATGGCCGCGAACGGCGGCAAGAAGCCGACCACCGAGGAAATGGCGGCGGCAATGGTCGGCCAGGAGTGGGACGCGCCGTCCGGTCACATCAAGCTCGCGCTCGGCGATGGCCATCAGGCCATTCAGTCGAATGCCGCCGGGCGCACGAAGTGGGATGCCGACGCCAAGATGGTCAAGCTGATCGACATCGTCCACTTTGCCGCCGAATGCGTGAATCCGCCGCCCGGTATCAAGTCGGCGGACTGGATCGCCGAAGGCTTCACCGGAGCCAAGTGCAACTAAGCGGCAGATTTTCAGGAGATCGCCGAAGCGGGCGCGGGGCTCGCTTCGGCTGCTCCTCTCCCTAGAGACGGCCCGTGAACATCGCGGCGGCAATCTTCGTCGATGGATTGATCGACGCGTCCTGGCTGTTCATCGTGGCGGTCGGGCTGACGCTGGTCTTCGGCGTTCTGAACATTCTCAACTTCGCGCATGGCAGCCTGTTTGCCGTCGGCGCCTATACGGCGGCGAGCGCGGTCGGCTGGTACTACGGCGGCAATTTCGGGCCCGCTTTCCTCGGCTATTTCGTGATGCTCGGCGCGGCGCTTCTGGTCGCGGTCGCGCTGGGGCCGCTCCTCGAGCGCGGCGTGCTGCGCCTGTTCTATCGCCGCGACGAGGTGGTGATCGTGCTCGTCACCTACGCGCTGTTCCTCATTCTCGAAGACGCGACCAAGCTGATCTGGGGGGTGAACCCGTATTACGCTTATGAGCCGTACGGCCTCCTCGGCAACGTGTCGGTCTTCGGCTTGAGCTATGTCGGGTATGATTTCGCGCTGGTCGGTCTGGCGCTTGTGACCGGTGTCCTGCTCTGGCTCGGGCTGAACCGCACCATCAGCGGGAAGGTCGTCCTCGCGGTGATCCACGATCGCGATATGAGCGGCGCCATGGGTGTCAACGTCACCCGCGTCTTCGTGCTCGCCTTCACCTTTGGTGTCTTCCTGGCGGCGCTGGGCGGCGCCTTCACCGCGCCCAAGATCTCGGTGCAGCCGGGCATCAGCATCTCGGTGATCCTGCTCAGCTTCGCGGTCGTCGTCATCGGTGGCCTCGGCAGCGTGGAGGGAGCGGCGATCGCCGCCTTGATTGTCGGTCTCGCTCGCGCCGCGGCTATTCACCTGATGCCATCGGCGGAGCTTTTCATCGTCTATCTCGTGATGGCACTGGTGCTGGCGCTGCGGCCCGAGGGGCTCTTCCAGCGCATGGCGACGCGGAAGATCTGATGACCGGCCGTATCGGCACGTTTGCGGCCGCGCTTGTCGCCTTCGCGGCGTTGGCCTTGCTCGGTCGGGTGCTGCCCAATTGGTTCGTGCTCGTCACCACTTTGGCCTTCGCCAAGGGTCTCGTCGCGCTCGGTCTCGTCGTACTCATGCGCAGCGGGCTGGTCTCCTTCGGTCAGGGCACGTTCTTCTGCGCGGGGGCTTATGCCGCGGGCTTGGCGATGCGCAGCCTCGGCATCACCGATGCCGTGCTGCTGGTGGTGTTGGGCGGCGCGCTCGCCTTGATCCTCGGTCTCCTCATCGCCCCACTCTTGGCGGGCTATCGCGGTATCTTCTTCGCCACATTGACGCTGGCGCTGTCGATGATCGTCTACGGCATTCTCGACAAGACCTATTCGCTTGGCGGATCGGATGGCATCAACCTGCAGGCGCCGACTTTCCTCAGCTACCAGCCGCAGACCTCGCAAGAAGCGAGTTACGCGCTCTTCGTCCTCGCCAGCCTGCTGACCGCAATCGCGTCCGCGCTCTGCCGCATTCATTTCGATTCCATCCGCGGACTGCTGTCGCTCGCCGCGCGCGACAATGAAATCCGCGTCGAATATCTGGGCGCCTCGGTGCGGTGGGTCAGCGGCGCCAATTTCGTCATCGCGGGCGTCCTCGGCGGCATCGGCGGCGCGCTTGCCGCGCTCTCGCTCGGCCACATCGACCCCGATTTCGCGTTCTGGACGACGTCGGGCGAGTTCGTCTTCCTCGCGATCCTCAGCGGACACGCGAGCGTCACCGCCGTGTTCGTCGCTGCCGTGCTGCTCGAACTCGTGCGCTCATTCTCCAGCCAGTATTTCCCCAATACGTGGCAAGGCGCGCTCGGCATATTTCTCCTGCTCGTCATTCTGTTCCTGCCGGACGGGTTGGGCTCGCTGGTGCGCCGCCGCCGGCCGACAACAGCCAAGGCGGCGCCGAAGCCGGTCGAGAGGGTCAAATGACCGCGTTGTTGCAAACCGAGGGCTTGCAGAAGTCGTTCGGCGCGGTCGTCGCCGCCAAAGACATCTCGGTCGCGGCGCGGCGCGGCGAGCGGCTCGGTCTCATCGGCAACAACGGCGCCGGCAAGACCACTTTCGTCAACATCGTCACCGGCTATCTGCGCCCTGACGCCGGACGTGTCGTGCTCGATGGCGCCGACATCACCGGGCTCGCGCCGCGGCGGGTGCGTCGGCAAGGCGTCAGCCGCTCGTTCCAGATCCCGCAGCTTTTCGCCACGCTCACGCCCGAGGAGAATCTGCTGATGGCGCTGGGCATCGCGGACGAGAAGGGCATGTCGGCTTGGCGGCCGGCGCGTTCCGGCGCGATGATGGCCGGCCTCGAGGATCTACTCGAACGCTTTCGTCTCGGCGAATATCGCCATCACACCATCGCGGCATTGCCGGGCGGCGTGCGCAAGCTCGTCGACATCGCCATGGCGGTGACGCATCAGCCGAAGCTGCTGCTGCTCGACGAACCGAGCAGCGGCGTCGCCGCCGAAGAGAAGTTTCCGCTGATGGATGTGATCATGCGCGCGCTCGAGGGCAGCGATGCGACCGTCATCTTCGTCGAGCACGACATGGAGATCGTCGGCCGCTACGCCGAACGGGTGCTCGCGTTCTACGAAGGGCGGGTCATTGCCGACGGCACACCGGCCGTGGTGCTCGGAAATGCCGAGGTCCAGCGCTATGTGACCGGAGTTGCGCCGTGACCTTGCTCGTCATCGACGCGCTGCGCGTCAAGCTGCAGGCGGTCGAAGTGCTGCGTGGCGTCAGTTTGACGCTCCAGCCCGGCGAGATGGTCGGCCTCGTCGGCCGCAACGGCGCCGGCAAGACGACCACGCTGCGCGCGGTCATGGGCCTTGTCGGCGCGAATGCCGGGCGCGTCACCTTCGCCGGCGAGGATTTGATCGCGCTGCCGACCTATCGCCGCGCGTCGCTCGGCATCGGCTATATGCCCGAGGACCGTCGCCTGGTGCCGCACCTCCCGGTCGAGGAGAACATTCTGCTGCCGAGCTGGGCCACGCACGCGACCGACGCGGCGAGCCGGCTCGATCACGCCTACGGCCTCATGCCGGAAGTCGCGGCAATGCGTCAGCGCAAAGCGCTGGCGCTGAGCGGCGGCCAGCAGAAGCTCGTGGCGCTCGCTCGCGCGCTGACCGTCGGCACGCGGCTCCTCCTGCTCGACGAACCGTTCGAGGGCGTGGCGCCGGCGCTGTCGCGCCGGCTCGCCGAGGTCATCGGCATGCTCCGCGGCAAGGATGTCGCCGTGCTCATCGCGCAGTCGGACCTCAATCATTCGGTCAAGCTGCTCGATCGCGAGTATCTGATCGAGCGCGGCGCCAATCGCGAGCGCACGTCGCAGCAGATTGCGGCCAACGGCGCCGGCGCGTGAGTTCGCGGCGGCCGCGTTCTTCCTGGAAACGCATCTGGCTCGCGAAAACGTATCGGGGCCAAGTGCAAGGCCTATTCGCCGAAATCTTCCGGCTGCAGATCGATCGGACTGCCGTGCGGCGTGCGCGCGCAGGCACGCTGCCAAGCGTCGCGGGTGCGCGCCATGGTCTGCGGGTCGGCCACGCCTTTCGCCGCCACGAGGCGCTCGAGCGCGGCGAGCCAGTGGTGATAATAGGTCTCGCCGGTATCAGGATCGCCGGCAGCCTGTGCCTTCCTG
>Ga0070671_100001611_pt1 | contig 17011 bp, 14 predicted proteins | sample KBSS73metaG_FD_65341 | JGI IMG/M metagenome (GOLD analysis project Ga0070671, IMG submission 65341) | Switchgrass rhizosphere microbial communities from Kellogg Biological Station, Michigan, USA - KBS S7-3 metaG | ecosystem: Host-associated > Plants > Roots > Rhizosphere > Soil ...
CTAACACAACAAAATCAAACGGAGAGTCCAGCTCGCCCGCGAATGGGAATGAGTGTGGGTCTATGGATCGGCCTATTGGTGCCGCCCGCGATTTGGGCAATTCAAATGCAGCTCAACTACTGGGCTGTGCGTGGCGCGTGTGTACGCGAAAGCAACGTCCGACTTTACGCGGTCACAATCTTGGCGCTTCTAATAATTGTGGCCTCGGCGTTCACTGCCTGGTCCACGGGAGGGCGATCTCAGGAACGTCAGAACGGTGAAACCGCCATTTCAAACGGTGGATTCATGTTGGCCTTAGATCTCCTTTGCGGCGCGATATTTTTCTTAGCCGTCCTGGCCCAGGGAATTGCGGCGACTGTGTTTAATCCATGCCAACTGTGAAGCACAAGAACAACCACGCCACGCCACGGCAGCTCGGGCGGTCTCTGTCGCGCATCATCTTTTTGATCATACTACTTGGTCGCTCGCAGACGGTCTTTGCACATGAAGGCAAACCGCACACATGGGACGATCTATGGCGAAGTTGGAGTTTCGAGCCGCTCGTCATTATCTCGTTGATCCTATTGGCCGGGTTATTCAGTTTGGGTGTTGTAAAAATTTGGCGCCATTCTGGAATAGGAAGAGGAATTCAGCGGTGGGAGGCAGCATCCTTTACCTGCGGCTGGTTCGCATTGTTCGTTGCTCTCGTTTCACCGGTGCATGCGTGGGGAAGCGTGTTGTTTTCAGCGCACATGACTCAGCATGAAATATTGATGTTGGTTGCGGCCCCGTTAATCGTTCTCGGAAGGCCGTTGATTGCTTTCATGTGGGCGCTTCCATTGGAATGGTCCAGGCAAGTTGGATCGTTAGGGAAGATTGGAGCCTTACAAAGAAGTTGGAGATTCCTAACTATTCCTCTTGTGGCGTGGATCATTCATGCCGTTGCTTTGTGGACTTGGCATGTGCCTGTGCTCTTCGAGGCGGTGCTGCATAACGAGTTGGTTCATACAGCTCAGCACTTGAGCTTTCTTTTATCGGCTCTCCTCTTTTGGTGGGCGTTGATTCATGGACGCGACGGATGGATGGGATATGGAGCGGCGGCACTCTACGTTTTCACGACGTCGTTGCATAGTGGATTTCTGGGAGCGTTGCTTACGTTCTCTCGCTCGGTTTGGTATCCCTCATACGTTGGTCTCACGAGTTCCTGGGGACTTAGTCCACTAGAAGACCAACAACTCGGCGGTTTGATCATGTGGATTCCGGCCGGCGTTCTCTACACGATCGCTGGGCTCGCGCTTGTAGCAGGATGGTTGCGCGAAGCTGAGGCTCGTGTGAATAAGCGAGAGCGTAGTTGGGCCAGGACGTAAAACGGTTTTCAAGGTGCCTGGATGAAAAAGCTGCTGGAGATAAGCCTGGGCATCGTGACGAGCGTTGGCGGCTTTTTAGAAATCGGATCGATCGCAACTGCTGCACAAGCCGGGGCAGATTTTGGCTTTCAGTTGATATGGGCTGTATTGCTCGGCGGCTTGTGCGTGATCTTCCTGGTCGAACAGGGCGGACGATTATCCGCAATCAGTGGACACACCGTAACAGGCGCAATCCGCGAGCGTTTTGGTTTTAACTATTTCATTCTGCTCTTCATCATTTTAAGTGCCGTTACGTTACTGGTCTTAAGCGCTGAGCTTGGCGGTGTTTGCATTGCTCTCGAGATGTCGACGGGGATCCGCTTCCAACTTTGGGCCATCCCAGTAGCACTTGTGATATGGCTAATTCTTTGGAAAGGAACATTTGGAGTCATCGAAAAGGGCATCTCGATTCTAGGACTCGTGACGATTTCTTTTATCGTCGGCGCTGTTGTGATGAAGCCAAACTGGCGCAGTGTTTTGTCAGGCGCAGTTCCCAGCCTCCCCACATCAGAAAAAAGTCATTACTGGTTTTCAGCAGTTTCCATTCTTGGTGCTTCGATATCGCCGTATCTCTATCTTTTCTATTCGTCGGGTGCGATTGAGGATGAATGGGACGAAGGCTATATCGGAGTCAATCGGGTAATCGCCTCTTTTGGAATGAGCTTTGGAAGTCTAATTTCAGTTGCAGTGCTGATCCTGGGCGCATTGGTTTTCCCGCCAAGAGGTTTGCACGCTGATCAGTATTCGCAACTTGCGTTGTTAATGCAGGACGCTTTTGGACACACTGGATTCATCTTCTTTGTTTTATCGTTGGGAATCTCGTGTCTCGGAGCGGCACTCGAAATAACACTGCAGATGGCTTACTTCGCTGCTCAAGGATTTGGTTGGAACTGGAGTGAAAACCTCCCTCCCAAGAAGGAAGCACGGTTTAGCCTGACTTATACGATCGTTGTGATACTCGCAATGCTATTGGTACTTACAGGCATCGATCCACTACAGCTGACCATCATTTCCATGGCATTAACAGCAGCGACGCTGCCGCTCTCAACAGTCCCATTTCTGATCTTGATGAACGATCGCAAGTACCTGGCGAATTCTCGAAACGGTTGGTTCTCAAACGCAGTGGTGATCGTGATCATCACCGTGGCATTTGTCCTGGCGATCGTAAGTATTCCATTACAGATATTGGGAGGGAGTTAGTTATGGACCTCGTTCGCGATTGTCTCGACAAGCAGTTAGTTGATCGGCATGGCCATAAGATGGGTCGTGTTGATGGAATCATCCTGGAAGTTGGCGACGGTAGAATACCGATAGTCACGGCAATTGAAATTGGTCCGGTGTGTCAGGCGTCGAGATTTCATCCAATGTTTGCGAAAGTGGTCAAACGGATAACAAACCGATTCGGAGTCGTTCAAAAAGATCCGTACCGCTTGCCGTGGTCGAAAGTTATTCCTGCGGGAATCGAAGTGGTAGCAGGAGTCGAAGCAGAAGATACTCCGGTCCTTGGCTGGGAATTGTGGCTACGTAAGCACGTCATTGAACGGATTCCTGGTGCTTGATGGCGAGACAAGAAATTCATCTCGAGTTGGTCCTTGGCAAGCGTGTCTACGCGCTTAATGGTCGGACGGTGGGCCGAATCGAAGAAGCTCGAGCCGAAATGCAAGATGGTTCGGCTTTTGTAAATGAGTTTTTGATTGGCACGTATTCGTTTTTCGAAAGGTTCTCGGCGTGGGAAATCGGCAGAGCAATCCTGGGAGTGTTTGGTTCGTCAATAAAGAGTGGCTATCGCGTTCGATGGGACCAGATTGATTTTAGCAATTTGCAGCATCCAAGTCTTACCTGCGAAGTATCTGATCTATCACCACTCGATATGGATTGATTATGCGTAAGGTACAACTATCGATCGTTCTGATAAGTGCCCTGGCATTAACGCCGTGCTCCAGGAAAGCCGCGGGGCCTGTCGCATATGTTAGCAACGAACGTGATGGGACAGTCTCGGTAATCGATCTCGCCAATCAACGACTGATCTCTACGATACCGGTGGGCGCCCGCCCGCGTGGTATTCAACTTGGACCAGACAGAAAAACTATTTGGGTGGCACTCAGTTATCCCACTAATCAGTCACAAGGCGAAGATAAGATTGCTGTGATCGACTGCGCAACCGAAAAAATTGTAGCCAGGTATGACGCCGGAACCGATCCGGAAAACTTTGTTCTGAATGCTGATGGCTCCCGTCTTTACATTGCGAACGAGGATACAGGTACAGCGTCCGTGACGGACATCAAATCGAATCGCGTGATTGCTTCAATGCCTGTTGGCCTGGAACCGGAAGGTGTCGCAATCAGTCCAGACGGTCGGTGGGTGTATGTGACGTCGGAAAGTAGTAGCACGGTAGCGGTAATCGACACGGCTCAAAACCAGGTAGTCAAAACGTTTTTAGTTGGAGCACGCCCGCGTGAAGCAGTCTTTGTTGCGGACGGTTCGCGCGCGTATGTGTCGGCTGAAAATGGTGACACTGTCTCCGTGGTGCAAACCTCGGATCATAAAGTGGTCGCCACGATCAATTTGCCACGCGACAATGCTGGCGCATTTCTAAAGCCGAAAGGTATAGCAATTTCACCAGACGGAAAACGGGTCTACGTGGCAACCGGAAGGGGCAATTGTGTTGCAGTCATCGACGGCGAGAATGAACAACCACTGCAGTTGATTCCAGTAGGACAGCGACCTTGGGGCATCGCTTTCGCGCCCGACAACAAACAACTTTATACGGCTAATGGCCTTTCGAACGACGTGTCGGTAATCGACGTTGAATCCAATCAACAAGTTTCTACAATCAAAGCTGGGGACGGCCCGTGGGGAATTGCGATTAAGCCTTGATGCGAGTGCTGTTATTTGGTGTACGACAAATTTACATCACTGACCGGCTTTGTTCTTGATTAAGTCGTGCGCAGAGTCTCCTCTTTTCCAGATCATCTTATCTCGCTGACTACCAGCCATGTAATTACTGTTGCAATGTTCGATAGCGAACATCAGTGCTGACCCCGCTTTGTTACAAACTCTCATCGCAATTTCTATCGGCAGGTTGCCATTCTTCGGTCACGATCGTGACGGCAGCACGAGCAAGTTACTCGCCGCGCTGATTCCCGCGGCTGCTGAATCGACGACTCGAAGAAACTCGACTCCGTCGCGGCATTTAACTTGCTCATGATCGTGGCGGTCGAACAAATGTATGAAGGTTAGACAAACGTGCGGGATCCTTTTCATTTGATATAGCGAGGCAAGACTCAGTCTCATTTGCCTTCAACAAGGTAGGGGCACCTCAAGAGCTACCACCTCAAGGAATTCCCAAAAGATCGTTCGGCTTTTAGCGCTTTTTTAAACCGCCCATGACTCCCGGGACGGAACTGTGTCGGTGTCGAGAGGGAATTTTAAGAAGTCGAGGTAAATAAGAAATGAGTAACGCATACGAGAAGTTTCCGAAGACCACAGGGTCAATGAGCGACGGTACAAAGGGCATCGACGCAATTACTTTTAATGAATCAATTAATATAGCGGCACTTAAAAAACTTTCCGACCTTACTCCATCGAAGACGCCAGACCTGGTTTGCTTCTCACATCTGCGATGGGACTTTGTTTATCAGCGACCCCAACACTTGTTGAGTCGTGCGGCAATGACTCGTCGCGTTTTCGTTGTGGAGGAGCCGATTTTTGATGCGGGATCGTTGCGACTCGACGTAAGTGTACGATCAGACAATCTCTACGTGGTCGTGCCGCATTTGCCGGAAGGACTGTCCAGTGAAATCGCACGTGAGGCCGTGTTAAGGAAACTAGTAGATCGTTTGTTCTCACTGCATGATATCAACGAGTTTGTGCTTTGGTACTACACGCCGATGTCGTTGCAATTTACCCAGCATCTGAAACCGTTGGCAACTGTCTACGATTGCATGGATGAACTTTCAGCATTCAAAGGCGCACACCCGTTATTGCAGAGCACGGAACAGCAACTATTTGAGCGATGTAATCTTGTTTTCACCGGCGGTCAGACTTTGTACGAGGCAAAACGTGCGCAACACTCGTCGGTCCATGCTTTCCCAAGCAGTATCGATCGTGCACATTTTGCGCAAGCCCGCACCGCAAACCAGGAGCCGGAAGATCAGAAAGGCATTCCACATCCACGGTTGGGATTTTTTGGTGTTGTCGACGAGCGTTTTGATATTGAGCTACTTGATAAATTGTCAAAGGCTCGACCGGATTGGCAATTCGTGGTGATTGGTCCAGTAGTTAAGATCGATCCTGAAATACTGCCGACTCATTCGAACATTCACTATCTCGGTATCAAAGACTACAAGCATCTTCCCGCATACCTTTCGGGATGGGATGTAGCCATGTTGCTGTTTGCTCGAAACGAAGCAACGAAGTTTATCAGTCCTACGAAAACGCCAGAGTACCTGGCCGCAGGAAAACCAGTAGTCTCAACTTCCATTCGAGACGTGGTGCGCCCATACGGTGAGCAGGGTCTGGTCATGATTGCCGACACTGAAAAAGATTTCATTAAGGCGGTCGAACAAATCCTCGGCACTCACGACAGCGAGCGCTCGTCATGGCTGAAGCAGGTGGATAGTTTTCTTTCCGGGATGTCGTGGGATGAAACTTGGGAGCGAATGTCTCGGTTGATCGACGACGCTGTTGAATCGCGGTTGGATGCTCGTGCTCAACCGCAGAAGACTAACGTTCGACGCGCCATCGCGAGCGCTGGGAAAGTAGCTAACTAATCAAGATAGGCTTTGAACAAGGGGGAATCAGTAAATGTTTGACTATTTAATTGTCGGGGCGGGGTTTGCCGGCAGCGTTCTCGCAGAGCGCTTGGCGGCGGGCTCGAACAAGAAGGTCTTAATTTGCGATAAACGACCTCACATTGGCGGTAATGCATACGATCACCATAACGATGCTGGAATCCTGGTCCATAAATATGGACCGCATATTTTTCACACGAACTCACGTGAAGTGTTTGAATACCTATCGCGGTTTACTGAATGGCGGCCTTACCAACATCGTGTACGTGCCAGTGTTGACGGTCAAATAGTTCCTATCCCTATCAACTTGGATACGATCAATTCCCTGTACGGCCTCAGTTTGACTTCGTTCGAGGTAGAAGAATTTTTCAAATCTGTTGCTGAACCACGCGAGTTCATTCGCACTTCTGAAGATGTAGTTGTGAGTAAAGTGGGTCGCGAACTCTATGAAAAATTCTTTCGCAACTACACTCGAAAACAATGGGGACTCGATCCGTCTGAGCTGGACGCGTGCGTGACGTCGCGCGTGCCTACTCGTACGAATCGCGACGATCGATATTTCACCGATACATACCAGGCGATGCCCGTTCATGGATTCACGCGCATGTTTGAGAACATGCTGGACCATCCCAACATCAAGGTGCTCCTGAATTGCGATTACCGCGAAGTAGAGAATCAGATTCCATTTCGCAAGATGATCTACACCGGCCCAGTCGATGCATATTTCGACTATTGCTACGGCAAGTTGCCTTATAGATCACTTGAATTTAAGCATGAGACACATGATGTGCCGGTATTTCAATCAGCACCCGTGGTGAATTACCCGAACGATCAACTTTATACACGCATCACTGAGTTTAAATATTTGACCGGGCAAGAACACGCGAAGACGAGTGTGGTTTATGAATTTCCTAAGGCTGAGGGAGATCCATACTATCCGGTCCCTCGCAAAGAAAATGCAGATCTGTACGCTCGATATAAGTCGCTGGCAGATGCGACTCCCGACGTACACTTTGTAGGCAGGCTCGCAACTTACAAGTACTACAACATGGATCAGATTGTGGCTCAGGCGTTAACTCAGTACGGCAAGATCGCTGGCATGACACGTGTAGAGGCAATGCTCCAGAAGAACGGGAATGGTAACGGCCACAAGCTCATAACTGAACGGGTAGACAGGAGCTCAGTCGTGCTAACAACGCGCTGAAGCTTGCAAGGAAATGGTGGTGATCGCTTGCGAGGTTCAACGGCTATTAATAGCCGTGACCTTGCAGGGACTTAGAAGTAGACCATTGAAAAAATGATAGATCGAGACACAGCCGCTCGCTCGCTGGAATTGTGGGCTGGAGTTGAATGCACGGTTAACAGGGTTGGCGATCGATACTTCGATCAAGTCGAGCGCAGCGCTCATGGAATCCGCCTCAAAGATATTGATCGCTTAGCTGGATTGGGCGTTCGGACGATTCGTTACCCTATTCTCTGGGAACGCACCGCTCCGAATGGCCTTTCCAACATCGATTGGTCCTGGGCAGATGAGCGCCTCAATCGCTTTCGACAGCTTGAACTGATCCCGATTGTCGGACTACTACATCACGGCAGCGGGCCAAGATATACAAGTCTCGAAGATCCGAAGTTCCCAGAGAAGCTCGCAGCCTTTGCCCGCGCCGTTGCAGAGCGTTATCCATGGATCCCAATCTACACCCCGGTCAATGAACCGCTGACAACTGCACGATTTAGCGGATTGTATGGACACTGGTATCCGCACGCTCACGACGCTCTTACCTTCATTCGAGCTCTTCTTTTGCAGTGCCGTGGTGTAGTTCTTTCAATGCGGACCATCCGAGAAGTGAACTCGGATGCGAAGCTATTGCAGACGGAAGATCTTGGTAAAACTTTTAGTACTCCTACTCTTTCGTATCAGGCTAGATTTGAGAACGAGCGCCGCTGGTTAACTTATGATCTTCTCACCGGCAAGGTCACACCCGACCATGCTCTGTGGGATTACTTCCGCTGGATCGGGATCAACCAAGCTGAATTGAACTGGTTCACCGACAATGCGTGTCCACCGGATATGCTCGGGATCAATCACTACATCACCAGTGAGCGTTTCCTCGACGAACGTTTATCGCGTTACCCCAAACGATGCCACGGTGGAAACGGCAAGCATGCATATGCTGACGTAGAAGCGGTGCGCGTCTGTGCGGAAGGGATTGCAGGTCCGCAGTACCTCATTGGAGAAATCTGGCAGCGTTATCGATTACCGTTGGCCGTAACAGAAGTCCACCTTGGTTGCACGCGTGAGGAGCAGCTGCGGTGGTTCAACACGGTATGGCAAGCGGCGAAGGAGTCGAAACGTGGCGGAGTAGACATTCGTGCGGTTACAGCGTGGGCAGCCTTCGGAGCTTACGATTGGAATAGTGTGCTGACTGAAGACGCTGGACACTATGAATCCGGGATTTTCGATTTACGTGCGCCAGCCCCTCGACCCACCGTGTTAGCACGAATGGTTCAGACGCTTGCTGCTGACGGCGAGTTTGATCATTCAACACTCGATTCGCCCGGTTGGTGGGAGCGATTCGATCGGTTGTGTTATCCGCCATTCTCGCGTCGCAACAACCAGGACGGTATTGGTGTGCGGCGAACCAGCATTCAAAAAGCTTCAAGTCGACCGCTGATAATAACGGGAGCAAACGGAACACTCGGCAGTGCGTTCGCGCGAATCTGTGAACGACGAGGACTGACGTATCACCTATTGAATCGTCAGGAGCTTGATATTGCGGATCCACGTTCGATCGAGGAGGCACTCGAAACTTTTGAACCGTGGGCCGTCATAAATTCGGCTGGGTATGTTCGAGTCGACGAAGCGGAAAATGACCAGGAAACTTGCTTGCGTGAAAATGCACTGGGCCCTGAGTTACTTGCCGAATACTGCAAGACGCGCGATCTCTCGTTGCTAACGTTTTCCTCTGATCTGGTATTCAACGGAAAGACACGCCGTCCTTATGTGGAAAGCGATCAAGTTTTACCGCTCAACGTCTATGGAGCCACGAAGGCGCGTGCCGAGCGGAGTTTGTTGTCCATATTCCCGCAAGGTTTGGTAATCCGTACAAGCGCATTTTTTGGACCATGGGATCAGCACAATTTTGCCAGCAACGTTCTCGACGCACTCTCGCATGGCTTAATGTTCGAAGCTGCCAGCGACGAACAAGTTTCGCCTACTTACATCCCTGATTTGGTTCACGCTAGTTTGGATCTGCTTATCGATGGTGAGTGCGGGGTATGGCATCTCACGAACGAAGGCGCGTTAACGTGGGCAGATTTCGCGCGAATGTTGGCACAGCGAGCTGGTTACGATCCTAATCAGATTCGCGGTCTCCGCGGCTGCTTACTCGGAAGGAGCGCGCGACGTCCCACATATTCTGCGTTAACCAGCGAACGGGGAACATTCTTGCCCTCGTTAGAAAACGCAATCGATAGGTATGTTATGGAAATTGCGCACTTGCGGTGTGTTGACGACGCATTGAAGCCCAGCCAAATAGCGGGTTTGAGTCAGCTCAAACAAGATGCGGCAGCTAAAACAAGTTCGAGTTACTGACAGCGCAGGAGGAAGTATGTTCAGGGCAGGCGGAATTTTTATTTTGCCGAATGGACGGGAATTGATTGCGTCGGGAGATGGAACGAATTTTTACGGCGTGTGCGATAACGGCGATGTTCTTAGGTACGAACTGAACGAGGCTGGAAGATTCATGTTGCATGGAAGACTAACAGCGTGGAGTGTTACTGATCTAAGAGATAGCAGCCAGACCGCTGAGCCTCCATTGGTGGCAGAACTATCATCGCGACCTGAATCTCCAGGCTACTAATTGGTCTTCCAGACTCGTTGTAAGTAGCAATCGTAACGAGCCCGATGTGGGGGTAGTCGGCTTGTGTGCGTACAATTTTTAGGACTCATTGAAAAAAAACAATTCTTCATTCTGTATCTCCTGACGTTGCAAGCTGCGAATTTTGCAGTGAAAGACTTGAACCTGATCGCAACTCCCAGGCGAAAGAAGCTTACGCAAGTTATCAACTGGTAATACTTCCCAATCGCTATGGAGTATGAGTGTAGATGACTGTTTCCAACGAAATCCCGCGCCCTGAATATCCACGACCCCAGTTTGTTCGCGACCGTTGGCTTAACTTGAACGGCCAGTGGGAATTTGCATTTGATGACCACGGTGAAGGCTTGCAACGAGGTTGGCACGATGGACGAGAATTCCCGCAACGAATCATCGTTCCTTTCGCATATCAAACCAGGCTATCAGGGATAGACGATACGAGTGTTCATGAACGGGTGTGGTATGCACGCACGTTTGAGATCCCTGATGATTGGCGCGGCGGCGATCTGTTGTTGAATTTTGGCGCAGTGGATTACGCGGCCACCGTTTGGATCAACGGACACGAAGTTGGGCACAATCGTGGTGGACACGTTCCGTTTCAATTCGACATCGCACCATTCGTACGGTCTGGACCAAATCGCTTAACCATCTATGTCGAAGACTCACAAGATCCGAAGCAACCAAGGGGCAAACAGTCACATACTGGAAAACCGCACTCCATCGATTACTACTGTACGACTGGTATCTGGCAGACAGTATGGCTGGAGCCCGTTCCCTCAATCCGTATCGAAGAGATAAAGACGCTCACGCATGCGCAACGGAACATCGTCGAGATGACGGTGTTTTTGCACGCGCCTTCGTCTGCGTGGAGGATCGAAGTTGAAGTTACTGAACAAGGAAAGCGAGTAGCACATGCTGAGGAAGTTACGGCTGTAGCAACGGGCAGACTGGTTTTTTCGATTCCCTACGCAAAGTTATGGTCACCGGAAAACCCTCATCTTTATGACTTGCGAATCCGGTTGTATCGAGGCCCAGAACTTCTGGATGAAGTCAGATCTTACGTGGGACTGCGTGGAATCAGATTGTTGGATGGCAAGTTCTTGATCAATGGTGAGCCCACTTACTTGAAGATGGTTCTTGATCAAGGTTACTGGCCTGACGGATTTCTAACGGCGCCTTCCGACGAGGCGTATCAGACCGACATTGGCTGGATAAAAATGTTTGGTTTCAACGGCGTGCGGAAACACCAGAAGATCGAGGATCCGCGCTGGTTGTACTGGTGCGACCGCTTGGGTCTGTTGGTTTGGGAAGAGATGCCAAACGCGCGTGAGTGGTCATCGGAATCTGAAGATGCACTTTCGACCGAGTGGCAGATCGCAGTCATGCGCGACTACAACCATCCGTGTATCGTCGCGTGGGTGCCAGTCAATGAGAGCATGGGATTTCCCGAACTTGGACAAGAGCATGCAGGTCAATACGCATTCATCGAGCGCATGGTGCGTGTTACTCGACGTATTGATACGACTAGAGCGATCGTCGATAACGACGGTTGGGAACACACAGACATCACGGACGTTTGTGCGATTCATGATTACACCGCGACTGCCGACGAACTCGAGAAGCGGTATCAGGATGTTATGTCTGGTGGAGATTTGCCGGCGATGGTGTGGCTTAAGGACAAACCGTTATTTGCTAGAGGCTCAAAATATCGTGGCCAGCCAATTATTCTTTCGGAGATCGGCGGGTTTCTTAACATTCCACCCAACACTCCGCAGGAAAAACTCGACATGCTTTATCAGTTCTACGGCTCAGTTAAGACCTCCGATGAACTGATCGAAAAATATCGAAATCTGATCGGTGGAGTTCTGGCGTTAAGATTTCTTGCGGGTTTTTGCTACACGCAACTGACTGATATCGAACAGGAGATAAACGGTCTGCTGACGTATGACCGTCAACCGAAAGTGGAGCCCGAACAAATCGCGCAAATTAATCGCGAGTTTAAATAAGTCTTTGCCTCCGTACGTTGTGGTTTGGAGGATTGTTCACGTTCCAACCACTCTGCTAATGACCCTCAGCTCTCATCTCCGAACTGATTCGAGACGAGCAGTTGTTCTACCGAAATACAACGCTAGGTTCGTGAATCAAAACCTCCTTCATACCGCGCGGCATTGATATTGCTCAACAATCACCAAAACGAACAGGGGGAAGCAATGAAAGATCAAGTAATGAATAACGAAGACCTGGAGAGTTCCGACCCAGTCGATTTGCTCGACGAACTTCTTGAACAAGTGTTTGACGACAACACTCAGGATTTGGCAGTAGCGCTGGGCAGGAATCCGGATGAAATTGATGCGTGGCTCGATGGATCCCAACCCATCGATGATGATGCTCAGATCAAGATACGAGGTCTTGCTCAGGAGCGTCTGGAGTTCACCGACGAAGCACCGATGGATGGAGAGATAAACGATTAATGAAGCCGTGAGTGTTAGAAATCGCAGACGCATTTTAGCTGCGGAAACTTATGAAGGAGGGTTGGCTGGAGTTGCTTCCACTCTTTTGGCTTGGCACCATACGTAAATCCTGCAGTGGGCGCGCTGACTATACTTCTTGGCGCGCTGGCTTCATGTTTTGCGTTGATAAGGAAGGGAACAATGGAAGCAAGAAAATCTATGAATACGAGCACGGCAACTCTAACACGCGTCATTATTTCGTTGAGCGTAGTTCTGATATTCACTGCCTGTAACCGATCAGGAGATAGCAATTTTCGCTTGGCTTCAACGTCGGGTCCGGGCAGCAACAATGCACCGATCGCTCCTGCTCCGCCAACCTCAACCGGCATTGCGACCGTGTCCTACGCGGATGTGGTCAGCAGAGTGGCGCCAGCGGTGGTGACGATTCATTCGCAGATGCGCATACGCCAGCCGCAGCAGTATCCGTTTTCGGATGATCCATTCTTTCGACAATTCTTTGGTGATCGCGGAGCGCCGCGCCCACCTGCGGAGCAACGACGTGAAGGATTGGGGTCAGGCGTAATCGTGAACTCAGACGGATACATCTTGACGAATCACCACGTAATTGACGGCGCTGAACAAATCAAGGTGGATCTGAATGACAACCGCACGCTTGAGGCGAAGGTGGTGGGCTCTGATCCACCGAGTGACCTGGCGCTTTTAAAAGTCGATGCGTCAGGGTTACCGGTTCTGGCCCTCGGCGATTCAGATCGTTGTCGCGTTGGCGATGTTGTTTTGGCTATCGGCAATCCACTGGGCGTTGGACAAACGGTGACGATGGGAATCATAAGTGCTAAGGGTCGACAGACAGGCTTGAGTAATGGCAGCTTCGAAGATTTTCTGCAAACTGATGCGCCCATAAATCAAGGTAACTCAGGAGGCGCATTAGTGAGCACTAACAGTGAATTGCTTGGCATCAACTCACAAATTGTTTCGACTTCGGGAGGCAGCATAGGATTGGGTTTTGCCATTCCGTCAAACATGGCGCGAGTGGTAATGGAACAACTGGTTAAGTCAGGCAAAGTCAGACGTGGGCAACTGGGGATCACAGTTCTCAGAATACCGTCAGAAGAAGCTTCAAAGTTGGGTGTAACTCAGGGACCCGGCATTGTGGTGTACCAGGTGCAACCGGGGAGTGGTGCCGATCGCGCGGGGCTGCGTCAGGGTGACGTTATCACTGCCCTCAATGGAAGTCCGGTTACGGATCCTAACTCGTTTCGCAATGCAATTGCTGGAACTGCGCCAGGCGGCGAAGTGGGGCTGAGCGTGAAGCGCGACGGAAGTGTGCGAGAGGTACGCGCCATACTAGGTGAATTTACACCGCAACCTGAAGTGCCGCGCGATGACCAGTGAAAGGTTGTTGGGACTACGACCACGGCTTAGCGTGTGGCTCAGCTCCAAATTTGAAGTCATCCCGCTCTGAGGATTGCGACTCCTGCGCCGGTGCTGAAGATCCCCGCTACGCACCCGGTCATCAGTGTCGCGAGAGTTGCGGCGAGCAAAGATCGCAAACCAAGACTTGCCAGATCATCGCGGCGTGATGGCGCGAGTGCTGCGGTACCGCCCACGAAGATCGCGACCGCGGCAACGTGCGCAAACCCGCAGAGCGCATAACTAAGTATTACTACGCTTCGCGGATCGCTTATTTGACCATTGGAGATGAGTTGCGCGAGATGGTTATACGAGAAAACCTCTGTCAGGATCACTCGCTCGCCCAGCAGATGAGCGGCGACGGGTACATCGGCCGTTTGCAGACCAAGGAGATATGCGAAAGGATAGAAAAGCCAACTTAAAATTCTCACCGACGATAGCGGCTCGCTCATACCAAACCATGTACCGAAAGTGCCTAGCATCTTATCGAGCAATGCGACCAGCCCGAGAATTGCTATTAGCATTGCTGAAATTCCAGCTGCGAGCTTAAGTCCATCCATCGCTCCTTCGATGATCGCGCTTATCAAATTCTTTGACCGGCTTGAATCGTCTTCCGGGGGAACACCCGTTGCCGTCTCAGGCGTTTCCGTTTCAGGAACGAGTAGTTTGGACACTACTACGGAAGCAGGAATCGCTAGAACTGAAGCGGAGAGCAAGTGGCCAGCAATCTGGGGAAACACTCCGGTGAGAAATGCGACGTAGATCCCGAGCGTGCTCGATGCGACCGTGGCCATGCCAGTAGTCAACACCAGCAATAACTCCGAGCGCGTCATTCTTTCCAAGTAAGGTCGAATCACGAGGGCCGATTCGATTCCAACAAAAATATTAGCTGCTCCACATAGTGATTCTGCGCCGCTAATTTTCATCGTCCGATGGAAGAGCCGCGCGAACAGGCGCACGAATATTTGCAGTATGCGCAGGTGGTAGAGCATGGAAGTAAACGCTGCGAAGAAGATCACAACCGGCAAAACCTGGAAGACGAGAATGAAGCCGACAGAACCTGATTCGCCCGGACTGGCCGCAAGTGGACCAAGAAGGAAATTCGTACCACTTTTTGACGCGTTGAGTAAGACCACCACTGCATCGTTCAGCCAAATGAACAGTCGATGCGAAGCAGGTAGACGAAAAATGATTACTCCAATTAGAAGTTGGAGGGAGAGCCCCCACACGATCGTACGCCACGCAATCTTCCGTCGATCGGTGGAAAGCAACCAAGCCAAAGCTGCGAACACTAAGAAGCCGGCGAACGATACCGCGTGATGAATCATGTGTGGTTCATCCTTTGTTTCGGGGTAAACGCGAGCGGCAAGAGTACGGGATGAAGTCCGTAGTGGCAAATTCGTGCTTGCGCGTTGGGTAATCCGTCCTGGGACCGCGTTGTGGTTGATCGAGCGACTGAATTGGTATGAACGGAACCTCAGTGCGTTCATCGATAGTGTGGAGCTGGCGAACGCATAATCGGGTGTTTGATCCTCGCCGCCTCTGTTCGGACAGAAGGCTGCAACGTCGGCCCCGAGTTCCTCAGTGGCCGACGCGACCAGACGCTACGCCATTACTTCCTTAAACGCAGTCATGAATGATTTCATTTCGGGAGCAGTTCCGATCGTGACTCGCATAAAATTGGAAAGAGCAGGGAAGAGGCGTCCAACTTCAACGCCGCGAGTTGCCAACGCGCTGATGATCGGTCTCACGTCGCGCCGCAAATCAATCATCATGAAATTCGCGTGCGATGGAATGTAGTGATAGCCGAGCGAGTCGAGTTCAGCGCAAACTGTTTTCTTCACGTCACTGTTAAGTTTCCTGCCTCGAGCGACGTGGTCCGTATCCTTCAGACTTGCAAGCGCTGCGACTAGTGCCATGATGTTTACACTATCGAACATTTGATGAGTTCTCATCGAGCCCAGATTCGCACGTTGAGTAACGCAGTAGCCACACCGTAATCCAGCCATTCCGTAAATTTTTGAAAACGTTCGCGCTACGATCAGATTTGGATGGTCCTTAACGAGCGGGATTACACTTTCGTAGTCATTCGTCTCGACGTAATGGTGATATGCCTCATCTACCAGAACGATTGTGGCCGGTGGAAGTTTTGCCAGAAAATTGGAGATCTCATTCTTCGGAGTGATGCTGGCCGTGGGGTTATTTGGGTTGCAGATATAAACCAGGCCCGCGCCACTGCCTGCGGTGGCCGCGGCAAGCATTTTTTCGAGATCGTGTTCGAAGTCAGACGTCAGGCTGATCTTCACAACCTCAGCACCTGCGACTCCCGCATGGCGCGCAATGGATTCGAAAGTCGGGTTCGCTATCACGAGCTTCTTATCTCTGCCTGTAAAAGCAGCAGCGCAAATCTTTAAAATCTCGCCCGAACCGTCACCGAGGACAATTTGGTCCACCTGAACGTTATGTTGCCTTGCCAACTCCTCTGAAAGCAGATCTGCATATTCGTCCGGATACCGCCACGCCAGACCGAAACCGTCAGTCATTGCTTTTAAGGCAGCGGCTGATGGCCCATAAGGATTTTCATTGGAACTGAGCCGTACTACCGTCGGTGAGAAATCAACTTCACTTGCCGAGGCGATCGAGCTCGGAACTGGCAGTGTTCCGAATGCAGCGTAAGCAGCACTTGCGCCTATCAATCTTGCGAAACTGCGACGAGTAAGAGTTGCGTTAACCATTATTGCCTTTCGTACTTTTAATTAGTCCAATAGCCACGAGAATAGTCCTGGCCTAATCGTTGGTCAACAAATTTGCATCCAAGGAAAAGTCAGCCGACGAAACTGTGAACCGGGTCTACGATCTATGCAAAGGGCTCTGGCACGGCGTCACTTGGACCGATTGGAAAGCGCAACCGACCTTGAAGTTAGTCGACAGAATTTCGCGAGCGGTCCAAAATATTTTCGACAGCTTTAAAGCCTTTACTAACTGTCCTTCGATAGTTTTATAATCAGTTTCATTCCCTAAAATAAGGAGTTCCAATGAGTACTTCTCCCAGCAATTCAGGAAACAATGCACCTCCG
>Ga0070671_100001612_pt1 | contig 17008 bp, 9 predicted proteins | sample KBSS73metaG_FD_65341 | JGI IMG/M metagenome (GOLD analysis project Ga0070671, IMG submission 65341) | Switchgrass rhizosphere microbial communities from Kellogg Biological Station, Michigan, USA - KBS S7-3 metaG | ecosystem: Host-associated > Plants > Roots > Rhizosphere > Soil ...
GACCTGGACGACGGCGCGATCGCCGGCGTCGCGCGGCTTCTGGTCGCGCACGACATCGAAGGCGTCATCGCGACGAACACGACGCTCGCACGCGACCGCGTCGCGGGCCAGCCGCACGCCGAGGAGGCGGGCGGCCTGTCGGGACGCCCGCTGTTCGAGTCGTCCACCGCGGTGCTGCGGACGCTGGCGCGCGCGCTCGACGGCGCGCTGCCGATCATCGGCGTCGGCGGCATCCTGTCGGGCGCCGACGCGGTCGCGAAGATCGACGCGGGCGCGACGCTCGTCCAGCTCTACACGGGCCTGATCTACCGCGGGCCGGCGCTCGTCGCCGAGTGCGTCGAGGCGCTCGCCCAGCCGCCGCGAGCCGCTGGCCGCGCGCGCTAGGTCGCGGGCGGAGAGCGCCGCGGCCGCGCTGCGTCCGGATACAGCGCGTCGAGCGCTGCGAGCGCGTCGTGCGCGAGCTCGGCGCGCACCACCGCGGTAAAGGCCGCGTCGTCGCCGTCTAGACGTCGTGCCCACAGCGACGTCCACGTCGCGCGCCGCCCGTCGAGCACGCTCGCGAGCACCTCCCGCCAGCGCCCCGGCGGCGCGTCGGCTTGCCAGTCGCCGCGTCCGCGCCCGAAGTGCGCCACCGCGAGATAGCGCAGGAGCACCGCCTCGACCAGCGCGTCGAGGAACGCGTCGTCCCACGAGAGCGACACCGTCGTGCGCTCCCGCGCGACGTTCATCCCGCGCGCGACGCCGGCGCCGCCCAGCGCGCCCAGCAGCGCGCCGGCCAGCATGCCTCCGCCGAGTGTGAGCCCGCCCGTCGCGAGATCGGCGGTGAGCCCGGACAGCGCGCCGGTGACGAGCCCGCCCATCATCGCCGCCTTGCCCTCGTCGAGCGGCGCGTCGCGGCGCATGCCGGCGTCCGCACGGGCGAACGCTTCGGCCGCGGCGCCGCCGGCCAGGCCGTGAACCGCGATCAGCGCGTCGGTGCAGGCGCGGAGGTCGCCGTCGACGCGCGCGGCCATCGCGCGGCCCGCGGCCGCGGAGGCGCTCTCCTCCGACCCGCGCGCGAGGCCGAGCGAGCGGCCGAGCCTCGCGAGCAGCGGATCGTCGGGCAACGTTTCCCGCGCGCGCGCCGCGTGCGCGACCGGGGCGGCGATGGCGTCCATCGCGGCGTCGAACTGCGCGTAGCGCCGCGCCACCCACGCCTGCGTGAGACGGCGAAGCGCCGCGCGCTTGTCGTCGGGCACGACGCGCGCCAGCGCCGCGAACAGCGCGAACTCCTGCACCCAGCACCGCGCGAACGCGTCGAGCGGCAGCACGTCGCGCAACCCCGCGGCGGCGAGCCGCTCGCGCCAGCGCGCCTCGTCCGCGCGCTCGTCGGTCGCGTCGCGCGCCGGCCCGGTTTGGTTGAGCAGCACGATCACCGGCTTGCCGAGCCAGGCGAGCACCGTGAGCTCCGGTGCGAGATAGCCCGCGTCCTCCGGCGCTTCCGCCGCATTGACGAGGTAGAGCACGACGTCGGCCTCGTCGCGTACGTTGCGCAGCGCCGCCTGCGTCAGCCACAGCGTGCGGTCGCGGTAGCGGTCCCAGACCTGCGTCAGGAACCAGCCGATCGGGCTGCCCTCCTTCGCCAGCCGGCGGGCGAGCCGCGCGCTGTCGCCGAAGCCGGGCGTATCCCACAGCGAGAGCGCGTCGCCGTACGGCGTGTCGATCAGCCGGTGCACGGACGCGTCCTGCGTGACGTGCGCGGCGTCGCGGACCTCGCCGACGTCGCGATCGAGCAGCGTGCGCGCGAGCGTCGTCTTGCCGGCGTTGGTGTGCGAGATCAGCGACAGCGCGACGCTCGCGGCATCGTTCGCGTGCGCGGACGTCATGCGTGGCCCGCGAGCACCGCGTCGAGCGCGCGCTCCGCCGCGGCGAGATCCGGCGCCGACAGGTCGACGAACACGGGCGTGACCCGCGCCGCGGACAGCGCGTCGCGCCAGCTCGCGCGCCGCGCCTCGAGGCGCGCGGCCTGCCCGTCGGCACGCGCGCCAAACGCGGCCTCGTCGACGAGCGCGAGCGCCGGCGACGCGGCGCGCCCGGCCAGGGCGGCGGCGAAGGCGCCGTGCACGTCGCGCTCGGGCGTCGCCGTGGCGTTGAACAGCGCGATCCGGCGCTCGCCTTCCGTGCCCCCGGCGCGAGCCTCGTCGCCGTACGCCACCGGCGCCTCGACCACGAGCGTGGCGCCGCCGCCGAACGCGCGTGAGACCACGGCCTCGAGCCCCGCGAGCGACGTGGCGGGAACGGTGAAGCTGTACGGCGTGACGCGCACCCGTTCCGCGCCGCCGCGAAAGCCGCGCAGCAGCCGCTGGAAATACGGATCCGCCAGCGGCACCGGCATGCGCGACGCGCGCCGCCGCTCGATCCACGCCGCGACGAGGCCGAGCGCGAGACGCGGCACGACGACGACGGTCGCGACCGTCGCGGCGATCAGGTGCAGCCAGAGCGCCGCATTCTCCGCCGCGGGCGCGCGGATGGCTGCGATGCGGGCGACGTCCGGTACGGCGATCCCCGTGAGCGCCACGCCCGGCGCGAGCGCGACGGCGAGCAGCATGCGCACGCGGTCGGCGTCGAGGAAGGTGCTCTCCCAGGTCGCGCGGTATTCGAACGCGAGGCCGCGCACGTACATTCCGGCGATCACGCCGAGCGCGAGCGCCGCAGCCGCGAAATGCAGGATGCGCCCGGCGCGCGCCGCGTACAGACGTGCCGACAGCGCGCTCCACGCCGCCGCGATCGACGCCATCCGCGACGCCCGCTCGCGGAAGCGCCCGCGGGCGATGGACGGGCGGTGGCCGCCGCCCCACGCGACGAGCACGCTGCGCAGGGGGCCCGGCGCGCCGTCGCGGCGCCGCGCGAACAGCGGCGCTGCCGCCAGCGCCACATAGACGGCGAGGTTCCACGCGAGGAGCAGGAACAACGGCGGCGCCAGCAGGTTGATCGTCTGCGCGCCGCCGATGCGGTCGACCCCGATGCCCGCCAGGAAGGCGCCGGCGATCACGGCGACGCCGATCCAGCCGCGCCAGCGCAGCCCGCGCACGGCGCGGACGAAGCGCGGATCGTGCTCGCCGAGCCGCTCCAGCGCGAGCGCGGCGCGGCGGCCGAGGAAGGCCGCAGGGCTGGCGCGCTCGCCGACGACCTCCGCGGCGGCGCGGCTCGCCCACGCGCGGTCGTCGTCGGACCAGTTGACGCGCGCCGCCTCGTCCGTCTCGATCACGCGGACGGCGGTCACGTCGAGGGCGTCGCGCTCGTTCACGAAAGGCGTTCCCTCACGCCGATGCGGCGCACGCGTCCACGGGAGTCACGTGCGTGACCGCACGAGGATCCGGCCTTCGGCTGCGGCGACGTCGGCGCCGTTCTGGTTGCGCGCCACGCCGTTCAGCACGACGACGCCGCCCGCATGCCGGGGCTTGGGCAACAGTTCGACGATCGTCCACGTCGACGTGAGCGTGTCGCCCGCGCGCACCGGCGCGAGGAAGCGCGCGTTGTGCTCGAGGTACGCGATCGCCGTGCCGTGGTAGCGCATGCCGACGACCGCGCCCATGATCGCGCTCGTCAGCATCCCGTGCAGGATCCGCGTGCCGAACCGCGACTCGCGCGCGTAGACCTCGTTCGTGTGATGCGGATTGAAGTCGCCGATCAGCCCGGCGCCCAGCACCAGGTGCGTTTCGGTGATCGTGAGCGTGCTGGCAAACGACTGCCCCACCGTCGCCTCGTCGAACCATTGACCGCTGCCGTCCATCACGACCTCGCCGGAGCCGCCGCCGCGCGGCGCTGCGCCGCGAGCGCGTCGAGACACAGGAACGTGAACGCGACGCCGGCGTACAGTGGCGCGAACAGGTTGACGACCGGAACGTACGCGAGCGGCGCGAGCAGCAGCCCGAGGCCCATCAGGCGCGTTCGCGACGTACGGAACACGGCGCGCATCTCCGCCGCGTCGGCGTGCTCGGCGAGCGCGTCGTAGCGCAGCAGCCGCTGGTTGAGCCACGCCGAAAGCGCGAGCGACACGGCGACGAACAGCGGCGGCACGGCAAGCAGCAGCAGCGACGCGAGCCACAGCGGCAGGAACACGGTCACGGCGACGACGGCGTTCGCCACGCTGCCGGCGAGCGTACCGCCGCGGCGGCGTTCCAGCGCTGGGTAGTCGCGCGCGGCCACCGTGCGCACGATCACCGGCATCGCGAGCACGGCGATCGCCACCCCGGCGCACACCAGCGCCAGCGCGACGTACAGCAGGAACGCCGTCGCCGACGCGGCGGCCACGCCGAGGCCCGCCGCCGCGCCACTCGCGTCGCGCGCGACCCCGAACACCGTCCCCGCGAGCCACGCGACGAGCGGTCCCCACGTCCACCACGCGATCGCGACGAACGCGACGGCCGCGCACGCGAGCGGCACGAACACGACGGACAGGATGCGCGCGCTCGCGAACACCGGCAGCGCGCGGACCAGCGCGGCAAGCACGCGGGCTATCCGGCCGGCGGAAGCGGCTCGAAGTCGAAGCCCGCCGCCGCGACGCCGTTGCGCAGGAACGCGAGCGCCACGTCCGCGTCGCCGGCCGCGCCGCGCACGCCGAGCTCGAGGCGGCGCGTGCCGTCGGTCGTGAACGTCGGCAGGCTGAAGAGCTTGACGTCCGGGAACTGCGCAACGCAGGCGTTCATCAGCGGCAGCAGTTGACTCTCGCCGGCGCCGCGGACGACGATCGCGCGCTCCACGCGCGGCGGCCGCACGAGCTCCGGATACCACGTCGTCAGCACCCAGTCGAGCATCGGCCACGCCATCTGCGGAAAACCGGGGAAGAAATTGTGGTCGCGGATCGCGAACGCGGCGACACGGTTGACCGGGTTCGGAATGATCCGGCTGCCGGCCGGGAACTCGGCCATCAGCACGCGATGCGGATACGCCTCGGCGCCGAAGCGCGCCTCGATCTCGCGCACGGCGTCCGGATGCGCGACCAGCTCGACGCGCAGCGCGGCCGCGGCGGCCTGGCGCGTGCAGTCGTCGGGCGTGGCGCCGATGCCGCCGAAGCTGAAGACGATGTCGCCGCGGGCGAACGTGTCGTGCAGCACCGCCGTGAGCCGGCCGCGGTCGTCGCCCACGTAGTTCGCGTAGTCGATCTCGAGCCCGCGCTTGCCGAGCGTCTCGATCGCGTGCGCGAGATGCTTGTCGGCGCGCTTCCCCGTGAGGATCTCGTCGCCGATCACCAGAACGCCCATGCCCATCCGCTGTCTCCTCGTTTCCCGCATTGTGCCGAATCCGCGCAAACGAAAGGCCGCCTCGCGCTGCCGGCGGCCTTCGCTTCGCAGCGCCCGGCGGTCACATCGCGTCGGCGGGCTCCGCGATCTTCTCGGTCAGGTTGGTGATCACGCGCGTCATGGCGCGATCGACCAGCGGCTCGGCTTCGACCAGCCGCGCGCGGTCGGCGCGGAAGCGGTCGGCGAGCTCCTCGGCCGTCATCGACATGGCCTTCTGTCCCTGGCGGTTGGTGAACAGGTACGTGCCGCGCAGCGGGCTCACCCACGCGAGCTTCGCGAAGGCGAGCTGGCCGCCTTCGCTCTCGAACTCCACCCACATGCCGCGCTCGAGGTTGCGCGCGATCTCGAGGTACTCGTCGTCGACGATCTCCTGCGTCGTCTCGACCGGCGCCGGCGCCGCCGGCGCCATCGCTTCGGCCAGCGCCTCGGCCTTCGCCGCGGCGGCGACGTCGCCCGACGCCTTGGCGACTTCCGCCTGCGCCTTCGCGGCCTCGGCGACCGCCGCCGTCGGCGACGCGGCCGCGGCGAACGACGGCTTGACCGCCGCCGCGTGCGCCTCGACCAGGTTCGTCATGAAGTGCTCGCGCTGCTCCTGCGACCAGCGCTGGTTGTGCACGCCGGCCGACAGTCGCTTCAGCAGCGACGGCAGCAGCGCCACCAAATGCTTGCGGTCCTCGGGGCTGCGCTTGGGCTGCACGCTCCACACGAGGTCCTCGAGCGTGGTCACCGCCGAGGTCCACGACTCGCTCTCGTCGCCGTCCTTCAGGTAGACGAGCTCGAGCGTGCTCTGCCAATGGTCGCGCAGGAACGACGCCAGGAACTGCGGCACCGGATAGCTCTCGATGCGCCGCTCGATCTCGGCGCGCCCGATCACCGTGGCGATCTGCAGCTTGTCGCTCTGGTTGATCTCGTCGGCGGACGACGCGATCTTGTCCTCGGCCGCCTTCTCCTCCTCGGCCAGGAACGCCTCGAGCTCCTCGCGCAGCTCGTCGAACAGCGCGAGGTCGTCCGAGAACTCGTCGAGGATGCGGCGGACGATGTGCTCGATCTTCTGGTACAGCGGGTCGGTGGCGCCCATCTCGGGCGACCAGCCGAGCCCCGCCTCGGCCAGCGCGTTGACGAGCAGCCGCGACGGGTGCGTCTTCTTCGCGAAGAACGCGCCGTCGAGCATCGCCGCCTTGAGCACCGGGATCTGGAGGCGCGCGAGCAGCGCCTTGATGCCGTCCGGCAGGTCGCGCGTCTCGAAGATGAAGTCGAAGAGCATCGCGACCATCTCGATGGTCATCGACTCGAGCTGGTTCGCCTTGCGTCCGAGCGGCGACTCCTGAAGGTCGCGCAGGACGTTGTGCATGCCCATCGGCACGCCGGAGAACGACACCTGCGCGCCGCCGACGTCGAAGTCCGTCTGCCCGGCCTGCAGGCGCGTCAGGCCCTCGTGGAGGTCGACGGTGGAGATGAGCGGCGCGCCCGGGATGTAGCCCGACGGCGTGGCGCGCATCATCGGGAAAGGCGATTCCGCCGGCGGCGCCATCCCGCCGAACGGCCCGCCGCCGCCTGCGCCGCCGCCGCCCGGGCCGGCGCCGGGCACGTCGATCTGCGGCATGCCCGGCATCGGGAAGCTGCCTTGCGACGCCATCCTGCGGAACAGCGACATGACGTCGACTTCGCCCGCGCCCGCCGCCGCGGAGCCAGGCTCGCCGGGCTTCGCGGGCGGGCGCGGCCGCTCGCCCGACCTCCGGCTGCCACTGCCGCGCGCGCCGGCCGCGGGCATCACGCCGAGCGTCGTCAGGTGGCGGTTGAGATCGGCGTAGATCGCCGAAATGTCGGTGAGCTGCGCCTGGTTAAGCTCCTTCAGGATCTGGAAGCGGATGCGGTCCTCGGCCTTGACACCCGTCAGCGCCTCGGCGAACGCCTCGACGATCGTCGCGGGCGCGAGCGGATTCGCGTCGGTCTCGAGTCCCGGGCTGTCGAGCAGGCTGCCGATGCCGCGGTTGAACGCGATCAGCTCCTCGTGCGCGCTGTTCTCGACGACGCGCACGATATTGCTGGTGATGACCGTCTCGTCCATCGACATGTGATCGACGAGTGCCAGCTTGCTGGCATCGAGCTTGGAGAAGTCGAGCTTTGCGTCGGGCCCGGCGATGCGGCGGTCGAACAGCCCGCGCAGCCGCTTTTCGAACTCGACCAGCAGCGAGATCCGGTCGCGCGTCAGCGCGACGCGCGCGTCGAGAAGAAGTTGCTGCTCCTCGCGCGCGTCGGTCTTGCCGCTGCGCTCGATCATCATGTCGACGACCTTCTCGAGCATCGCCGAAAACGCGGCGACCAGCCGCTCGACCGCCATGTCGCGGCAACCCTGGAGGATTTTCACCTTCTCGGGCGGCACGGCGCGGCGTGCCGGCGGCGCGGCGGAGGAGGCTGGGGTGGCGGTCGTATTCAAGAGGTCCCGCGAGCGGGAAGCGGCCAACCGTTCAGGCGTCCCGCCCGAGGCGATGACAATGGTCTAACCTACTGTAGCACGCAGGAAAATCGGCTGCCAAACGCGAAAACACCGTTTCACGGCCGATCGAGGTCGTTCCATGCTTTTTGGAGACGTTTCCACGACACGGGGAACGGCGTCCGGAGCTCCTGCGCGAACAGCGACACCTTCAGTTCCTCCAGCAGCCAGCGGAACGCCTCGAGTCGCGGCGACACGCGCCCGGCGGCGCGCTCGCGCGCGGCCCGCTCGCGGTAGCGCGTCCCGTATTGCGCCAGCTCGGCGGCGTGGCGGGCGTCGCGATCCGGCCGCTCGACGTGGCGCAGGTACCGACGGTCGAGCGCCTTCAGGTAGCGCGGCAGGTGCACGAGCTGCGCCCACGACGTCGCGGAGAAGAATCCGGGGTGGACGAGCGCGTCGCGCTCGGCCGCGAGGCTTGCGGCGAAGCGCGCCTGCGCGGCCGGCGCGCCGGCGAGGCGCTGCCCGAGCGCGTGGTGCTCGGCGGCGATCGTGGCCAGCAGCCGGAACGCGCCCTCGGCCACCGCCGGAAGACGCGTTCGTGCGCGCTTGACCTGCTCGGCGAACGCCTTCTCGTCGCGCGGCAGGGGATCGTCGCCCAGGAACGCGCGGTCGACGACGGCGTCGAGCACGTCGTCGCGCAGCCGGTCCGTGGCGATCGTCGTCTTGAGCTGCAGCGCCGCCTGCACGAACCCGGGGGGCCCCTTCTCGTAGCGCGCGAGCGCGTCCTTCAGCGCGAAGCGCATCAGGCGCAGCACGCCGGCGCGCGTCGAGGCGTCGGCCGCCTCGCGCGTGTCGAGCAACGCGATCGACACGCTGCCGCCGTCGTCGACGAGGGCGGGATAGCCGGTAAGGCGCGCGCCGCCGCGGCTGACCGCGAGCGTCTCGGGCAGCGCGCCGAAATCCCAGCTGCGCAATCCCTTGCGTTCCAGCGACGGACCGGCGGCGGCAAAGGAGAGCTGCGCCGCCTGACCCAGCCTGGCGCGAAGCGCCGCCAGGTCGCGCCCTGCGGCGAGCTCCTGTCCCGCCGCGTCCACCACGCGCACGTTCACCTCGAGGTGCGGCGGCAGAACGGCCGCGTCGAACACGTCGGCCGGCACGGGCTCGCGAAACCGCCGTTCCAGGTACGCGCGCACCGCCGCGTCGAGCGGCAGCGGCGGCGCGGGCTGCGACAGGAACTCGGTGACGACGTCGGCGAGCGGAATCAGGCGTCCGCGCCACTGCTTCGGCAGCGTCTTCAGGTAGTGCGTGACCTTGTCGCGGACCATGCCCGGCACGAGCCAAGTCAGCCGCGCGTCGTCGAGCTGGTTCAGGAGCGCGAGCGGCACCGTGAGCGTGAGGCCGTCCAGCGGATGTCCGGGCGCAAAGCGGTACTTGAGCGGCAGGTTCGCGCCCGCCATCGGGAGCGATTCCGGAAACAGCGCTTCGGTCACGTGCGCGGCGGCGTGGCGCATCAGCGCCTCGCGCGACAGGTGCAGAAGGCGCGGCTCCCGCTTCTCGGCGTCGGCGCGCCACGTCTCGAACGTCGCGAGCGAGAAGACGCCGGCCGGCACGCGCTCGGCGTAGAACGCGGCGATCGTCTCGTCGTCCACCAGCACGTCCTGGCGGCGCGCCTTGTGCTCGAGCTCGGCGACCTCCGCGATCAGCCGCCGGTTGTGCGCGAGGAACGCGCCGCGCGTCGCGAGCGTGCCGGGGACGAGCGCCTCGCGGATGAACACGTCGCGCGCCGCGGCCGGGTCGATTGCGCCGTACGACACGGGCCGCCGCGCGACGAGCGTGAGACCGTAGAGCTGCACGCGCTCGCTGGCAACGACCTCGCCGCGCTTGGCGTCCCAGTGCGGCTCGAAGTAGTCGCGCGTCGCGCGGGCGCCGGCGACCTCCTCGATCCACTCGGGCTCGATCCGCGCGGCGCAGCGAGCGAACAGGCGCGTCGTCTCGGTCAGCTCGGCCGCCAGCACCCATTTCGGCGTCTTCTTCGCGAGGCCCGACCCCGGATGCAGCACGAAGCGGATCCCGCGCGCGCCCTGGTACGGCTCGCTGTCGTCGGCCTTCGTGCCGATGTTGCCGGAGAGGCCCGCCAGAAGCGCCTTGTGGATCGCCGCGTACCGCGGCGCGTCGATCGTCTTCGGCAGCGCGCCGTCGACCGTCCACCCCGCTTCGGCGAGCTCGGAGGCGAGCTGGCCGTGCACATCGCGCCATTCGCGCAGGCGCAGGTACGACACGAACGCGCCGCGGCAGCGGTCGACGAGGCGGCGGTGCGCGAGCTTCTCCGCTAGCGCGTCGGCGAAGAACTCCCACAGCGCGACCAGCGACAGGAAATCGGAGCGCTCGTCGCGGAACTTGAGATGCGCCTGGTCGGCCGCCTGCGCCTGCGCGAGCGGACGCTCGCGGGGGTCGGGAACCGACAGCGCGCTCGCGATCACCAGCGCCTCGGCGAGGCAGCCGCGCTCGCGCGCCGCCTGCACGATGCGGCCGATGCGCGGGTCGAGCGGCAGCCGCGCGAGCTCGCGGCCGCGCTCCGTCAGCGCGCGTGCGTCGTCGACGGCGTCGAGCTCCTGCAGCAGCTGGTAGCCGTCGGCGATCGCGCGCGGCGTCGGCCGCTCGACGAACGGAAAGCGCTCCGGCTCGGGCAGGCCGAGCGCCGCCATCCGCAGGATCACCGACGCGAGCGAGCTCCGCAGGATCTCCGGATCGGTGTAGCGCGGTCGCGCGGCAAAGTCGGCTTCGCCGTACAGGCGCACGCAGATGCCGTCGGCCACGCGGCCGCAGCGGCCCGCGCGCTGGGCGGCGGCGGCCTGCGAGATCTTCTCGATCTGCAGCAGCGTCGTCTTGTTGCGCAGGCTGTAGCGCTTGACGCGCGCCAGCCCGGTGTCGATCACGTAGCGCACCCCGGGCACGGTGAGCGACGTCTCCGCGACGTTCGTCGACAGCACGATCCGCCGTCCCGCGGAGGGCGCGAACACGCGCTGCTGCTCGTTCACGGAGAGCCGCGCGTACAGCGGCAGGATCTCGACGGCACTCGCGTACGGCCGCCGCGCGAGTCCGCGGCGCAAAAGGTCACCGGTCTCGCGGATCTCGCGCTCGCCCGGCAGGAACACGAGGATGTCGCCGGGCCCCTCGCGCCACAGGTCTTCCGCCGCCGCGACGATCGCCTCCTCGAGCTCCTCCTCGTCGTCGGCCTCCTCCTCCCCGGCGCCGCGCAGCGGACGGTAGCGCACGTCCACCGGATAGAGCCGTCCCGACACCTCGATCACCGGCGCGGGCGCGTGCGGCGAGCCGAAGTGCGCGGCGAAGCGCGTCGCGTCGAGTGTGGCCGACGTGATGATCACCTTGAGGTCGGGCCGCCGCGCGAGCAGCTCCTTGAGGTAGCCCAGCAGGAAGTCGATGTTGAGGCTGCGCTCGTGCGCCTCGTCGACGATGATCGTGTCGTACGCGGCGAGCATGCGGTCGCGCTGCGTCTCCGCGAGCAGGATGCCGTCGGTCATCAGCTTGACGTACGCGTCGGGGCGCGTCTGGTCGGTGAAGCGCACCTTGAAGCCCACGGCGGCGCCGAGCGGCGTACCCATCTCCTGCGCGATCCGCGTCGCGACGGCGCGCGCGGCGATCCGCCGCGGCTGCGTGTGGCCGATCATGCCGCGCTCCCCGCGACCGGCCATCAGGCAGATCTTCGGGAGCTGCGTCGTCTTCCCCGACCCCGTCTCGCCCGACACGATGACCACCGGATGCGCGCGGATCGCGGCGGCGATCTCGTCGGCGCGCTGCGCGACCGGCAGTTCGGCGGGCAGCGCGATCGTGGGCTTGCCCGCGGCGCGCGCGGCGCGGTGCGACGCCGAGCGCTCCAGCGCCGCGGCGAGGCGCGGCCACGCGTGCGCGTCGCCGCGGCGGCGCGCCGCGTCGATCTGCCGCGCAAGGCGCAGCGCGTCGACGGCCATCGCGTCGGGCAGGCGGGCAGTTAGCTGGGCGGCGGGGTCGGGCATGGCAATGCGTTCGTTTCGCCCGGCAAGCCGGGGCGGCCGGAAGGGTGGGTCGAAGAAAGGCGCGTGCGGAACGCCGGACGCGGGCCGCGGCGGAAGGCGGCGGATTCTACCGCTCGCAGACGCCCTCCGTTATGATCGCCGCCGTCGCCCTTCCCACGAGGACCCCGCCATGCGACCGCTGCCACGCCCGTTCGTTCTCCGGATTGCCGCCGTCGCGCTCGCGTCGGCCTGCGCGCTCGCTGCCGTCGGCGCCGACGCCAAGACGCTGCGCTGGGCCAACCGCGGCGACATGCAGACCACCGACCCGCACTCGCAAAACGAAGGCCTCACCAACAACATCAACAGCCTCGTCTATGAGTTCCTGGTCGACCGCGACAAGAAGCTCGGCATCCGGCCGTCGCTCGCCGAATCGTGGCAGCGCGTCGACGACACGACGTGGCGCGCCAAGCTGCGCGCCGGCGTCAAGTTCCACGACGGGACGCCCTTCACCGCCGACGACGTGGTGTTCAGCTACGAGCGCGCCCGCGCCGACACGTCGCAGCTCCGCGTCTACGCGAACCGCGCCGGCGTGCCGAAGAAGATCGACGACCTGACCGTCGAGTTCGTCACGCCGGTGCCCAACCCGACCGAGCTCGAGGACTGGGCGACGATCAACATCATGTCCAAGGCGTGGTGCGAGAAGAACCGCGCGACGAAGCCGCAGAACTACTCGGCGAAGGAGGACATGATCACGGCGCGCGAGGGCAACGGCACCGGCCCGTACATGCTGAAGTCGCGCCAGCCCGACGTGAAGACGGTGCTCGCGAAGAACCCGAACTGGTGGGGCATCAAGGCGGGCCTGTTCGACGGCAACGTCGACGAGGTCGTGTTCACGCCGATCGGCTCGGACGCGACGCGGCTCGCCGCGCTCATCTCCGGCGAGATCGACATCATCAACGACCCGCCGCCGCAGGACGTGCCGCGGCTCGCGCAGACGCCCGGCATCAAGGTGATCGAAGGCGTGGAGAACCGCATCGTCTTCATCGGCATGGACCAGGGCCGCGACGAGCTCCTGTACTCGAGCGTCAAGGGCAAGAACCCGTTCAAGGACAAGCGCGTGCGCGAGGCGATGTACGAGGCGATCGACATCGACGCGATCCACAAGACGACGATGCGCAACCTGTCGAAGCCCACCGGCGCGCTGCTGCCGGCGCCGCAGATGTCGACGCCCGAGCTCGAGAAGCGGCTGCCGTTCGACAAGGCGAAGGCCAAGGCGCTGCTCGCCGAGGCCGGCTATCCGAACGGCTTCGAGGTCACGCTCGACTGCCCGAACAACCGCTACGTCAATGACGAGAAGATCTGCCAGGCGCTGGCCGCGATGTGGAGCCAGATCGGCGTGATGACGAAGGTGAACGCGATGCCGCGCGCCAACTACTTCCCCAAGCTCGAGAAGCTCGACACCAGCCTGTACATGCTGGGCTGGGGCGGCGCGTCGACCGACGCGATTTTCACGCTGCAGCCGGTGCTGCAGACGAACAACGGCAAGGGCGCGGGCGACTACAACTACGGCCGCTACACCAACCCGAAGCTCGACGCGCTGTCGGACAAGGCGCGCACCGAGATGAACGCCGACGCGCGCCTCAAGTTCATCCGCGAGGCGCTCGCCGCGCACAACGCCGAGATCAACCACTTGCCGCTGCACCGGCAGGTGATCCCCTGGGCGTCGCGCAGCAGCGTCACGGTGACGCACCGCGCCGACAACTTCGTCACGCCGTACTGGACGACGATGCAGTGACCGGCGCGACGCGCGGGGGCGCGGCCGGAAGCGGCGCCGCGATGTAGCGCGTCGCGAGCCACGCCATCGCCGCGGTGGCGGCGATGGCGACCGCCGCGTACGTGTACGCGTCCGGCGTTCCCTGCTGGACCGCGCGCTCGACGTTCGCGAGCACGAGGCCCGTCGCGAGGTACGCGGGCACGAGGCGCGCGTCGTGGCGCAGCAGCAGCCACAGCAGCGCCGCGCCCACGAGCCCCGCCGCAAGCCCGGCGGCGAGCGCGGGGCCGAGATCGTCGCCGCGCTGCGCCAGCACCGCCGCACACTGCAGCACGACGACGAGCGACAGGCCGAGCCACGCGCGACGCGTCCAGTCGCCGGTCAGTCGCGCCGCGATGTAGAGGATGAACAGCGCGACGCCGGTCTGCGCCAGGAACCCGGCGCCGGCGGTGAGTGCCCCGCCGAGCGGCCACGCGAGCGAGCCGCCGGCCACCGGCGGCCACAGTGGCGCCGGACGCGGACCGAGGTTCGCCGCGAGCGTCTGCATGCCCGCGACCAGCGCGCCCGCCGCGACGCCCGCGAGCCACGGCGGGAGCGCGCCGACGAGCACCGTCCGTGGGGCCGAGCGCGCGTACCACGCGCCGATCCCGGCCACGACGCCGAACAGCAGCGCGGTGACGAGCCCCGCCGCCAGCGCGCCGAGGGCCAGCATCGCGTATTGCGACCCGATCGGCTCCGCCGTGTTGAGCTGCATCGACGACATCGGCCACGCATTCGCCAGTCCCGTCACCGCGAGCACGAACGTGAGGCCGCCCACCCACTTCACGGCGCGCGTATCGCAGCGGCCGCGGGTCCAGGCGAGAATGCCCAGGATCACCGCGACGAAGCCCGCGATCATGAACAGGATGCCCGCCGACAGCCGCACGACCTGGCGCCGGTTGTCGCGCTCGCTCTCGGCGCGAAGCCACGTCTCCGGCACGTGCACGAGGCGACCGACGCCGGTGACCTCGTCGCCGCCGAGCGTGACCACGTAGCGCAACTCGCCGCCAGCGCCGACGTCGACCGCGGGATCGCCGAACATGAAGCTCCAGTCGGTGCGGTTCGGTCGACGCTCCTCGTCCGCGGCGACGAGCTTCACCGCCGCCGCGTCGCGCCCGAAGCGGCGCTTCACCTCGGCCTCCGCCAGCGCCTGCGCTGCGTCGCGCGGCAGGCGCGCGCCGGCGCGCGCCTGTGGCAGCACGTGGCGCACGGTGCGTGCGCTGCCGTCGGGCGCGATTGTCACGCGCCATTCCTCCGCGCGCTCCGCGACGTCGCCGTCGAAGCGCGCGTAGCGGACCTCCCACACCGGGGGCGGCAGCGCGTTGCCGATCAGCGCGCGATACGCGTCGGCGCCCTTCTCGCGCCAGATGAACTTGTGCCAGCTCCACTGCTGCCCGTCGTCGCTCGGCAGGCGCGCCACCGACAGGCGCCGCCAGTCGCCGCCGAGCGTTACGCCGCGCGCCGCGAGCGCCTCGTCGGCACGCGCCACGGCCTGCGTGCGGTCGAGCGAGAGCGGCGGCGCGTCGGCGCGAAACGGCGTGAACGCGAGCCACGCCGCAAGCCCCGCCACGCCGAGCACCGGCAGGGTGCGCCCGAAAAGCGTCGCGGCGCGCGCCGCGCCGGCGCCCGTCGGAACCGGGGACGCGGGCGCCGCGTCGTCCACCGCCGCGGGCACGACGGGGCGCCAGCCGCCGTTGCGCAGACGGTCGGGCAGCGTCGACCACGCGCCCGCCTGCACACGGCGGGCGAGCACGATCAGCGCCGGCAGGAGTCCGGCGGCCACGATCAGCGACTGCTGCAGGCGCGCGCCCGGGGCGTCCACGAGGAACACCGGCAGCGAGAACAGCACGAGGTCGAACGTTGCGTGCAGGATCACCGTCGGCAGCAGGCCGAAGCGCAGGAAGATCGCCGCCCATATCATCGACGGCAGGATCAGCTCGACCAGCCGCGAATACGCCGGCAGGCCGGGGTAGTTCGCGTGCGCGGCGCCGAACACGAACGCCTGCAGCACGAAGGCGATCGCGATGCCCGCGCGACGACGGCCGTAGCGTTCGCCGACGAGCGCGCCCAGCGACAGCGGGATCGCGCGGAACACGCACTCCTCCCAGAAGCCCGCCTGCAGCGAGATCGCGATCGGCGCGAGCGCCGGCACCGCCGAGCTCAGGATGTTCGGGTCCGACAGGCTCTCCGACGGCTGCCACCACCCGAGCCAGCGATTCGTCGCGAAGTAGAACAGCGCGACGAGCGCGAGCTCGATCGGCAGGAACAGGTAGCCGCCCGCCGTGCGCCCCGCCGCTTGCACGGTGGCGCCGGCCTCGCGCGACCACAGCCGCCAGAGCTGCGGGTGCGCCGGGAACGCGCGCCGCGCGAGCGACTCCGCGGCCATGAACGCCAGCGTGAAGAACATCGCGCCGCCGCACAGTACGAACAGGAAGGCGCCCGCCTGCTTGCCCCAGAAGGTCGCCGGCGTTTCGGTCGTCTCGGCGGTGAACCACGCGGCGGACGCCCCGGCGATCTGCGAGAGCGCGATCAGCGACGCGACGACGAGCCCGGCGACGAACGCCGGCCGCCACAGGAGCCAATGGCGCCGCATCAGCCACAGCGACCCGAAGACGCAGCCGACGACGCCGTACAGCAGGCCCGCGATCACGCTCGCGACGCCGGCGATCAGGTTGTTCGCGCTGCGCAGTTCCTGGAAGCGCCGCCCGAACGACTCGGGCACGAACACGAACGGATCGACGCCGGTCAGCTCGTCGCCCGAAACGGACAGCTTGAGCCGCACCCGCGCTTCGCCGAAGACCTCGGGCCGCTCGTAGACGAACGTGTGATCGACGCGTCCACTCGGCCGCGTGAGCAGCGACTGGTCGAGCAGCGTGTACTTCGCGAAGTCGACATGCCAGTCTTCGCGCGCGCGGGCCTCCGCGAGCGCGCGCGCCCGCGCCGCGTCCAGCGCCTTCGACGCCGGGTCGCGCACGTACGTCTCCGGCAGCTGGCGCGAAAACCCGTCCGGCGTGCCGTCCGGCTTGAACTGGACGACCGCCTCCTCGATCGTGCCGGGGACGAACAGGCGCACGGACCACCAGTACGGGGCGTAGACGGCGCCCTGCGTCAGCGCCGCGAACGCCGCGCGTCCGCCGCCTTCGAGCTCGATGTAGTTCTGCGCGGCGCCGTCGTGATCGAAGCGCGCGGCGCTGCGCGCGCCCTCCGGCGCGAGCCGCAGGCGCGCGGCGAGCGCTTCGCCGGCCGCAAGCGCCTCGGCGCGGTTCATCCGCACGTCGAGGTTCACGAGCGGGATCGCGCGCGGGAACAGGTGGACGGCGACGGCAAGCGCAACGGCCGCGACGACGGCGTAGGCGATCCAGAACAGCGGACGGCGGGTGAGGGCGGACACAAGGCTCCGATCGGGCCGACACCTGCCGTGCGGTGCACGGTGCATCTTCGGCACATCGGGATTCTAAGCAATCGACCC
>Ga0070671_100001614_pt1 | contig 16983 bp, 18 predicted proteins | sample KBSS73metaG_FD_65341 | JGI IMG/M metagenome (GOLD analysis project Ga0070671, IMG submission 65341) | Switchgrass rhizosphere microbial communities from Kellogg Biological Station, Michigan, USA - KBS S7-3 metaG | ecosystem: Host-associated > Plants > Roots > Rhizosphere > Soil ...
AGCAAACGATTAACTCTTCGTCACGCGCGGAGCTGACTTCGATCTCTTCCCGCTGCTTTCGTTTTACTTGGCGGCACTGTCCGGCGGGCGAGGGGCTGATCGATCGACGAAGAGCGAGCTCTAAAAGAAAAGGCGCCCACTCGCGCAGGCGCCTCCTAACTCATTGATCTGGCAGTTGTTAGCCGTTGGATCCGCCGTTGGAGTAACCACCGCCAAGCAGCCAGTCCCAAAAGCCGCGGGCCGGTTTTGCCTTCTTCATTACTCGTCCCCTTCTACGCGCCTTGATTCGGCAGGTGAGGAGGACGTTAACCCTACGAAAAAAGGTTAGCAAACGATTCACTAATCCGAATGGGAGCGCAGTCCTGTTCTGGGACTGACGCGATCGGGCGAATTACTTTGAGGGGTTAACGGCCGAGAGGGGCGTTGTACTTTGCGAGGGCTTAAGCGACCCGGCGCTTGCGCTCGGTCGTGATGCGCTTGCTGAGTGTTTCCAGGCTCATCGGCCGGCCGACCGCGAAGCCCTGCGCGATATCGCATTCGAGCTCGCGCAGGACGTCCAGGATCTCGCGGCTCTCGACGCCCTCCGCGACGACCTTGCGGCCGAGCGAGTGGACGAGGCCGATCGTGGACTGCACCATCAGCCGGTCGCTGCGATTGTCGACCACGCCCTTCACGAAGCTCTGGTCGATCTTGATCTCGCTCGCCGGGATTTTCTTGAGATAGTCGAGGGTCGACTGGCCGGTGCCGTAATCGTCGATCGCGATCTCGACTCCGAGGTCGCGAAGGCGATTGATCATGTCGAGCGCCTCTCCGCTGTCGGCGAGCGCCGCAGTCTCGGTAAGCTCAAGAATGAGCCGGCTCGGCGAAAGGCCGTGCCGGGCAAGCAACGCCGAAAGACGCAAGGTGAAGGCCTTGTCAGTCAGAAGCCTGGCCGACAGGTTCACAGCGACCGTGAAGGCTGTTCCCCGCTGATTGATTTGCGCTGCGGCCGCGACGGCCTTCTCCAGGACGAAATCAGTAAGCTTGCCGATACGGTTGTGCTGTTCGGCCGCGGCGACGAACTCGGACGCAGCGATCGGACCCTTTTCGGGATGGGTCCAGCGGGCGAGGGCCTCTGCGCCGATGACCTGGCGGGACGCAATGTCGAGCTTGGGCTGATAGGCGACCCACACCTCGCCGCGGTCGATCGCTTCGTCGAGCTGGCTCAGCATCGACAGCTTCCACGAGGCGTTCTGGAGCGATTCCGGGTCGTGGTATTTCCACTTTAGGCCCTGGTGCGCGGCTTCGTCGGCGGACACGAGCGCGCTCGCCAGGCGGTTCGCAAGCGAACGGCCGCTCCCGACCTCTACGCCGAAAGCGACGGCGAGATCGATCTTGAGGCCGCTTACGCGCGCCGGGTTGCGGAACAGCGAGTGGAGCGCGTCGAGGTGATTTCCCACGGGCGCCTTCGATTCCTCGAACCAGGCGAAGATACCGCCGTCGCCTTGGTAAAGGGTGCGGTTCGGCGCGCCGACCGACAATCTCGACACAATCTGCTCGACGAGCTGGCGCTCGTTATTGGGCGGAAGGGTCGCGACGATTTCTTCGTAATTGAGGACTCGGGCGGCGATGAGCGCCTGCTTCCTGCCCTCCTTATTGTCGCGCAGCGCGTTGAGGTTGGGCAGGTCCGAGATGAGATTGACGAGCCCGCGTGCGCGATAGCGGCGCCACGACAGCACGCCCCCGATGATTGTGAGCACGAACAGGGCTGGGGTGACGTCGAAGAAGATATGGTAGGTTTCCGGAAGGGCCGGGCCGAACCCGACCAGGGCGGCTCCGCCCGCGAGAATCAGGCCCTGCCAGCGGCCGTCCCGGCGCGTGAGAGCGGTGGTCCCGATGCCGAGCGCGACGAGGAACAGCGGGAACCAGCCGAGTTCCAGGGGCACGCCGCCTTTCAGGGTCTCCGCGCCGATCACATGGACATATGACCCCGGAAGACGGCCGACGCCGGGCACGAAGAACTGGTCACCGATCTCTTCGCTGGCCGTGCCGATAATAATGTCCTTGCCGCGGATCAGGTTCGGATCGAAGCGGTCCTGGATCAGGTCCGTGGCGGAGATGCTGGGAATCGACTTGGGATCGAGCGAATAGTCGGGCTGGAAAAAGACGTTGGGCGGACCCTGCGTTCCGGCGAGCAGCGACGAGAAGGACGGGATTGTCTTGCCGTTGATCGTCCCGGCATAAGGAATCCCGGTGACGGCCTGGCGGAAGTTATAGCGCCAGCTGATCGTTCCGAGTCCCTTCGCGGCGTAGGACAGGTTGGAGACCGGAGTTCCGGCCTCAGTCCAGCCGAGCGGTCCCGAGATCGTGCGCGTCGCGAGGAACGTCCGGTTTGAGCGCTTCATCGCGTCAGCGAGCGCCTTGTCATCGGCAGCGTTCGTCGCGCCGAAGAAATTGATGTCGAAGAGGATACGTTTCGCACCCGCTGCACTGAGGCGGTAGATGAGCTGGGCGTGATAGCGCCGCGGCCAGGGCCAGCGGCCGACATCGCGCAGCGACTGGTTGTCGATCTTGACGAGGACGATGTCGCCGCTCGCCTTGTGCCAGTGCGTGCGGTCACGCGCGGTGCGAAGAAGCCCTTCGGCGATGTCGCCGAAGCCGATAAGCCCGAAGACGAGGCCAGCAAGAGCCGCCCACAGCAGCAGCTTGCGGCGTGGTCCCTCCGTCCTGATTATCGCGCGCTTCGACACTAGCGCTCTCTTCCTTCCACGTGGGGGGCTCCCGCATGCGCGTGAAAAGGTTATGATTTCGATAACCCACCTGAATTAACCGGCGGCCCCTCGACAGTGGCGGACACAGCGGCCATCAAAGGCGCGGCTGCTCCCGGAGGGGTCATGGACTTCATCTCGATCCTGTCGATTTTCGTGCTCGCCTGCTTCGTCGGCTATTTCGTCGTGTGGTCGGTGACTCCGGCGCTGCACACGCCGCTGATGAGCGTGACGAACGCCATCTCCTCGGTGATCGTCGTCGGCGCGCTGATCGCCGCGGCGACAGCAGGAAGCCCCAGCTCGAAATGGCTCGGTCTTGCCGCGGTGGCGCTTGCCAGCGTGAATATCTTCGGCGGGTTCGCCGTCACCCAGCGAATGCTCTCGATGTACAAGAAGCGGGAGCGGAAAGATGGGTGAGGCCGCAGCGCACGCACAGCCGGCCTGGGTGCTGCTTGCTTATTTGATCGCAGGCGTTTGCTTCATCCTCGCGCTGCGGGGACTGTCGAGCCCGGAAAGCAGCCGGCGCGGCAACTTCACGGGCATGATCGGCATGGCCATTGCCGTGGTGACGACCTTGGTCGTGCATGCGCCACGGTTCTCAGGTGCGCCGGACGAGTATCTCCACGGGTCGAACTTCGATTTCACGACGGCTGGAGAGATTGCCATCGCAATCTTGCTCGGCGCTGGGATAGGCCTCGTCACCGCGCGCAAAATCCAGATGACGGCGATGCCGCAGCTGGTGGCGGCGTTCCACAGCCTCGTGGGCATGGCAGCCGTGCTGGTTGGTGCGGCGGCTTACCTCAATCCGGAAGCGTTCGGGATCGCGGTTCGGGTGACCCCCATCGCCAGTCCGTCGTTCGTGAACATCTTCCCGGTCAGCCGGATCGAGATGGGGCTCGGCGTTGCCATCGGCGCAATCACCTTCTCAGGCTCAGTGATCGCCTTCCTGAAGCTCAACGGCAACATGTCGGGCAAGCCGATCCTGCTCCCGCTCAGGCACTTCATCAATCTCGGGACCTTGCTCGCGATCCTGCTGCTCATCGCATACTTCACCCAGGATCAGTCGCCCTGGGTCTTCGGCGTCATCACGGCGCTCAGCTTCATCATCGGCTTCCTGCTGATCATCCCGATCGGCGGCGCCGACATGCCGGTCGTGATCTCGATGCTGAACAGCTATTCGGGATGGGCCGCGGCGGCGATGGGCTTCACCCTCCACAATAGCGCGATGATCATCACCGGCGCGCTGGTCGGAAGCTCGGGCGCGATCCTCAGCTACATCATGTGCCGAGCGATGAACCGCAGCTTCATCTCAGTGATCGCAGGCGGCTTCGGTGCGGTCGCTTCGGGCGGGGAAGCGGCAGCCATCGACCGTCCGTACAAGCGCGGCTCGGCCGAGGACGCGGCCTTCCTGATGGCGCAGGCGGAGCAGGTCATCATCGTCCCCGGCTATGGCATGGCGGTCGCCCAGGCCCAGCATGCGGTGCGCGAGATGGCCGACCTCCTGAAAGCCAAGGGCGTGACCGTCAAATATGCGATCCACCCGGTCGCGGGCCGAATGCCGGGGCATATGAACGTGCTGCTCGCCGAGGCCAACGTGCCCTATGACGAGGTCTTCGAGCTCGAGGACATCAACAGCGAGTTCGCGCAAACGGACGTTGCGTATGTGATCGGCGCCAACGACGTCACCAACCCCGCGGCGCGCACCGACAAGAGCTCGCCGATCTACGGGATGCCGGTGCTCGACGTCGAGAAGGCGCGCACCTGCCTGTTCGTGAAGCGCTCAATGGGGGGCGTCGGCTATGCCGGCATCGACAATGAGCTCTTCTATCGGGACAACACCATGATGCTCCTCGGCGACGCCAAGAAGATGACTGAAGAGATCGTGAAAGCGCTCGGCTGAGACGATTCGACCGGATTCGGGACAGGCGAGTTAAATTTGCGATAAATCAGGCGTTTAAGCCTTGTCGCGTGGCGCCACTTGCGGGACAATTGGCGCTCACCTGATTTTTTGCGGAAGGGGCGCTTCGTGCGCAAGCTGGGCATCATTGGCGGGACGAGTTGGCACTCGACTGCCCTCTACTACGACCATATCAACCGCGGAGTCGCGCAGCGCCTCGGTGGACTGCACAGCGCACGACTCGTCATCGAGAGCCTCGACCTCGCGCCCTATGCGGCGCTCGAGCAGGCCGGCGACTGGGACAGCGTCGCCCAGGTGACGCTCGACGCGGCGAAACGGCTCGAGCGGGCCGGCGCCGACGGCGTGATCATCACGTCGAACACGGGCCATATCGTCTATGACGCGGTCGCTCCGCTGCTCGACGTGCCGATGCTCCACATCGCAGACGCGACTGCGGACAAGCTGGTGGCCGACCGGCGCAAGAGCGTCGCTTTGCTCGGCACACGCTTCACCATGACCGAGCCGCACATCCGCAGCCGGCTCGAGGCCAAAGGCGTTTCACTCGTGCCGATCGATCAAGGATCGATGCGCGAGGTCGACCGGATCATCTTCGACGAGCTCGCCGCGGGCCGAGTGGTTCGCGACAGCCAGCGTAAGCTGAAGACGCTGATCACGGAGCTGGCCAAGCTGAAGACCCAGGCGATCGTGCTCGGCTGCACCGAGCTCGTGCTGGCGGTCGACGTCCGTGCGAACGTCCTGCCGGTGTACGACACGACCGCGATCCACGCCCGCGCCTGCGTCGACTGGATGCTCGGCGACGAGGAGCAGGCCCGCGCCGCCGCCTGAAGCTGGCGAGGCACGCTGACGCCGCCTAGATAGGTGGCATGGATCGAACGCCCGCCGACCGCCCCGACTTTCCGGGAGCAGCCGACCGCTTCAATGAGGAGCGGGCCACCTATGCGGTGCAGGGCTCGGACCAGCCGGACTTGGACAAGGGCGCTGCGGCGATCCGCGAGGTGTTGAAGACGCTTCCGAGGCGGCCGGGCGTCTATCGCATGCAGGACGCGCGCGGCGACGTGCTTTACGTCGGCAAGGCGCGGGCGCTGAGGAACCGCGTCACCAGCTACACCCAGGTCGCGAAGTTGCCGAAGCGGCTGCAGCGGATGGTCGCGCAGACGCGGTCGATGACCATTGTCACTACGCGAACCGAGGCGGAGGCGCTGCTGCTTGAGGCGCAGCTGATCAAGCGTTTCCGGCCGCCGTACAACGTGCTGCTGCGCGACGACAAAAGCTTCCCCTTCATCCTGCTGCGTGAGGACCACGCCTTTCCGCGGATCCAGAAGCACCGGGGCGCGCGGCGGATCAAAGGCCAATATTACGGACCGTTCGCAAGCGCGGGCTCAGTCACCCGCACGCTCAATGCGCTTCAGAAGCTGTTCCTGCTCAGAAGCTGTTCCGACAGCTATTTCGAGAACCGCTCACGGCCTTGTCTGCTCTACCAGATCAAGCGCTGCTCGGCCCCGTGCGTCGGACGCATCGGCGAGCAGGATTACGACGAGCTGGTCGACGACGCGAAGGACTTCCTAGCGGGCAAGTCGACCGGCGTGCAGGCGCGGCTGAGCAAGCTCATGGCGGAAGCGGCGGAGCGGCGGGATTACGAGCTTGCCGCCGTCTATCGCGACCGGTTGCGCGCCCTGACCTACATTCAGGGCAGCCAGACTGTGCACGCGGAAGGGCTTGGCGATGCCGATGTCTTCGCGCTCGCGACGAAGGGCGGCACCGTCTCGATCCAGGCCTTCTTCATCCGCGGCGGGCAGAACTGGGGGCATCGAGCCTTCTTCCCCGCACATGTGAACGATGTTCCGGAAGCCGAGGTCCTGTCGAGCTTCCTGGTCCAGTTCTACGAAGACATGCCGCCGCCGCGGCGGATCCTGGTCGACCGCGAGCTGGCCGATCGCGAGCTGCTCGAAGAGGCGCTGTCGGAGCGCGCGGAACGCAAGGTCGCGATCGAGCAACCGCAGCGCGGCCCTCGCCGCAAGCTGATGGAGCAGGCGACGCGGAACGCGGAGGAAGCGCTCGACCGCCGGCTCGCCGAGACGACCACGCAGGGCAAGATCCTGCGCGAGTTGGCGGACACGTTCGAGCTCGCCGACGTGCCGAAGCGCATCGAGGTCTACGACAACAGCCACATCATGGGCACGAATGCGACCGGCGCGATGATCGTCGCCGGGCCCGAGGGCTTCCGCAAGAACAGCTACCGCAAGTTCAATATCAAGGCGGCGCAGACCAACGACGACTTCGGCATGATGCGGGAGGTGCTGGAGCGGCGCTTCGCAAGGCTGGAGAAGGAAGATCCCGACCGGCAGAGCGGCGACTGGCCGGACCTTGTCCTGATCGACGGCGGCAAGGGCCAGCTTTCCGCCGTCTGCGAGGTGATGGAGGACATGGGCGTGCACGACGTGCCGGTCGTGGGCGTAGCCAAGGGACCGCATCATGGCCGCGAGGGGCGCGAAATCTTCCACTTCCCCGGCGGGCGCGAGCTCACGCTGCAGCCGAACTCGGCCTTGTTGTTCTATCTCCAGCGCTTGCGCGACGAAGCTCACCGCTTTGCGATCGGAACTCATCGCGCGAAGCGCGCCAAGAGCCTGACGACGTCGACGCTGGATGAAGTCCCGGGGATCGGCCCGACGCGGAAGCGTGCATTGCTGATGCATTTCGGAACTGCCCGGGCGGTGAAGGGCGCCGCGCTCGAGGACCTAGAGAAGGCGCCCGGCATCAGCAGCGCGACGGCGCGGCAGGTCTACGACTATTTCCATCCGGCGGGCTGATGCACATCCAGACGCCGGCCATCGTCTGCGCTCTCCGAAATCACGGCGAGCATGGCGCCATCGTTCGGCTGATGACTCCCGACCACGGGCTCCAGGCGGCCTATGTCCGGGGCGCTCGCGGGCGGCGCATGCGGCCCGTCCTCATTGCCGGCAATGTCGTGGAGGCGCAGCTGTCGGCCCGGACCGAGAGCCAGCTGCCGCAAGCGACGGTTGAGCTGGTCCACAGCCGGGCCCCGCTGCTGTCGGAGCCCTTGCCGGCCGCGGCGATCGAATGGGCGACGGCGCTCACTGCGACCGTCCTTCCGGAGGGTCAGCCATATCCGCATCTCCATTCGGCCCTCGAGGCGGTTCTCGATGCGATCGAGGCTGCGCCGTCGGCTAATGGCTGGGGCACGGCACTGGTCCGCTACGAACTGCTGCTGCTTGCGGAGCTAGGGTTCGGGCTCGATCTCGAACGCTGCGCCGTCACTGGTGGCAACGATCGGCTGGTCGCGGTGAGTCCGCGATCGGGAAGGGCGGTCAGCGCGGCGGAGGCTGAGCCTTATGCCGGCAGGCTGCTGCCGCTGCCCGCGTTCCTTCGCGAGGGAGGGCAGGCGTCGTGGCAAGACATCGTGAACGGCCTCAACCTCACCGGCCACTTCCTTCTTCGCGACCTCGTTACGGAGCGATTGCGGCCGGTCGCCGAGGCCCGGGCGCGGCTGGTGGAACGACTGATGCGTGCCGGTGGTCTTGCCTAGTTGTCTGGTAAAGCCGTGGCGCTAAGGTGAGAAGGTGACGATCGACGCCCTTGCCATGCTGTTCCCGAATGTCGCGGTGACGCGGGGAATCGCGGTGCGCGTGGCCGTTAGCTACCTCTCTGAGCAGTCCGATCCTTCAACCAATCGCTGGTTCTGGTCCTACCATGTCCGAATCGAAAATGGCTCTGACGTTGCGGTGCAGCTCCTCTCGCGCAGCTGGTCCATTTTCGACGGCCGCGGAGCGACGCATGAAGTCCTCGGCGAGGGGGTTGTCGGTGAAATGCCGCTGATCGCACCGGGGGCGAGCTTCGACTATGTGTCGGGCTGTCCGCTGGACACGCCGAGGGGAGCGATGCACGGCAGCTATCGGATGGTCGATGAGGACGGCACCGCGTTCGACGTCGAAATCCCGCGCTTTGAGCTGCTTAGCACCTGAACTGCTCGCGCAGGTTCAGGAGCGATTAGCAATCTGGCGCGTATCGGCACATGGCTTCCCTCTTGCTGCGCCGCGGCAACTATTTGAAACTTAAGGGTACGGATGTTCAAATTCGCTTCTCGACGGGATAGCGGCCCTGCCGGCGCTCGCGGGTGGCGAGCCTACGGTGTCGGCGACATTCACGGCCGGCTGGACCTTCTCGACGCGCTTCTGGACAAGATCCACGCCGACATCGAGCGATCGAAGGCGCGCAAGGTGTTGCTGGTGTTCGTCGGCGACCTGATCGACCGCGGGCCAAGCTCGGCGCAGGTCATCGAGCGGTTGCGCACGTACAAGCACGCGGGCGTCCGGACCGTGTTCCTCCTCGGTAATCACGAGGAAGTATTGCTCCGCATCTTGAGGGGCGAGGCCGGATTGATCTCGAAGTGGCAGCTTTTCGGCGGGTCGGAGTGCCTGAAAAGCTATAATGTTGACCCCGACCTCGTCCGTCGCATGCGCGACGAGGACGCCGTCGAGACGATCCGCGCTGCGGTTCCAAGGGAGCACGTCAAGTTCCTCGAAAGCTTCGACGACAGCTGCAGGTTCGGAGACTATCTCTTCGTGCATGCCGGCATTCGTCCAGGTGTCGAATTCGATCAGCAGCGGCAGGCCGATTTACGGTGGATACGCGAGCCATTTCTGTTCGACGAGACCGATCATGGGTTCGTCGTCGTCCACGGCCATACGATTCGACCGGAAGTCGAAATCCGCAAGAATCGCATCGGCATAGATACTGGCGCCTACCGCTCGGGGGTGCTCAGTGCATTGGCGGTCGAAGGCTCAGATCGCTGGCTGATTGACACTCGGCTGGCCGGTAACGACGTTAATTTGGTCTAAACATCTCGCCGCGCGGCCCTCCCGCCGGAGAACAAGGCGCTGCGGCGCAGGCACGTCGAGTTCAAGTAGGAGGATTGGTGAGCCCTGCTGGATTCGAACCAGCGACCTACTGATTAAAAGTCAGTTGCTCTACCGACTGAGCTAAGGGCCCACCTGAAATGCGCGCCTAGCCTTGCGGCGTCCGGCGGGCAAGGCGCGCCGCCATTTGACGGATCGTCAGCGGCCCGACGCTCCACCTCGGCGCTATCGCGGTAAGCGGCTGGAGGACGAAGCTACGCCGTGCAAGCTCAGGATGCGGAATGTTGAGTCGCCTCGAGCGGAACTTGCCACCACTCCAGAGGGCAATGTCGAGGTCGAGCACGCGCGGACCCCAGCGGCGGCTCGCGCGGCGGCCGAAGTCTCGCTCGATGCTCTTGAGGCTCTGGAGCATCTCGGCGGGCTCAAGCCGGCTTTCGACGAGGGCGACCGCATTGGCGAAATCGCGGCCCGCCGGACCGTGCGCGGGGTTGAGGACAATCGGCGACGCGTCGAAAAGCCCGAACTCCTCGTCGAGGCGGGCGATTGCGGCTTCGACGACCTGTGGCGGCCGCCCATGACGTCCGTGCGGGCGATTAGACCCGATCGCGATCGCGTAGAGGTGATGAGCCAAACCAAACCGTTCGCCCTGAGCCTGTCGATGGGCCTGCCTTTCGGTTGCAGCGCTAGAAGAAAGATCAGTGCTTCGACAAGCTCAGCACGAGCGGTAAGTGTTTCTCGTGGCTGTTTTAACCCCCGCATCGTCGCCAATCCCTCAGGCCGAAGCCCCGCGGAACTGTCCACTATGTCCGCGGCTGGTGGGCTTGCGTGAGGAGCTTCGCGCCGAGCAGCCGGATTGGTGGAACGCGCCGGTGCCGGCCTTCGGCGATCCGGACGCGTGGCTGGCGATTGTCGGCCTGGCACCGGGAAGACGGGGGGCCAATCGCACCGGCCGCCCTTTCACTGGCGATCATTCGGGCGAGATCTTCTATTCGACCTTGCTCAAGTTCGGATTGGCTCGAGGCGCGTATCGCGGCGAAGCCGATGACGGCCTGGCGCTGGTCGGCTCGATCGTTTTGAACGCCGTCAAATGCCTGCCCCCGGCCAACAAGCCGCTGCCGGAGGAAGTCGCGAACTGCCGCAACTACCTCGAGGCGTCGCTCGCGGCACTGACGAATGTGCGAGTGGTCGTGGGATTGGGGCAGATTGCGCATGGCTCGACGGCCAAGGTGCTAGGCCTTTCGCCGAGGGGAGCGCCGTTTGCGCATGGTGCCGAAGCCGTTTCGCCTGGCGGCCGGATCCTGCTCGCGAGCTATCACTGCTCGCGGCAGAACACGAACACGGGCAGGCTCACGCGGGATATGTTCGAAGCGGTTTTCGCCCGGGCGCTTGCGCTCAAATGTCCTCGGTGAGACGCCCGTAAAGCTCCGGCCTGCGGTCGCGGAAGAAGCCGAAGGCCGCGCGATGCTTTTTCGCCTGGCTGAGGTCTAGCGTTGCAACGAGGACACCGGTCTCGTTCGCACCGAACTCGGCAAGCATGTCTCCGCGCTCGTCGCAGATGAAGCTGTGGCCGTAGAAGCGCTGGCCGCATTCGGTTCCGATGCGGTTGGCGGCGACTACCGGAACCACGTTCGACACGGCGTGGCCGATCATGGCGCGCCGCCAAAGGCGCGAGGTATCAAGGTCCGGGTCGTGCGGTTCGGTGCCGATGGCCGTCGGGTAGAAGAGTATCTCGGCGCCCATCAGCATCATCGCGCGGGCGGTTTCGGGGTACCATTGGTCCCAGCAGACCCCGACTCCCAGCGTCGAGCGATGCGGGCCCGACCAGACCTTGAATCCGGTGTTGCCCGGGCGGAAGTAGAATTTCTCTTCATAGCCGGGGCCGTCGGGGATGTGGCTCTTGCGGTAGACGCCGGCGATCTTTCCGTCGGGACCGATCATCGCGAGGCTGTTGTAATGGTGCGGCCCGTCGAGCTCGAAGAAGCTGGTGGGAATCCAGATCTTCAGCTCGGCTGCGAGTTCCTGCATCGCGAGGACCGACGGATGTTCGGCTGTCGGCCTCGCGGTTTCGAAAAGGCTCTCGTCCTCGACCCGGCAGAAGTACGGGCCTTCGAACAGCTCCGGGGGGAGCACGACCTCCGCGCCCTTCGACGCAGCGTCGCGAACAAGGTCGCTCACGGCGAGGATATTCGCGCCGGTGTCGTCGGTGAAGGCGAGTTGGAGCGCGGCTACGGTGAGCTTCGTCATGCGGGAACCTGTTGGCTGATGCAGTGGAAGCTGCCGCCTCCGGTGAGGATGTGGTCGGCGCGAAGGCCGATTGCAACGCGGTCGGGGAAGAGCGCCTCGACCGCTTCGACCGCCGCGCGGTCGTTCGCCACTCCGTATTGCGGCACGACGACCGCGGCATTGCCGATGTAGAAGTTCATGTAGCTCGCCGGGATGACGTCGCCGTCCTCGCCCAGCACTCGGCCGGGGGAGGGCAGGGTAACTACGTCGAGCCCGGCGTCGCCGAGCCGGCCGGCGGCATCGCGGTAGACGGCCTCGTTCGGGTCTTCCTCGGCGGCCGTGGGGATCGCCACGCGGCCAGGCGCAACGAAGCGCGCCAGATTGTCGACATGGCCGTCGGTATGGTCGTTGAGCAGGCCGGGGCCGAGCCAGACCACGCGTTCGAAGTTAAGATCGCTGCGGAGCCGCTCTTCGACCTGCTCTCGCGTCAGGGTATTGCGGTTGGGGTTGAGGAGGCATTGTTCGGTGGTGATCACCATGCCTGATCCATCGTGGTCGATCGCGCCGCCCTCGAGGATCCAATCCGCCTTCGCGAAGGGGAGGAGGGCACGGCGCGCGAGCCGCTCGCCGATGTCCTGGTCGCCGTCGAGGTCGTATTTGCCACCCCAGCCGTTGAAGCCGAAGCCCTGGGCACGGCGCTCCTGCCCGCTGCCGACGATGATCGGTCCAGTGTCGCGGAGCCAGATGTCGCCGAATGGCTCCACGACGACGTCCGCGAACGGAGCGAGCGCCCGCGCGCTCGCGGCCGCACCCTCATGGGCGGCGACGAGCCGCACCGTCTCACCCTGTCCATCGGCGTGGACGGCTGCAGCGAAGGCCGCGACTTCCCGTTCGGCAGGCTTGAGATCGCCGAGCCAAAGCTGGGGATCGCTCGGAAAACCGATCCAAACCGCTTCGTGCCGGGCCCACTCCGGGGGCGGGATCGCTGGGGTCGTCTGCATGCGCCGCGGCTAACAGGCAGACCGGCTCAGGCCAAGCGCCCCGAAAACGTAAAAGCCGATCCTAACCTTCGAGGGAGTCGGTGGTGTGCAGGAGTGCGTCCCGTACAACGCGCCGTTCCAGGCCGCTCGGCGACCAATGCGCCGCCGACGCAGGGCGTCGCCCCCGAGCGCGGCGGCTAGGAAGAGCCCTTTACTGAATTCACTTCGCGGCTGCGCCTAGGGCGTGGCCGCGAAACGTTTGTGCAGCGCGTCGAGCGATGCTTCGTGCGTCAGGTCGAGGTGCAGAGGGCTGACCGAGACGTAGCCGTCGGCGATCCTCTCGAGGTCGGTCGAATGACCGGGCGTCTGCACCATCGGCCCCAGGCCAAACCAATAATAATCATATCCACGCGGGTCTGTCCGCTGGACGATCCTCAGGCGGCCGTAGTCACGAAGGCCCTGCCGGCAAACGCGAACGCCCTTCACCTCGTCGGGCGGCAGCGCCGGGAAATTGACGTTGATGAGCGTGCGCGGCTCCATCTGGAACTCGAGCAGCGGGCCAAGCACGCGCTCCGCCCAGATCTCGGCCGCCGCGAACGGAACCGTGTCGCCCATGCCTTCGCGCGAATAAGCCTGGCTCAGCGCGATGGAGGGAACACCGGCGAGCGCGCCTTCCATGGCGGCCGAAACCGTGCCCGAATAAGTGACGTCCTCGGCAAGGTTCGCGCCGCGGTTGATCCCCGAGAGAATGACGTCGGGAGGCGAGTCCTTCATGATGTGCGCCAGCGCCAGCATCACGGCGTCGGTCGGGGTCCCCGTGGCGGAAAAACGACGATCGTCGTGACGGCGCAGGCGAACCGGCGTCGTCAGGGTCAGCGAATGGCCGGCTCCGGACTGTTCCTCCGTCGGCGCCACGATCCAGATGTCGTCGCTGAACTTGCGCGCCACCGATTCGAGCAGCTGAAGGCCGCGGGCGTTCACGCCATCGTCGTTGGTAAGAAGGATGCGCACCCAGAGCCTATGGGGGAGAGGCGATGCCGCCGCAACCGCGAAGGGGACACGGCGGAAATGCGCCATATTCGCAACAGCTTGTCGATTTCTTCACTGTGGACGCATGTTTTCTTGTTTAGGGTCGGCTGGACAACTATAGGCGTCGATTGGGGATGCCGACTATTCCGGATAAGTCCCGGGAAAGTCAGCAATAAATGCCTCCGGCTGCACCGGTGGGCCCGGCCGCAGCCAGGTGGCGGCGTGTGGGGTTTCTCGAGGGGGCTCGGGAACCTCGGTCCGGGGGAGGGCAATATGGCAACTGCACTTGTCGACCTATACGGCGGCGAAGACTTCGAACCATTCGACAGGATCATCCTTCTGGAGAGCTATCGCCCTTCGGAAGACGAAGAGTTCATGTGCGGCAAGCACCGCGCTTATTTCCTAAGAAAACTGAAAGCCTGGAAAGAGGCGGTGATCGAGGAATCGCGCGCGACCATGGCTCAGCTCCAGGTCGATTCGCTTCGCGAGCCCGATCTTGCCGATCGCGCTTCGAGCGAGACGGACTGGGGAATCGAGCTCAGGACTCGCGACCGCCAACGCAAATTGATCTCGAAGATCGATTGCGCGATCCGCCGCCTTTACGAAGGCGAGTATGGCTATTGCGAGGTGACGGGTGAGCCGATCTCGCTCGGCCGTCTCGAGGCTCGGCCGATCGCGACGATGACCCTTGAAGCGCAGGAGCATCACGAGCGAGTCGAACGCGTTTCGCGCGACGATTAAAGGGGAAAGTTGGGCGCGGCGACTTCTCGAGTCGCCGCGCACAAAAAAGGCCGCCTCAATGCGTGAGGTGGCCGGCCAATTCGTCTTTAACTCTGAGCTTTTCTTTCTTGAGGCGGTGGAGAAGGTCTTCGTCGGGGTGGGTCCGATGCTCTTCTTCGTCGATCAGCGCGTGGAGCGCGGCGTGCTTCGATTCGAGAGTCTCGGCCATGGCCTTGTCCATTGGGGGCTATCCTTTCCGCAATGCCATTGTCAGCGAAACGCAATAAACCACGAATCGTGCACTTTGTCTTGATACATCGCTCGGCTGGTCGGCCTGTGCGCCCGAGTGGTCGTGAACGGTGAGATGGGGTAGAAATAAAGCGGGATGACCAATGACAATCCCGCGGGCAGCCTGGATGCCCTTAAGGCGGAGCATCGCGAACTCGACGAGCGGATCAGGGAGCTGTCGTCGGAACCGACCGGGGACCAGCTCGAGCTCGCGCGCTTGAAGCGCCGCAAGCTTATGCTGAAGGACAGGATCCAGCTGATCGCCGACTCCAATATCCCCGACATCATCGCGTGACCGGCCATGTCCCGCACGGGGACATGACGTCAGCAATGCGACCGTTGGGAGGGTTCAGGCGTTTTCTGATCCGCTCAAGCATGGCAGTCTTATAGCAATGGACGAATCGGACCTGCCCGGCCCGCAAGTGCGGATCACCTCACGCCTGATCGACTCGCTTTATACCGAGGCGATGCTGCTTGCCGACGAAGCGAGGTCCTATTTCGACGACGCCGGGCGCGACGATCGCGCCACGCTCGAGCCCTTCGCCAGGGTCGGGTTCGCATGCGAGTCGCTGAAGGTAACGACGCGGATCATGCACATCGTCGCATGGCTCCTGACTCAGCGCGCGATCGAGTCGGGCGAAATTCCCAACCGCGACGGGCGCCGGCCCGAGCGTCGTCTCGGCCAGGCCCAGGACAGCGACCAGGCCGTCGTCTCGCAACTTCCCGAATCAGCTCAGCGGCTGATCAACTCCAGCGCCGATCTTTATGCGCGCGTGAAGCGCCTCGACGATGGAACGACCGAGGTTGATGTGCCGCAAAGCCCGGCGCGCGCGCTGATGGGGCGCCTTGAGCGGGGCCTGAGCGGAAGCGGCTCCTTCTAACCGGCGCAGAGCCGGCTTCTCACCGCCGCATATTGGTTCGCAATCAGGTCGATATATTCGCTCGCCGGCCGGACACGGTCGATCGCGCCGATCCCCTGTCCCGAGCCCCAGATATCGCGCCACGCCTTGGCCTTGGCGGAGCCTTCGGACCCAAACTTCATAGCGGTCGGATCGATGCCTGCGAGATTGTCGGGATCCAGCCCGGCATTCACGATCGAGGCCCGCAAATAGTTGCCGTGAACGCCGGTGAAGAGGTCGGTGTAGACGATGTCGGCGGCGCCGCTCTCGACGATTGCGCTCTTGTACGCGTCGGGCGCGTTTGCTTCCTCCGTGGCGATGAACGGCGATCCGACATAGGCGAGGTCAGCGCCGGCGGCCTGTGCGGCGAGCACGGCACCGCCGTTAGCGATTGCCCCTGAGAGGACTAGCGGCCCGTCGAACCAGGCGCGGATTTCCTGCAAGAGCGCGAAGGGCGACCAGCGGCCCGCATGGCCTCCGGCTCCCGCGGCGACCGCGATGACCCCGTCGGCGCCTTTCTCGACCGCCTTGCGCGCGAAGCGGTCGTCAATCACGTCGTGCAGCGTGATCCCGCCCCACGAATGCACGGCCTGGTTGAGCTCGGGCCGGGCACCCAGCGAGCTGATGATGATCGGCACCTTCCAGCGGGCGCAGACCTCCATGTCATGGTCGAGCCGGTCGTTGGAACGGTGCACGATCTGGTTGACGGCGAACGGCGCCGCGGGGCGCTCTGGATGATCGCGGTTCCATGAGGCGAGCGCCTCCGAAATCTCGTGCAGCCATTCATCCAACAGCGATGCCGGGCGCGCGTTCAGCGCGGGGAAGCTGCCGACAATGCCGGACGTGCATTGAGCGATGACGAGCTTGGGGTTGGAAACGATGAACATCGGCGCGCCGATCACCGGGACCCGAAGTCCCTGGAGAAATGGCGGCAGGCTCAAAGCCCGTGATAATCCTTGTACCAGGCGACGAAGCGCGGGACCCCCTCGTCGATTGACGTGCTCGGCTCAAAGCCGTGGTCGCGCTGGATGGCGCTGATGTCGGCAAAGGTCTCCTTGACGTCGCCGATCTGCATCGGCTGCGGGTCCGAGATCGCCTTGCGCCCGGTTTCCTGCTCGAGCAACTCGACGACCCGCATCAGGTCTTCGCTGCAGCTGTTGCCGATATTGTAGAGCGCATGCGGGCTGGTGCTTCCGCCGGCTTTCACCTCTCCGTTGTCCGCGGGCGGCCCGTCGAGGCATGCAACCACACCCCGGACGATGTCGTCGATATAGGTGAAGTCGCGCCGCATCTCGCCGCGGTTGA
>Ga0070671_100001618_pt1 | contig 16970 bp, 16 predicted proteins | sample KBSS73metaG_FD_65341 | JGI IMG/M metagenome (GOLD analysis project Ga0070671, IMG submission 65341) | Switchgrass rhizosphere microbial communities from Kellogg Biological Station, Michigan, USA - KBS S7-3 metaG | ecosystem: Host-associated > Plants > Roots > Rhizosphere > Soil ...
ATCGCCGAGCACGACCTGCCGCCGCACCCATTGGTGGCGGAAGGCTACCCCTCGATCGGCTGCTCGCCCTGCACCAGCAAGGTCGCGCCGGGCGAGGATCCGCGCTCGGGCCGCTGGAAGGGCTGGGACAAGGTCGAGTGCGGCATCCACGTCCCCGGCCACAGCGATGTGAGCGAACTGCCTCCGGGCTACGACCCGGTGTTCTGAACTTTCGTGGTCCCGGGCTTGACCCGGGACCGGTTCTGCCAGGTCGCGGCATCGCAGCGCCCGCACGCTACCCTCTCAGCTTCGCAGACGATCCCGAACCGGACCCGGATCAAGTCCGGAATGACGAAGCGCGCTTACTCCGGCAGTTCCGCGCCGGTCCACCCGCCGCCCATGGCGCGGTAGAGGGTGATGCGGGCGGTCAAGGCATCGGACCTGGATTGCACGAGGGCCAGCTCGGCCGCGAGGAGCCCGCGCTGGGTGTCGAGCTGCTCCAGGAACGGCGAATAGCCGGCGCGGTACCGGTTGCGGGCGAGGCGGTAGCTTTCGGCGAGCGCGTCGCGCTGGGCGATGCCGATGCGCAGTTGCGCGTCGGCGCTGGCGACGCCGGCTAGCGCGTCGTCCGCCTCGCGAAAGGCGGTGAGCGCGGCGCGGCGGTAGCTTTCCGCGGCCTGGTCGCGCTGGGCCGCGGCGGTCTCGGTCCCGGCGCGCAGGCGACCGCCTTCGAACAGCGGGGCGAGCACGCTGCCGCCGACCGACCAGATCGAGACCGGGTCGGCAAGCAGCGAGGAGAACACCGCGCCGGCGGCGGCGGAAAGGCGCAGCGAGGGCAGGAAGCGCTTGCGCGCGGCGGCCAGCGACTTGTCGGTCGCCGCCAGCGTCGCTTCGGCCTGCGCGACGTCGGGCCGGCGCGAGAGCAGTTCGGACGGCAGCGTGTCGGGCACGGGCGGCGCAAGCAAGGCCTCGAGCGTCCGACCGCGCTCGACCGGACCGGGCACGTCGCCTGTCAGCAAGCGCAGGCCGTTCTCCTGCCGCGTGATCGCTTCCACCGCCTGCGGGACCAGGCGGGCAGCCGCCTGGTAGTCCGCTTCGGCCTGCTCCAGTTCGAGCTTGGGGGAGTAGCCGGCCTCCACCCGGCGGCGGATCAGCCGCAACGAGTCCTCGCGCAGCGCCAGGGTCTGGCGCGTCACCGCCAGCCGCGCGTCGAGCGCGAGCAGCGTGACGTAGCCGCTCGCCGCCGCCGAACCGACCGAGAGGCGCACCGCGTCGCGCCCGGCCTGGCTGGCGATCCAGTTCTGGCGGGCCGCCGCGCGCTGGTCGGCCAGGCGGCCGAACAAGTCGACCTCCCAAGCCGCTTGAAGCTGCGGCTGCGCGCCGTTCTGGATCTCGGGCGTGCCGAACGCGCTCACGCTGCGCGCGCGGCTGGCTCCACCGCTACCGTCCAGCGTGGGGAGCAGCGCCGAGCGGGCAAGCAGTTCCTGCGCCCTCGCCTCGCGCACCCGGCCGACCGCGATGGCGATGTCGCTGTTGCGGGCGAGCGCACGCTCGACCAAGGCGGTGAGCTGCGGGTCGGCGAAGCGGCGCCACCACTCGGCCTCGATCGGCGCGGCGGTGCCTGCCACGGTGCGCCAGTCCGGCGGCGGCGTCACCGGCTCGACCGGGGCGGTCCCGACCTGTGGACCCGCGCAGGCACTCGCCAGCAGGGCGGCGACAAGGACAGCCGCGCGACGCCTCATTCGCTGGTCGCCACCCGCACTTCGACCGACATGCCCGGTCGCAGTCGTTCGGCGAGACGCTGGCCGGGATCGATCCGCACCCGCACGGCGATGCGCTGCGCGACTTTGACGAAGTTGCCAGTCGCGTTGTCGGACTTGAGCACCGCGAACTCGCTGCCCGCGGCGGGCGAGATATTCTCGATATGGCCCGTCAGACTGGCGCCGCCGAGCGCGTCGACACGGAAGGTCACGGCCTGGCCCAGGCGCATGGTGTGGGTCTGCGCTTCCTTGAAGTTGGCGATGATCCACAGTTCATGCGGCACCAGGAACATGAGCTGCGTGCCCAAGGTGACGTAGGCGCCCTGGCGCACGCCGATCTCGGACAGGCGCCCGTCCGTGGGCGCACGGATGCGGGTGTTGTCGAGGTCGATCTGCGCGAGGTGCAGCGCCGCCCTGGCGCTCTCGACTTGTGCCTCCAGCCCGCCACGGCCGACGACGACCGAGCGCACGTCCTGCTGGCCGACGCTCTGCTGCGCCTGCGCCTGGCGCACGCCGGCCTCGGCAGCGAGCAGCGCAGCGCGGGTCTGGTCGAACTCGCGCGCGGAGATCGAGCCGTCGGAGACGAGCGCCTGGGCGCGACGCATGTCCGCCTGCGCCCGGACGAGATTGGCCTGGGCGCTCGCGACCGCCGCCCCCTGCCCCGCCAGCGCCGCCTGGCGCGAACGCTCCGATTGCTGCGAGTTCGCCAGCGAGGCGAGCTGCGCGGCGACGTTCGCCTTCGCTTGCTCCACCCGGGCGGCGTAGATCCGGTCGTCGATGGTGGCGAGCACCTGCCCGGCCTTGACCTGCTGGAAGTCCTGCACCGGCACGCCGGTGATGTAGCCGCTGACCTGGGGGCTGATCACGGTGACCTTGCCGCGCACGTAGGCATCGTCGGTCTCCTGCGCCCAGCCGGCGAAGGGCGGGAGCTGCCAGGCGTAGAGGATCGCGAGCACCGCGACGATGCCGATGACGATGATGGCGATGACCGTGAGAGGGCTCTTCTCCGGCGGCCGCCAGCCGCTCGTCGCGACCGGCTTGGCCGGCTCGGTGGCGGATGCCGGCTTGACCGGCTCGGCGGCGAACGCCGCCTTGGCCTCCTCGTCCGCGACGTCGAGCGGAGGGTCGCTGGTCACGCCGTCGCTGCTGCCTGCCCTGCTGCCGTCTGCCATCGTCACTCCGTAGCCGCGGAGGCCCCCGCCTGCGCCCGCCGTTGTAGCGCAACCACCGGCGAAGTCTCCCCACGCCTGCGGATCGAGGCGCGGATCGAAAGCCCCCAGATGAACGTCAGCATCGCCAGCACGCCGATCAGTAGGAATACGTCATTGTAGGCCAGGATGTTCGCCTCGCGCGCCACCGTCCGCGCGAGCAGCGCCGCCCCTTCCGCCGAGCGCAGGGTCGGATCGCCTAGCACGCCCGAGACCGTCGCGCCGGTGCCGCGAAGACGCGCGGCGACTTGCGGGTCGGTGAGCACGATCGATTCGACCAGCTGGTGCGAATGATACTTCTCGCGCAGGATCTGGAACGTGCCGAGTACCGCGTTGCCAAGCAGGCCGCCCAGGCTCTGGCTGAGGCCGAACAGCACCACGAAGCTGACGAAATGGGTCGGTCCGGCCAGCAGCGTGCGCGACAGGCCGATGACCATCGTGTGCGAGAGGAACAGCATCGAGGCGAAGCCGATCAGCGCCTGGCTGGCGTAGAAACTCTCGGGCCGCGACAGGTTGTTGGCATCCGCGTCCATGAACGATCCGAGCGCGATCAGCAGGATCGCGACCGTGATCGACTTGCTGGGGTCGACCGGGTCGAACGTGAACAGCGCCGCCACCATGCCCGCGACCGAGGCGGCGACGATGATGAGATTGAGCGTGATCATCTGGTCGTTGATCATGCCCACCACATTGAGCAGCCCGACCGAGCCGAACGCCTGCTCGGACAGGAGCACCCGGACCGCGACCGCCACCAGGATCAGCCGCATCATCTCGCGCGTGCCCAGCCAGCGGGTGTGGATAAGCGGATTGGCGCGCCGGTGCTCGAGCGCGAGCGCGACGCTGATCATCAGCGCGCTCGCCGCCAGCGCCCAGCCCATCCAGGCGCGCTCGGTCCACCACTCGATCCGCCCCTCGGTGAGCACCGCGACCAGCAGCCACAGACCCGGCGCGAGCAGGGACACGGTGAGCAGGTCGCCCTTCTCGAAGGCCTTGACCCGCTCGCTGGGCGGCAGCGGCAGGCTCATGATGGCGGCGAGGCTGGCGAGCGTCATGCCGAGCTCAAACCAGTAGAGCATGTGCCAGTCGCCGCTGATCAGGATGCCCGGCGACAGCGCGCGGGCGAGCGGCGTCGCCAGCTGCGGGATGGAGATGCCGAGCATAATCCCGGCCAGCCGCTTGGCCGCGGGCATGCCCTGCATGATATAGAGCAGCGTCAGCGTCGACATGGCGCTGGCGGAAAACCCGCTGGCCGCGCGCACCGCGATCGAGGTCCAGAAACCGTGGACCAGCAAATGCAGGATCGTCGCGCCCGCATAGATCGGCAACATGATGCGGATGAAGCGCTGCAGGCCGAACTGCTGGCGGTATTTGACGAGCAGCAGGTTGGCGGTGACGTTGGTCATCAGGTAGGCGGCGGTCAGCATCGCCGCCTGGTTGCTGTCGAGGCCGAGAGTGCCTTGGGCGAAGGCGAGGTTCACCGAGACGAGCGCGTTCCCCAGGCCGCCGGTGATGCCGATGAGGACGCCGATGGCGAGATAGAACGCGCGCCGCAGCGGCGGGTGCTCGGGATTGGCCGGCGAGCCCGGCATCGTCGGCCGCTCGTGCGGCTTGAACTGGTATTCGGCGGTGGCGCTCATCCGGCGGCACGTGACGCGAAATCGGCGAACGTGAGCGTCAGCAGGAACAGCAGCCACAGGAACCCGGTGGCGACCGCAAGGCGCGCGAGGGGCCCCTCGCGGCGCATGTCCATGAAGAACCACGCGACCAGCAGCGCCTTGGCGAGCGCAATGCCGTAGCTCACCGCCGGCAACACGGGGCCGAGCGGCAGGAACGTCGCGCCCACCGTGACCGCGAGCAGCGCCAGGAGCGCGAGCCAGACGAGGATGAGGCGAAGCGTGGCGCTCATGTCAGCGCGCCAGGTAGAGCGTGGGGTAGAGGAATATCCAGATCACATCGACGAAATGCCAGTAGAGCGCGAGGTTTCCAACCGTCGTCGCGCCGCGATCCGCACGCGCGGCGCGCAGTGGCCCAAGCAGCAGTCCCAGCAGCACCAGCCCGGCGGTGACGTGGAGGGCGTGAAGGCCCGTGGCAGTGAAGTAGAGCGTCATGAACAGCGTTTGCGGGCCGTCGTGCAATCCGCCCGCGTGGAAACGCGGGACGAGGCCGTCGCGCCATTCGAGAACATACTCGCCGCCCTTGATGGCCAGGAAGGCGAGGCCGAGCGCGATCGCGAACGCGAGGAGCCAGCCGGCGCGGCGCGGCGCTCCCGCCCTGACCGCCTCGACCGCAAGCGCGACCAGCAGGCTGGAGGTGAGGAGCACAGCGGTGTTGAGCGCGCCGAGCCACAGGTGCATCTCGCCCGAGGCGTGGATGTAAGCGGCCTTGTGCAGCAGCCGCAGCGACAGGGCGGCGGCGAACAGGCCGCCGAACAGCATCAGCTCGCTCGCGAGGAACAGCAGCATGCCGAACCGGTCGCTCTCGCGCTGGCGTTCGATCCGCGTGAACGGGTCGTGCAGGGAGAGTGGCTCAGCCATGCGTCGCCTCGGGGCTCGTCTTGGCGCCTTCGTGCGGCGCGTCGGGTTCGACCGGGTAGCAATAAGGCTCGGTGTCAACGAGCGGGATTTCCGCGAAGTTGTCCTTGGGCGGTGGCGAGGGCACGGACCATTCGAGCCCGGTCGCGCCCCAGGGGTTGGGCCCCGCCGGCTTTCCGTAGCGCAGCGAGTAGAGCAGATACGTCAGCGGCAGCAGGTAGCCGATGCCCAGCACCGCCGCGCCGATGCTGCTGGCGACGTGCAGCACCTGGAACTGCGGGTCGTAGACATGGTAGCGGCGCGGCATGCCTTCGTAGCCCAGCAGGAACTGCGGGAAGAAGGTCATGTTGAAGCCGCCGAACACCATGACCGCCGCCACCCGCGACCACAGGTCCGAATGCAACCGCCCGGTGATCTTGGGCCACCAGAAGTGCAGCGCGCCGAAGAACGCGCTGACCGTGCCGCCGACCATGATGTAGTGGAAGTGGGCGACGACGAAGTAGGTGTCGGTCACGTGCACGTCGATCGCCAGCATCGCCAGCATCAGCCCGGTAAGCCCGCCGACCACGAACAGGCCGATGAAGGCGAGCGCGAAGAGGAATGGCCCGTCGAGCAGGATCTCGCCTTTGTAGAGCGTGGCGGTCCAGTTGTAGACCTTGATCGCGCTCGGCACCGCGACCACGATCGAGAGGAACGAGAAGATCACGCTCGCATAAGGGCTCTGGCCCGAGACGAACATGTGGTGGCCCCACACCAGGAAGCCGATCACCGCAATCGCGATCGAGGCGCTGGCGACGAACCAATAGCCGAACACCCGCTTGTGCGCGGCGGCGGTGATCAGTTCGGTGACGACGCCCATCGCCGGCAGCACCATGATGTAGACCGCCGGGTGGCTGTAGAACCAGAACAAGTGCTGGAACAGCAACGGGTCGCCGCCGATGCGGGGGTCGAAGATGCCGATGCCCACGATCCGCTCCAGCGCGACGAGGATCAGCGTCAGCGACAGCACCGGCGTCGCCAGCACCAGGATCACCGACGTCGCGTAGTGCGACCACACGAAGATCGGCAGCCGCCCCCAGGTCATGCCCGGGCAACGGCACTTGTGCACGGTGACGATGAAGTTGAGCCCGGTCAGGATCGAGGAGATGCCCGAGACGAACACTGCCGTCAGCGCGCCCATGACGTAGGCGTTCGAATACGTCGACGAGTACGGAGTGTAGAACGTCCACCCGGTGTCGACGCCGCCCAGGATCACCACCACCAGCGTCGCCAGTCCGCCCGCCATGAAGATGTACCACGAGGCGAGGTTGAGCCGCGGAAAGGCCAGGTCGCGCGCGCCGATCATCAAGGGAATCAGGAAGTTGCCGAAGACGTTGGGGATCGACGGAATCAGGAAGAACCAGACCATGACGATGCCGTGCAGCGAGAAGGCGCGGTTGTAGCCGTCGTTGCTGAGCAGGTCCGCCTCGGGCGTCAGCAGGTCCGCTCGGATCAGCGCCGCCGCGCTGCCGCCGATGGCGAAGAAGAAGGTGATCGAGACCAGATAGAGCAGCGCGATCCGCTTGTGGTCGGTCGTCAGCAGCCACGAGCGCAGCGTGTGCCCGGCGTTGAGGTAGCTGACCTTCTCCTCGGGCGTGTTGGGGATCGGGTCCTGCGACGTGCGGTTCATGGCCCTTCCCTCCGCGGCCCAAGCGACTTGATGTAGGCGACCAGCGGCACGACCTCGTCCTCGCCGATGAGATCGCCGTAGGGCGGCATGATCGGGGCGTAGCCGGCGGTCACGTCCTTGTTGGGCAGCACGATCGAATCGTGGATGTACTGCGCGTCGGCGCGGGTCACCCGCCCGCCCTCCAGCCCGACGACCGAGCCGTAGAGCCCGTCGAGCTTGGGCGCGTGCACCGGCGAGGACGGGCCGTGGCAGCCCGAGCAGCCGTAGCGCACGAACAGGCGCTTGCCCTGCTCCGCCAGCCCGGCGTCAGTGTCCGAGGCGGCGAGCCAGCGGGCGTAGTCCTGCGGGCGCTGGACGATCAAGCGGCCGATCATCTCGCTATGGTCGGTGCCGCAATATTCGGCGCAGCGGATCGGGTAGACGCCCGGCCGGTCGGCATTGAACCACAGTTGCGTGTACTGGCGCGGCAGCACGTCCTGCTTGATCCGCAGCGCCGGCACGTAGAGGCTGTGGATCACGTCCTGCGAGGTCATCGTCAGGCGCACCGGCATGCCGGCGGGCACGTGCAGGTCGTTGATCTCGCGCGCGCCTTCGGGGTGCTGATACTTCCACATCCACTGCTTGGCGACGACGGCGATGGTCATCGCGTCGGCCGGCGGGTTGCGCTCGATCAGGAACATGCGCGTGGCCCAGAAGAAGAAGCATAGCACCAGCAGGAAGGGGATCACCGACCAGCTCGTCTCCAGCCAGACATTGCGGTCTTCCGGCGGGCTGCGATCGGCGCGGCGGCCCTTGCGGTAGCGCAGCATGAACAGCAGCATCAGCACGAAGACCGGCGCGGCGAGCAAGGTCACCAGCACGCCGAAGCTGCCGATCAGCCAGTCGACTTCGCGCGCATAGGCCGAGGCTTGGTCAGGCCAGAGCTGCAGGCCGCTCATGCAAACCGCCTGCGCAACGTCAGGATCAGTGCGCCGATAACGAGCACCGTCGCGACCCCGGCATAGCGCAAGACGCGGTCGATCATCGGCGACCAGGTGCCGCTCTGCGGGTCGTAGTGATAGCACAGCAGGATCAACTGGCGCAGCAGCCCGCCGGTGCGGCCGGCCTGCGCATCGGCGATCGCCGCCTCGAGATCGCCCGGATCGGGGTTCAGGCCATAGAGCCAGCGCACCAACCGCCCGTCTGGCGTGATCACGGCGCTGGCGGCCGCATGGGCGTACTGGCCGATGCGGGGGTCGTAGGCGTAGTGGTAGCCGATCGCGTCGGTGACGGCGCGGATCGTGGATGGCGAGGCGGTCGTGGCGGCGAAGGGAAGCTTTCCATGCTGCGCCTTCAGTCGGGCGAGGTCCGCCGCAGCATCGGCAGGAGTCTCGGCAGGATCGATCCCGAAGGCGACCAGGCGAAAGTCGCGGCCGGCGGCGAAGCGCTTCTGCGCCTGCGCGGCATCGGCGATGCCGGCCAGAGTCACCGCGCAGATGTTCGGGCAGTCGTGCAGCACGGGCACGAGGACGAGCACTTTGCCCTCGGCCAGCCGGCGCAGGCTGGTGGCCCCGCCACTCGCGTCCCTCAGCGCGCCGTCGAGGGGCACTTGCGCGCCGGGGCGCTCGTCGACCCTCGCCGCGCCGAACGGGTCGAACGGCGCGGCGGCGACCAGCAGCAGGAACAGCAGCGACAGCAGGCGGCTCATGGCTTGGGCTGATCCCAGCCGCGCGCCGCGACTTCGCGCATGGCCGCGTCGATCGGCTTGGGTGCATGATCGAGGGCTTGGCGACGCCGCGCCTCCAGGATCGCGCGGTCGATGCCGGGGCGGGATTCCAGTCGTGGCCCGGGCACTTTGAAGTCGCGCGCCGCGGCCAGTGCCGAGGAAGTCTGCCAGTCCGGCCCGAGCCTGCGCACCAGGGGCGCCGCCGCCACCGTGACGAGGCCGAGGATCAGGAACAAGGTCGCCAGCCCCCGCGCGATCTTGCCGACCAGCCAGTCCTGCGGCTCGTAGCCGAGCTTGCGCGCGGCCTCGTCGACTTGTTCCGGGTTCTCGGTGCGCTGTGGGCGCGTGTGCGGGTGGAGGTCGCGGATCATGCGCCCCGCCTCGCGCCGAGCGGATCGAACACCAGCAAGGCAAAGCCCCCCAGCGCCAGTGCATAGGCGAGCACCGCCACCCAGCCCCGGCCCGGCACCGCGAACCACGCGAACTCGATCGCCTTGCCGGCCAGGCCGCACAAGCTCGCTAGCCGCAGCGGACCGGCCCGGTTGCGCACTTGCGGCAGCAAAAGGGCGATCAATGGCGCAAGGCCGAACGCTGCGAACACCACCGTCGCCACCGTCCACGCACCGCCCGAGCGCTCGTCGTACCAGGCGACGCCCTCGGGCAGGTTCCCCGACCACAGGATCAGGTAGGTCATGAACTGGAAGTAGGCCCACAGCAGCAGCATCGTCAGCAGCAGGCCGCCGAGCGTCGGCACGCGCTTGGCCTCGATCGGTGTGCGCAGGCGGGCGACCAGCAGCGCCATGAACCCGGCGCCGGCCTCCAACGCGAGCAGTTGCAGCCCGAATCCGGAGGAATGGAACTTGGGGTCGAGCGACATCAGCCAGTCGACATGGACCAGCGATGCCCCGAGCACGAGCACGATCACCGCGACGATGCTCGCCCTGGTTGATGCCTGCCGCCCGACCTGACTGCGCGCGATCATGGCAAGCGCGGCGAACCACAACACAGTGCGCAGGGCGAACTGCCAGTAGCCCAGCCACGCGCCCTGGAACGCGGACACCGGCGGTTCGCGCTGCCAATCGTAGATCGCCGGCATCCCGAACAGCACCGGCACGAACGCCAGCGCCGCGAGCGGCCAGAGCCGCGCCGCCGCCTCGCAGACTGGACGCAGCGCCTCCTCCCACTCGCCGGCGATGAGGCGCATCATCGCCAGCAGCAGCAAGCCGGTCAGCGGCAGCGCCTGCAGCAGCACCGCCGCGCCCAGCCAGCCGGTCAGCGCCGCGCGCGGCGAGAGCAACGCCAGCGCCAATGCCGTGACGGCAAGCAGCACGCCGATCCAGCCGGGCAGCCTAGTCGGCACGGGCGGGCTCCTCCCGGCGCGGCGGCAGCCCGGTCGCCTGCAGCGCGCGGATGTAGGCGGCAATGGCCCAACGGTCCTGCGGCGGCACGCGGTCGGCGTAGGAGTACATAACGCCGTAGCCGTTGGTCATGACCTGGTAGAAGTGCGCATCCGGCGCGGCCTTGAGGCGCTCCGAGTGGAAGTCTGGCGGATGCGGGAAGCCGCGCGCGGGCACGATCCCCTGCCCCGATCCGTCCGCCGCGTGGCATGGCACGCAATAGATCTGGTAGCGCTCTTGCCCCCGCCGGACGAGCGCCAAGCTCATCGACGGGCGCCGGGTCGCAGCGGCTTGCTGCGCAGCATCGCGCGCGACGACGCCGCTGGGCGGGCGCTGCATCGCCATGCCATCGGGGAACAGCGCCGCGCGCTCGTAGCTGTCGTAGCGGGCCTGCTGCACCATGTTGCCGTCGTGGCAAGCGGCGAGCGGCAGCATCGCAGCGAAAAGCGCAGCATACCTCACGGTGTCGCGCTCCCGACCTCGGTCACGTCGAGCGGCTGCAGCCGCCACAGCGCGGCCCGGGCGGCATAGGCGTCGAAGTCGCGCGTCGCGATCACGGCGAGGAAGAAACGGTCGTCGGTGGCGAGATCGAAGCGCTCGGCATCGAACACCGGGTGGTGCAGCTTGGGCAGGCGATTGCTCACCAGCATCGTGCCAATCCCGGCGAAGACCGCGCCGAGCACCATCGTCTCGAAGGTGATCATCAGGAACGAGGGCGCCGCGATCAGCGGCCGACCGCCAATGTCGAGCGGATAGAGCAGGTTCGTTCCCGCTTGCAGCAGGAAGCCTGCGAGCGCACCTACCAAACCGCCGATCAGGAAGGCGAGCGGCACGTGGCTTTCATTCCAGCCCAGCGCCTCGCCCAGCCCGTCCAGCGGGAACGGCGAGAACACCTCGACCCGCCAGCCGGCCTCGCGCAGCGAGCGCGCGCCATCGAGCACCGGTTGCGGATCGGCGAACTCGGCCAGCAACGCGTAAGGAGCCGCCTCAGCCATCGGCCAAGTCCTCCTTGATCTCGAACGCGGAGATCACCGGCAGGAAGCGCACGAACAGGAGCAGCTCGCAACAGAAGAGGCCGATGAAGCCGATGAACAGCGACCAGTCCCAGAACGTCGGATGGTAGAGGTTCACCGAGCTGTCGAGCCAGTCGCGGTACAATGTGGTCACGAGCAGCATGAACCGCTCCATCCACATGCCCACCACCACGCTGAGCGCGATCAGGAACACCGGTATCGGAGAGACCCGCCAGCGCCGCCACCACAGCAGCTGCAGCGGGACGAAGTTGAACAACAGCGCGCCCCAGTAACTCCAGGCGTAGTAGCCGCCGTAGCGGTCCTGCAGCGTGTCCAGCTCGTAGCCGCCCGCGTACAAGGCGTCGAACGCCTCCATGACGTAGCCGTAGGCGGTCATCATGCCCGTCGCGAGAGTCATGCGGCCCAGGAGATCGAGGTGCCGCTCGGTGACGAGGTCCTCCAGCTTGAGCATATGGCGCAGCACCACCGCGATGATCGTCACCACGGCAAAGCCCGAGAACGCAGCGCCCAGCACGAAGTAAGCGGGGAACACGGTCGAGTTCCAGCCGGGGATCGGCCCGGCGGCGAACAGCATCGAGATCTCCGAGTGGACCGAGACCACCAGCGGCACCGCGATCGCAGCGGTGATCGTGTAGGCCTGCTTCCAGCGCAGCCAGTGCCGCCCCTGCCCGCGCCAGCCCAGCGCCAGCACCCCGAAGAACACCTGCCAGCGCCGCTTCCGCACCCGGTCGCGCGCGGAGGCGAGGTCGGGCACGATGCCGATGTACCAGAACAGCAGCGAGACCAGCAGGTACGTGAGCACCGCGAAAAAGTCCCAGGTCAGCGGGCTCTTGAACTGGGGCCACACGTCCATCGTGTTGGGATAAGGCGCCATCCAGTAGAAGTACCAGGGCCGGCCCAAGTGCAGGATCGGATAGAGCCCGCCGCACGTCAGCGCGAACAGCGTCATCGCCTCGGCGAAGCGGTTGAGCGAGTTGCGCCAGGACTGGTTGAGCAGCAGCAGCATCGCCGAGATCAGCGTGCCGGCGTGACCGATGCCGATCCACCAGATGTAGTTGCAGATCGGAAAGCCCCAGCCGACCGGGATGTTGTTGCCCCAGATGCCCGGCCCCTTGATGAACAGCACGATCACCGAGAGCACCAGCAGCCCGAACAGCGCGAGCGACACCGCGAACATCGCCCACCACATGCGCGGCGCCGGAAAGCGCGTCGGGATGGTGACGACCTCACGCGTGACGCGGCGGTAGGCGGCATTGCGGCTCATCCCGCGCTCTCGCTGCCGCCGCCCTCGATCTTTGCGCCGTACGTGGTGCGCGGCCGGGTGTTGGCATCCTCCAGCAGCGCGTAGTCGCGCCCGCTCGCCTTGCGCTTGGCGACGGCGCTGTCGGCCTGCGTCAGGTCGCCGAAGACGATCGCTTGCGTGGGGCAAGCCTGCTGGCAGGCGGTGACGACTTCGCCGTCTGCAATCGGCCGGCCTTCCTTGTCCGCCGCGATCCGCGCCTCGGCGATGCGCTGGATGCAATAGGTGCACTTCTCCATGACGCCGCGATCGCGCACCGTGACGTCGGGGTTGCGCTGCGCCACCAGCGCCGGCGCGGCTTCGCGGGTGTAGTCCAGCCAGTTGAACCGCCGCACTTTGTAGGGGCAATAGGCCGAGCAGGTGCGCGTGCCGATGCAGCGGTTGTAGACTTGCAGGTTGAGCCCGTCGGGGCTGTGCACCGTGGCGTTGACCGGGCACCCGGTCTCGCACGGCGCATCCTCACAGTGCATGCAGGGCACCGGCTGGAAGCTCTGGCGCGGCTCGTCCGGGGTGCCGTCGTAGTAGCGGTCGATGCGCAGCCAATGCATTTCGCGGCCCTTGGCGACTTGCTCGCGCCCGACCATCGGCACGTTGTTCTCCGCCACGCAGGCGACGGCGCAGGCATTGCAGCCGATGCACAAGTCGAGATCGATCGCCATGCCCCAGGCAGGCGGCGGGGATGCGCCGTTTTCCGGTTTCTCCTTGGGCTGGGGCGGGAAGAAGCTCTTCTGCTCCTCCTTGCGCGGCAGCGCTTCGCCCGGCGCCTCGACCGTGCGGATCCAGTCGTGACCGCCCAGCGCCCAGTGCGTCTGGGTGCAGGCGAGGGCGCGCGTGCCCGAGAGCTTGCGCAGCTTCCCGTCGCCCCGCGCCCAGGGCGAGGACGGGCTGCGCAGCGGATAGGCGTCGAACCCTGAGCCGAGCGCGACCGGACCGCCCGCGCACCGCCCATAACCCAGGTGCAACAGCACCGTGCGGGCGTGCTGGCCGGGCACGATCCAGGCAGGGCCAACGATCGAACGGCCAGCCGCCGAGACTTCGACGAGGTCCTCGTTGGCGATGCCCAACTCCTCGGCGAGCGCGGGCGCGATGTGCACTGCATTGTCCCAGGTCAGCTTGGTGAGCGGCTTGGGCATCTCCTGCAGCCACGGGTTCGAGGCGAAAGCGCCATCGTGCACTGTCGGGTCCGGACGGAACACGACCTCGAGCGCGTCGCCCGCCGGCGAAGGAGCGCGTGGAGGCATGGCGGCTGGAGGTGGAGCGGCTGGAGGCGGGGCAGCCGCCGGCGCCGGAAGCTCGGCCGGCATCGGCGCCTCGGCGACGAAGCCCTTGAGCAGCCGCGACTGCCATTGCACTTCGTCGCCCGGCCAGGTCTGCCGCACGAGGTCGCGCGCGGGCACCTCGCCGTCGGTCAGCAGCGCAAAAACCTGGTGGCGCGTGCGCACGTCGAGGAACGGGCGCACCAGCGGCTGCACCAGCCCTGCCGAATCATCGGCGCAGCGCACGTCGCTCCAGCTCTCCAGCAGATGCGCGAGCGGCAAGTGCCAGCGGCAGGCCTGCCCGGTCTCGTCTTGGTGGAGCCCGGCGTGGATCGTCAGCGGCACGCGCTTGAGCGCCGCCGCCAAGCCTGCCGCGTCGGGCGAGGCATAGCAGGGATTGCTGTCGAGGATGAGCAGGGTGTGGACGCCGCCCTGCCCGATCGCGCGGTGCAGCGCAGCCAGGTCGCCCGACGGCTGCGGCTGCGATCGCGGCGCGCGGGCCTGATTCCCCAGCGTGGCGTTGATCCGGCTTCCCAACATCTGAAGCTCCGGGCCATGCTGCGGACCAACGCAGAGGAGCCCCCTGCCCCGGCTGGCCTGAAGCGCATCGGTAGCCTGCTCGATCCAAGCACGCTCCTTGGCATCCAGCGGCTGCGAGGCCCCTTCCGCAACCCCGAGCCGTGCACCCAGCGCCATCGCCAGCATGCCGATGCGCGAGTGCGGCGCAATCAGGCGGGCCTCGGCGGTCACGCCCGTCAGTGTCGGCGTCGGTTCGGCCGCCAGCAGCCGCGCCGCGCCGTCACCCTGCTGAAAGGCGCGCCGCCGCGCCGACCAGCCTTGCGCATGCCAGGTCTGCAACGGCCCGTTCCCCAGCGGATCGGCATCCAGGCAGACCAACACGTCGATCGCGTCGAGCGGCGGCATGCCGTCGAGCGTCGCCGGTCCTTCCGCCAGCGGCGCGTGGACATGCCAGGCCATGCCCGGCCAGCGCGACCGCATACCGGCGATCTGGCGCAGCAGCGTGGGCGATTGCACCGGTCCTGTCAGCAAGGCAAAGCCCGTGCCGCCGCTCGCGTCGAACCGTTCGCGCGCCGCAAGCGCCACCGCGCCAAAGCCGTCCCATGTGGCCGGCGCGCCATCGCGCAGCGGACCGCCCGACCGCGCCGGATCGTAAAGCCCGAGCAGCGCCGCCTGGGTGAAGGCATCGGTCTTGCCGCCGCTCGCCGGGTGGTCGGGATTGCCCTCCAGCTTGATCGGCCGCCCGTCGCGGCACGTGCCCACCACCGGCTGGCCGACACCGTCGAGCTCCCAGGCGGTGGCGTAGTGGCGCACCATGCCGGGCTGGCTGTCGCGATCGGCGAGGACCAGCGGATAGGCGTCCTCGTCCGCCCGCCGCTCGCATCCGTCGAGCCCGGCCAGCGCGACGGCGGCGGCCAGGCACTGGAAGAAGCTGCGGCGATCGATGGCGGTGGGCATCCGCGCGAGCGCGGGAAACTCGGCCACGATCCGGCGGCGGAACTCGGCCGTCTCGAACAGCTCCTCCAGCGAACGCCAGTACTGTCGCCCCTGGCTGGCCCCGAGGCGGCGCAGTGCGGCATCGACGCCCGCTGGATCGCCGGGCGCGCTCATCGGTGACAAATCTCGCAGTTGTCGAGCTTGCCGGTGTCGATGTGGTAGCGCCGCAGTGCCGCCGAGCCGTAAGCTTGGCGCATCTGCGGCGACCAACTCGCCCAGTCCATCCGCGTCACTTGCTCGGGCGGACGCAAGTGCTTGGCCGGCTCGCGGTGACAATCGAGGCAGAACTGCATCTGGAACGGCTTCGCGCGCCATGTCAGCGGCATCGTGTCCACTCGCCCGTGGCACTCGACGCAAGGAACGCCGCGCTGCACGTGGATCGAGTGGTTGAAGTAGACGTAGTCAGGCACTTGGGCGACCCGATGCCAGCGCAAGGGGCGGTGCTGCGCCAGGCTGGCACGGACCGGCGCCAACATCGGCGCCCCGGTCCACAGCTGCGAATGGCAGGTCATGCAGACGTGCGTGGCCGGAAGCCCGGCATCGGCGGAAGTCTCGACGGTGGCATGGCAATATCGGCAGTCGATCCCGAGCTCGCCGGCATGATGACGGTGGCTGAAGGGGACGTCCTGGTCCTTGGCCCACCCCACTTGCGTCGCGTACGTGGAGTCCGCGTAACCCGCGGCGACCAGCCCAGCAGCGAACACCGCGACGACCAGCGCCGCGATCCCGGCACGCAGCCAGGTGTCCGCCGAGGGCGAGAATATCTGCAATCGGTACTCCCCTAGCCGATCGTCACAACGGCGGGGCACGACGCTTGTTCCTCCTGCGCGCACGAACACGCACGCAGGCCGGCAAGGGGGACAGTCCCACAATCACGCCGTTCGACTACGACACCGCGATTGCCGAAGGCGAGGTCGACTCGCTGCACCTCGTTATGCGCGATGCCAATCGGTTGCAGGACATCGCCGTCGAGAAATCAGGGTTGGGCATGCCGCGGCTGTCCGGCTTCGACGTCATCCAAGGCGTGAAGACGATCCTGCCCGTGCCGATGCCGATCGGCATGGCCGCCTCGCGGCGAAGCACGCAGGGTCGAAGGCGAGCGGCTCTTGCCTGAGTGTCAGCGTCCTGCCGACACGTCGGCCACGCTCACCCAAGTGCGGGCCTCGCTGGCCCGCACGATCGCCTCGACCACCGCCTCCACGTGGTAGCCGGTCTCGAAATCGGGCAAAGGCGCGCCGCCGGTGCGAATGGCCCTGACGAAATCCTGCGCGGCCTGTGCGATGTCCCAGGCCTGCGCCGCTCCCAGTGCGGATCGGAACCGCTCATCGGGCGCGGACGGATAAGCCGGCGGCACGGGCATGGGCACGAACGCCTGCGTGCGCTCGCCCCGCAAGAGTTTCAGGTCCGCGTTGGTCGGGAAATATCCCAGGTCTTCGGTCCGGTAGCTCACGTTCTCGGCGGAAAGCTCCATGCGCCAACCGCTTATCGGCGCCGAGCACCAGCCCAGAGTGACCGAACCCATCGTGCCGTTGGCAAAGCGCAGCAGGATCTGCGCCGTGTCATCCACTTGCGGGCGCATCATCGTGCCGTCCTGGAAATGCCACTCCTTCAGCGCC
>Ga0070671_100001619_pt1 | contig 16966 bp, 13 predicted proteins | sample KBSS73metaG_FD_65341 | JGI IMG/M metagenome (GOLD analysis project Ga0070671, IMG submission 65341) | Switchgrass rhizosphere microbial communities from Kellogg Biological Station, Michigan, USA - KBS S7-3 metaG | ecosystem: Host-associated > Plants > Roots > Rhizosphere > Soil ...
GCGACTGTCTCGGCTTCTGCCTGCGCTTGTCCGATTGCAGCACCTGGCCTTAATCGACCAATAACGCGCCACTGCACGTTGTTTCGGTTAGCGACGTCATAAGGGATCCGCGCAGCCAGCCAAAGACTTGGAAACTGTTCCATGTTTACTTGAGGCGGAAATAGCAACTCAAACCCTGGGGCAAGTACACCCACGATGATTGGCGGTGGTCCAAATGCAGTGGACACTGGAAGAGGTTTCCCAATTACCGATCGATCGCCACCAAACCGTTGTTGAAAATAATCGTTGCTCAGAATCGCCATCGTTGGTGGCGGAGGTGGAGCGGCGGCAGTGGCATTGCCGGAGGCAGCTGGTGCCTGATTTGTCTGCGGCGCTTGCGGAGTGCCATCAGATTCCTGAAAGTCGCGGCCCGCTATCATTGACCCACCCATCATCTGAAAGAAGTTGGTGGATACAGCGGCCATTCGAACGCGTTCAGGCGTTCCGTCCAAACCGGGAAGCGTGGCGCGAAAGGTATTCACCGCAGCGAAATCCTGAAAATTGTTATTTGCGCCGTTGCGCAGGTCCAGGAAGTCGACATTAGAAAGAGGGAAGTCTTTGACATTCCGTTTCTGCATATCGCTGCAAGCCAGGACCAGCTGCTCTGGATCCTTGTAAGGAAGTTTGCGCAACAGTACGCCGTTAGTGACGCTGAAGATCGCAGTGCTGGCACCGATAGCGAGAGCAATGGTTGCGACGACTGTGATGGTAAATATGGGGCTTTTGCGAAGCGTGCGAAAGGCGTAGAAGAAATCGTTTAGCATGCGCGGCAGTTTAGTCCTTCTTTCGATTTTCAGCCAAGAAAATTCGGGTTAATTCGGAGTGGGAGCGTTGCGCCGAGCAGGAATTGCCGCAATACTCAATGCCTACTCGATGCCCATTAGATAGAGGCCTGACTTGCAGTCTAAGTTTATTCAAATCGGCGGTCTGTTATTCACTATCGCGTACGCTGCGTTCATTGTCTGGATCTATGCGACGGAACCGCGGACATTCAGCGAGGTGACAACGGGTGTTGAAATCGCGGCCGGCACGTACGAGATCAACCCGGAAAAATTTAATTCAGCTTTCAGTCTTTTCCGGCGCGAACAGTTTCGTGCGGCTCGAGAGGAATGGCAGCAAGCGGATCCGGCGCAGCGAGATCCGCGCACACAGTTCTACATCGCGTATTCGTTCTATCGCGAGGGTTGGGGCCGCATTTATTTTGACCAGGGGTTGTTCAAGCAAGGGGTGGAGACTGTAAACCGAGCGATCGCATTATCGACGGGAACCACTTTAGTGATCGATGATCCGGACTTGCAGATGCATACAGCGGCGGAATTGAAAGCAGAGCTTGAACAAGGTTTGGAAAGCAATTGGGGCGATGTGAATCCGTTGAAGGTGTTTAGGAGAAGAAAGTAAGGCAGGAGTGGGTAGGCAGTTATCGGTTGTTTGTAGTCAACAGAGTGTCTGCTGACCATCAACCTGAAAGCATCAATCATCAGACCATAACAATGCCGTCGACCAATCGTTCCAGAAATGTCGCGTTAATAAATTTCATTGTTCTCCCATGTCTGTTTCTGACAGTGGCACTTCTTGGTGGGCTGCGAATTGGTGATGAGAGTCGAACGTTCATTTTCGTCCCGCCGCCTCTCGTCACGCTTTTGCTCGCGACTCTACTGATGCTGCTCTTCATCCGAGGTGGTCTAATCAGATTGCATAAATGGATCAGTAGCGAACTGTCGCCGCTCACAAACATTGCGCATGTGTGGATGTTCATCACAATCTTCTTTGCGTCTGCACAAGCTTTCAACTCTGTGTTACCGGAGAGCGGTCTGCTTCACTGGCTCTTCTCATTCTTCTTTCTTTGGACGCTCTGGAACAATCAGTTTTCATCGTTCGACGCCCGCAGGCTGTTGCGCAGTCTTGCAATTCTGTTCGGGACAGCTTTCGTCTTGAAGCACATGCTGTTTGCGAGTCTGTATAGTCCAGATGGTGGGTGGCTCAAACGACTGGCAGGATCGCTAATGCAGGGAGTTGCACTCGGCACGCTCGACGCTCCGCCGTTCTCCCCAGCCACTGGCTACATTGCTTTCTTTACCTTGGTTATTTACGTAGCGGGACTGGTCCTTTTGGCATTTGGAGTTGATCCGGTGAGCACTCACACGCTCGTGAATGAAGGAAGACAACTACCGGCTTCTGAGCGAGTACCGATACATGATGCAATCCTGGATAACGAGCGACAGTAGTGTTGGCGGTTCCAACTGACGTCCTCTCGAGAGCCACACCCCACAGCGTTGTGTGCTTACTTAACAGTCCTCAGACCTCTCCTATCTGCGAGCTTTTGCCCAACCCATTGAGGAAGTTTCCACAACCAAGTAAGACAGACAGCACTAGCACAACGTTTTGAGTCGGCATACGCGTTGCTCTATTTGCCAGGGAATAGAGATTCGCTTACCGACTCAAACGCAGAAAGGGGGACGCTAGCCATGACTAAAGATGACCGAGACCTTTTGGAACTGCTTAAAGAGGAATTGCTTTTTCTCGAGCAGGGAGGTTATGGACGTTCGGTCCGTACCCCATCCCTAGCGAAGTCGCCATTTCAAGACTCACTAACCTGCATTAATTATGGTTACCCATACCGAGCTCACCCGTGCAGCGAGTGCCACCTGACAGATTTTGTAGAGCCAAAATATCGAACTGAACAGATCCCTTGCCATTTCATTCCTTTGAATGCAGAAGGCGAGACGATTGAAGATCTTGAGGCTCAGGAGAACCAGTCAAAGCTCGAGTCGACCTTGAAAGAATGGATGCGGGCCAGGATTAAGGAGATCGAGCAATCTCGTGCATCCACCCAGCAACAACATAACTGATGTCTACAGCAGCATTCGCGTACAAAAGAATCTACGACGGTTTCAACTACAGGCTACGAACATTCGCGGGAAGCCGCTGGGCATCTCATTGTCGGCCAACTTCGATTGCGTTAGCGATGACAGGCCGCTGCAACGCAAAGTGTGTTCACTGCGATATCTGGCAGAACCGAGGACCGGAAACGACACTCACTGTTGACCAATGGGGCAGAGTGTTAACGGATCTCCGCCAATGGCTGGGACCAGTACAGATTGTCTTCACCGGCGGCGAAGCGTTAATGAAGTCCTTCACAGTTGAACTTGTTCGCTTTGCGGTTGATATCGGATTAATCGTTGAGGTTCTAACGAACGGTTATTGGAAGGACCAGACAAGAATTGAACGACTTGCAAGAACAAATCCGTGGCGCATAACTGTTTCCCTTGATGGTGTTGGCGACACTCATAGCCTGATCCGTGGCCGCTCAGATTTTTTCGAACGTACGGAGCAATCACTCAGAACGCTTAATAATCTTCGACGTTCTGAACGGCTTGGGTTTAAGTTGCGACTCAAGACCGTGGTGATGAAGCAGAATCTAGAGGCGGTTTGTGACGTTGCACATTACGCGGCTAGTTCAGGTTTTGAAGTGTTCTATCAGCCGATTGAGCAGAATTATAACCAGGCTGAAGATGCCAGCTGGTTTGAACACAGCGAGACATGGCCCAACGATCCTGCTAAGTGTCAAACTATCGTTAATGAATTGATCAAGTTGAAAGGTGACGGGCTGCCAATTGGGAACAGCTTCGCCCAGTTAGAGGCGATGGGTCGTTATTTCTTGCAGCCAGCCCTTCTTCGCCGTGAGACGCAAGCGCATGCAGCACACGAAAAACAGATGCAGTGCTCAGCGCTCACGAATCTTGAGTTGCGCGCGAATGGCGATGTGATGACGTGCGCACGAATGCCTCCGATTGGAAACATCACAGAGCACTCAATCCGACAGATTTGGTCAAGTCGTCCCAAGTGGTGGCTTGATGGATGTTGTTTGCAGGACGAACAACCAGTAAAGAGCGTTTGTGAGAACGAGACAGAGGACAACGATCTGTCATTCAAGGTTCAAGGTGAGAACAGAGACTGAATGAGCTGGAAGAACGACCTGGAAAGTTGAGCCGCCTTTAATAGATGAACGTTGCATCGTCACGGCATTCGGCGATGCAAAACTATTGAAGCTGCTGAGACTCTCACCGTTAATCGAAGCGACTTCTACTCGTGAGCTTACACGTCCAGCATTAACAGTAACCGTAGTTGACAGCGCGTGCTCGAGATCGCTGTTGACGGCCTTAATGAAAATTCTTTTTCCATCAGCTGAGCGACTTGCGACGGCATCGAGATAAGGCACACTTTTCCCCTCACGACTGCTATCGAAGGTTGGGCTGCGCACCTCGCTCGAAAGTAGTTCGGTTCCTGGTGCCCCAGTATAAAGCTGATTAACGAGATAGATCGGCGAAACGAAAACGTCGTCCCTATTTGCCTGGATGATTCCTCCGGGCCAGCCATTTACCAGATCAGAAACGGCGCTCATGGCAACGATTCCCGCCGAGCGCTCAAAAACATTCATGAGTCGAGCGCTATAAAGCGCCGATAATATGGAGTACTGTTGTGACAATGGCAGGTCCAGGCCCCACTCGTTTATGGCGAGTTTGATTTCATGATTTGGACTCGCCTCTTTTAGCAACTGTGCAACTCGCTCGTAGAACTTTTGATAAAAGAGTGGGCGCGCCATCAGGTTCGCCGCGTCACCAGCCATTTCGGTACGGCCGTAGTAATGATGAATCGCGAGGTAATCGATTGAAGTCCCAGCTTTACTAACAACAGTTCGGTTCCAATCCATGTTGTTATCGCCGACAGCAATCAGTTTTATCGTTGGATCGATTTTCCGCATTGCCTCAGCATAACGACTTAGGTTTTGCGCATAAGTTTCAGCGTTACTGTGCCCGCGCACCCAATCGCCCCAAATTTCATTTCCGATTTCCCAGAGCCTTACGTTGAATGGTTCCGGGTGACCTTGTGCGGCGCGCAACGCACCGTACTTCGTTGTAGTTGCTCCGTTGCAATATTCCACCCAGGCGGCAGCCTCCTCGACTGTTGCTCCGCGACCTTCAACATTCACGGTAATTGAGGGCTCGGCGCCGACGTTGCGACTGAAACGGATAAACTCGGTAGTGCCAAAGTCACCCGGCTCGATTTCATTCTTCCAGGAAAGATTTGTCCAGGAAGTACGTTCGTCGCGCGGTCCTATGGCCCACTGCCAGTGATAATCCTGGGCCACATTGCCACCGGGCCAGCGAATAAATGCCGGCTTCAGATCCTTCACTTTGTTGAAAACATCACCTCGTACACCATCAATGGAATTCGTCGGCAACAAAGACACTTGGTCTATCCAAAGTTTACCGCGACCATGAAACAGAATTACAAACCGAGAGAGTGAATCGCTTTTGTCGGACGTTAAATGCACTTCGTACTTTCGCCATGGACCTTTAGAAACTGTGAGTGCTGATTCGGCGTAGATGAGTCCGCCATCTTTGTCTTGCTCCAGCGCGAAGCTAATGGTGCCGTCGTAGTCGTCTGTCTTTATCCAAGCATAGCTAACGTAATCGCCCGCATGAATTGGAACACGACTCTGAAAGAGTCCGTGGCGAAGTATGACTCCATTCTTTACCTCCGCGCGCAACGAATGGCCGACAACATCTGCCTTGCTTGTCTCTGGGTATTTTGTCGTGAGATCCGAGCCGAAGTTGAGTGCGTAGTCATCGTTTCGATCATCCGGGTAACGTTCCCAATATCGCGAAAGGCCGATCGAATTTGCCGGCTCTTCGAAACTACGATTACGGATTAATTCAGCGTACAGACCAGACTTGACGCCCTCAAACATGTGTTCAATGAACTGGCCGTAGAGTAAGGGACTAATTTGGCCAACCGACTTCATATTTTCGATTGTGATAGATGCTCGTGGTTGATCGCTTTGCGCTCGGACAAATAAGGAACTGGCTGAAACTGAAAAAACGAGAACGACGAGGACAAGCTGCCGAGTAAGACGATGGTATAGGCGCCTAATCATTGAAGGTGTACTACAGAAATCCAACGGAGAGAGATTAACGCAAAACTGAATGATGTGGATTCGGTATATCTGTCTTCTTTAGGAGATAGAACTCTTCAACGGAGAACGGTTGACCTGTAATGTTGGGTCGCAGATTACCGTTGAAGCCGACCAAGTCAACAGAGTGGAAATAATGTTTACTTACAGTGCCGGACGAATCCGTTGGGGGAAATTGGACTTGAACACTAAGGGTCTGGTTGCTTAGACTGTTTGCTTATATAAGACCAAAATAAAACGTGTCAAGGCTGCTTACAATTTTCCTGATCTTATTTTCTTGCGCGTGGTATTTTAGGTCTCCCCTAGTCATCGTTCAATATAAAGTTCTCAAAGCCGACTGATTCGATCAGTTTGAGTAGTTGTCTGAATGCCTCCAGATTCAGCGGCTAAATAAGAACTCCACCGTTAGTAACCGGGCGAGTGAAACAGCAAGGTGTCCTATGAATATTTTTACGTTTCGAAGATTGTCCCAGTCGTTAATTGTGATCGCCGTCTTGTGTCATGTTGCGTTCGCCATACCGGCTAAGAAGTGGTCAGAGGCCCAAGCAAAGGAGTGGTATCGCAAACAACCGTGGCTGGTTGGCAGCAATTACATTCCAGCAACTGCTATCAACGAACTCGAAATGTGGCAGGCTGATAGCTTCGATCCAAAACGCATCGATACAGAGTTGGGATGGGCCAGCAGTATCGGAATGAACACGATGCGTGTCTTTCTTCATGACCTTGTTTGGAAACAAGATCCTGAAGGTTACCGTCGGAGGATTGATGAGTTTCTGCGCATTGCTGCCAAACATCACATCAGACCAATGTTTGTGTTGTTTGACTCGTGTTGGGATCCTAATCCAGCTATCGGTAAACAGCGGGCGCCGCGGCCAGGAGTTCATAACTCCGGCTGGATGCAGAGTCCTGGTGCAAAAGCGCTCGAGGATCCTTCGGAATATCCTCGTCTCGAACAATACGTCAAAGGAGTAGTCGGTGCGTTTGCTCGCGATCCGCGCATTCTCGCGTGGGATGTGTGGAATGAACCCGACAATACAAATGGGGGCAGTTACGCTAAAGGTGAACCAAAGAAGAAAGTTGAAATAGTACTTGGTTTATTGCCGCAGGTGTTCGGTTGGGCTCGCGAGGTTGGTCCGCAGCAACCGTTAACAAGTGGAATTTGGAAAGGCGATTGGTCGAGCAATGATCGAATGGATCCGATGGACCGCCTGCAGATCTATTTGTCGGATGTAATCTCGTTTCACAACTACGATTCCGGCGAAGAATTTGAAAAACGTATTAAGTGGCTGACGCGGTACAACCGTCCTCTCCTTTGCACGGAATACATGGCGCGTGGAAACAAGAGCACTTTCCAGGGCTCACTACCGGTCGCCAAGAAGTACAACGTCGCTGCGATCAATTGGGGATTGGTTGCGGGAAAGACTCAAACATTCCTTCCGTGGGATTCATGGGAACATCCGTACACAGATCGTGAACCTGCGATTTGGTTTCACGAAGTGTTTCGCACAGACGGAACGCCTTATCGCCAGGATGAAGTCGAGTTGATCAAGAAACTCACCACAAGTGCGAGGGCAAGCGCGGGTGAACGGTTGCTCGCACCGTTTGCAGTGGCTTTGTCGCTTCCGTTAGCGACGAACTTTGAGTTTCAGCAAATGTCGGGAGTTGCCGGCTGATCGACGTGCGTGTCTACGGCATTAATAGCGAGGGTTAGGAATCATGCAAAAGATTGTTTCGAGTTTCATCGCGCGCTCAATCATGTCAGTTTGTGCGCTGTCCCTCTGCTTTCAAACGCAGATCGCCCTCGCTCAAAACACTTCAACGATCACGGTTCAAGTCGACAAGCCGGGCGCTGACATATCTCCGACGATGTTTGGAATCTTTTTTGAAGATATCAACTTCGGCGCTGATGGTGGACTTTATCCAGAACGCGTGAAGAATCGCTCGTTCGAATTTCCAGAACCGATGATGTCCTGGAAACAGATCGATAAGGGAGGTGCACAGGGAACTCTATCGATCCTGGCTCAAGATCCAATCAACGAAGAGAATGCACACTACGCTCACTTTGACGTGACCTCTGCTGGTAAAGGCTTTGGTATTTCCAATGAAGGTTTTCGGGCCATGGGTTTTCAACGCGGAGCCACTTACGCTTTTAGTTTGTACGCACGCAACCCGGCGCACACTGAACGCGCCGGAAACGCTCGTTTGGTGCAGAGAGCACCAGTTGCCCTGCGAATTGAATTGGAAGACGCGAACGATCGAGTTATCGCCACCGGTCGTCTTGCCGGGTTCACTCCGCAGTGGAAAAAGTATTCAGTCCTTCTTCGGCCCTCGACTACTGCAGTGAAGGCTCATCTCAACATCTTGGTTGAAAACCCAGGCATGCTCGATGTCGATATCGTTTCGGTGTTTCCGAAAGGCACGTGGAACAATCGTGAAAATGGACTGCGTGCTGACCTGGTCAAATTGTTGAAAGACATGAAGCCAGGATTTTTACGATTTCCTGGCGGTTGCATCGTAGAAGGTCGTTACTTGAAAACTCGGTATCAGTGGAAGAACACAGTCGGTGACGTCGCTAAACGGAAACTAATCATCAATCGATGGAATGATGAATTCAAACATCGTCCTGCTCCTGATTACTACCAGTCTTTCGGGCTCGGTTTCTTTGAATACTTCCAACTCGCGGAAGATATTGGCGCAGCGCCGTTGCCGATCATCAATTGCGGAATGGCTTGTCAATTCAACTCCAGCGAGCTTGTGCCTCTCGACCAACTGGATCCGTATGTTCAGGATGCGTTAGATCTGATCGATTTTGCGAACGGACCTGTTACGAGCGAGTGGGGACGCGTTCGTGCTGCCATGGGCCATCCAGCGCCTTTCAATCTAAAGATGATGGGCGTCGGAAATGAACAATGGGGTCCTCAGTTCATCGAACGATACGAAGTCTTTTCGAAAGCGTTAAAAAGTAAACATCCGGAGATCACTTTGATTTCGGATGCCGGCCCCAGTCCTAATGACGAGCGATTCAAATTCCTTTGGAGCAAGTTGAGAGACTTGCACGCCGATATTGTTGACGAGCATTACTACATGGCGCCCAATTGGTTTTTGACCAACTCAGATCGCTACGACAATTATCCGCGGACTGGTCCAAAAGTTTTCAGTGGCGAGTACGCCGCACAAAGTGTCGGCATCGCTAGTCCCGACAACAGAAATAATTGGGAATGTGCACTTTCTGAAGCCGCTTTCATGACGGGGTTAGACCGGAATGCCGACGTTGTTCGTATGGCATCGTATGCCCCGCTGTTTGCACACGTGGATGGCTGGCAGTGGACACCCGATCTAATTTGGTTTGATAACCTCAGGTCGTACGGCACGCCGAACTATTACGTGCAACAAATGTTTAGTCTTAACAAAGGAACTAACATTCTGCCGGTGCTGATAAACGGATCACCTAAAAACGCGCAACAAAAGTTGTTCGCGAGCGCGGCAGTAGATCGAGGCAGTGGTGAAGTTGTGTTGAAGATAGTTAACGCAACGCCAGATCAAAGGCAGGTCCAGATAAACCTTGCCGGCGCTGGCGATGTGAAGCGAATGGGAAAGGCCTTTGTACTCGGGAGCTCTGACCTTAAAACTGAAAACAGCTTGGATCAGCCAACGAAGCTGTCACCTCAACAAAGACAGTTTCAAGTGCCGTCAGCTGAGTTTACCTACACAGTCGATCCGAGTTCGCTAACGGTTTTGCGAATCGCGACGAAATAACATCGTGAGTGTGAAAGCGCTAATTCTGTTAGTGGCGTTGTGCTTCGCGGCGGTTAGTTCTCTTTCGCAATCAAAAACTCAACCGACAGTTCTTTCATTACAGGGCGACATCACTCCTGTCCATGACCCGACGATGATTCGTCAGGCGCAGACTTACTATGTTTTTGCAACGAATAGATTCAACGGTAAGCTGCTGCCGATGTTCTGTTCTCCGGATTTGAAGCAATGGAAGTTTTGCGGAAACGTTTTTGAATCCATCCCTGACTGGGCCTTGAAAGAAATTCCTGATGCGCGGGGAATTTGGGCGCCCGACATTTCATACTCGAACGGCGAGTATCGTCTCTACTATTCAGTCTCAACATTTGGTAGCAACCACTCCGTCATTGGCTTGATCACAAACAAGACGTTGCAGGTCGACAGTCCCGATTACAAATGGATCGATCAAGGAATCGTGATCGGTTCCACCAAGAGCGACGACTACAACGCTATCGATCCGGGTTACTTCGAGGACAACGAAGGAAATGCATGGTTAGCCTTTGGGAGCTTTTGGGGCGGGATAAAACTTCGCAGACTTGATCGAAGAACCGGTAAGTTGTCGCAGCAAGACTCCAACATTTATTCACTTGCGAGTCGCCGACCTCTTGACCCGCCAGCCATCGAGGCACCTTCCATCGTTCGACATGAAGGGAAGTATTATCTCTTCGTGTCATTCGATCTTTGCTGTCGTGGAAAGAACAGCTCGTACAAGATCGCTGTTGGTCGAGCTGACAAAGTGATCGGGCCTTATCTAGATCGAGAGCGAAAACCCATGCTCGGTGGAGGCGGGACGATCCTATTGGCAGGGTCCGACATGTGGCATGGCCCAGGCGGACAGTCAGTCTTCACCGATGGTTCAACGAACTTACTCGTCTTTCACTCTTACAACGCCGTGACTGGCAAAGCGAACCTGATGATTTCAACGATTGTTTGGGAAAATGGTTGGCCGAGAGCGGGCATCCTGCCATGAATAAAAGATTCGCCGCTCACGTTTGTTTATCCATTTCAGTGTTGCTTTTGTTCGCCTTGCAGCTAAACGCACAACAGCCCACTCCGAGTCCCGCGCAGACAGGTCGGTCGTACGAAATTACAAACTTGCCGAAAACGCCGCCCGTGCCTGGTCCGCAAGCCAAGTCACCAGTTCTGTTTAGTGATGTCAGAACGTCGACCAAAATTGACTTCAAACATTTCGGTTCGCCAACTTCAAAAAAGTTTTTGCTCGAAACCATGGGAGCAGGCGTCGCGATGTTTGATTACAACAACGACGGTCGCATGGATCTGTTTTTTACGAACGGTGCTTTGCTGCGTGAAGAGATACCTGCCGATGCATTCCCCGAAAAGAGCGACCCGCGATTTTGGAATCGACTGTACGAACAGCAAGCCGATGGCACTTTCCAGGACGTAACTGAAAAGTCTCGACTCAAAGGTGACGGATACAGCATGGGAGTTGCCGTAGGCGACTTTAACAATGACGGCTTCGAAGATCTTTACGTCACTGGTTACGGACAGAATCACCTTTACCAAAACGGCGGCAATGGAGTTTTCACCGATGTGACTCAAGAGCTTGGCGTCGGTGGAGGTGGTTGGTCCACGAGCGCAGGTTGGTTCGATTTTGATCGAGACGGAAGGCTCGATCTTTTCGTCGCACGCTACTTGACGTGGGATTTCGCAAAAGGACTCTTAGTGTGTGGTGATCCGCGTCCTGGACTACACGCTTACTGCCATCCCGATAATTTCAAAGGTGCAACGAACCTGTTGTATCACCAAAAAGCTGACGGAACTTTTGAAGATGTTTCGGTTAAAGCAGGCGTGTCTGATTCATCTGGAAAAGGACTCGGTATCGCGTTTGCTGATTTTGATAACGATGGCTGGTCTGATGTGTTTGTCGCGAACGACAGTGTTAGACAGTCGCTTTATCACAACAAGAAGGACGGTACATTTGAGGACATCGCTGTCATGTCGGGTGCAGGTTACGACGAAAACGGCAAAACTTTTGCAGGTATGGGGACCGACGCTGCGGATTACAATAATGATGGGTGGCAGGATCTAATAATCACTACGTTGTCGAATGAAACCTATCCGCTCTATCGCAACAACAAAGATCTGAGTTTCAGCTGGGCTACTAACGTAACCGCAGTCGGTCAGATTTCGCTGCTGTACTCAGGCTGGGGGACGAGGTTCATTGATGCAGACAATGATGGGTGGCGCGATATTTTTGTAGCGCAAGGTCACGTACTCGATACTATCGAAGCTTCTGCGAGTTACTTGAAGTACAAGCAGACGCCGCTCTTGATGCGAAATACCGGGAAGTCGTTTGTAAATATCTCCGCGACTGCAGGCGCGGCTTTTAACGTTCCAATTGTCGCGCGCGGCGCAGCCTTCGGAGATCTGAACAATGATGGTCAGGTTGATATCGTTATCAGTGTGCTCAACGGCTCGCCCGTGATTCTGCGCAACAATGGGACAACTAATCACTGGATAGGTATTTCACTGGTGGGCACAAAATCGAATCGCGACGGAATTGGATCGCGAGTTGTTGTCACGGATAGCAATGGTCGTAAGCAAATATTTGACGTCTCAACGAGTAGCAGTTATCTGTCTGCGAATGACGCTCGAATAATAGTTGGGTTGGGAGAAGCTGCGGGTGTTAAATCGATCGAGATAAGTTGGCCCAGCGGTCGGACGCAAACACTTACTAATCCGCAGTTGCAGCAATACGTGACAATAAAAGAATCGTGAGAGCGGTTATCCGGTTCGTCACACCTTCAAGACCTTCTCTGAAAATCCACTCACCATTTTCGCCGACACTCTTGTCAGTAATGATTAGATCAAGATCCTTAACCGGCGCGCTAAGCGCAGTTCAAATGTCGCCAGTCTTTGTATGATCGTCGAGCAAAATCTTGACATGCTGTTCAATATAATCCTATATAACCACGCCTTTACGGTGTTATCGCAGACAGTCCCCCGCTTGAGTGATCTAACGCGACTGAGAAACATCCTTTCAGTTGGTTTGAATAATGGTAAAAACAATAAGAGAGCCTCGAAGGGGGGTTAGGTGAACCTATGACGTGGGAAGAGCGTTGGCACCCCTTGCGCGAAGAATGGATCATTGTCGCCGCCCACAGGCAGGATCGGCCTTGGAGTGGAGCAACGATTCGCCGCGAAGCCGAGACGCTACCTGACTACGTTTCCGATTGTTACTTGTGCCCTGGTAACGCGCGGGTCAGTGGCAAAGTGAATCCGAACTACAGCCAGACGTTTGTATTCGACAACGATCATCCGAGTGTTTCTCCAGACGCGCCTGCCAACATCGACAAACCTACGGGCATCTATCGAAATCAACCAGCTCGCGGAATTGCGCGCGTAGTTTGTTACAGTCCCAAGCACAATTTAACTCTTGGTGAGCTGGAATTGGACAACGTTACTGCGCTTCTGCAAGTGTGGCAGGAACAATATCGAGAGCTTGGAGAGCGTCCAGATATTTCTCATGTTTTGATTTTTGAAAATAAAGGTGAAGCCGTCGGCGTCTCCAACCCACATCCGCACTGTCAAATCTATGCAAACAACTTCGTCTTCAAGACGATCGAAACGGAAGCGCGAGTGAGCCAACGATATTTGGCTGACACGGGAAAAATTTTGTTCCAGGAAATCCTCGCTGCTGAGAAGAAGGACCAGAGAAGAATCATCGCAGAAAATGATTCGGCAATTGCATTCCTGCCTTATTTTGCACGCTACGCTTATGAGGTTTTCGTTGCACCAAAAGAATCCCATACAAGTCTGTCATCTCTTTCGAAACATGAAGTGAACGACTTCGCAGAAATCTTAAAGTGTGTCCTGGTGAAGTTCGACAATCTATGGCAAATGCCTTTCCCATACGTTATGCCGTTGCACCAGGCTCCCACAGACGGCGGTGACTACAGCGGTTTTCATTTTCATATTGAGTTTCATCCTCCGCTACGGAAACCAAACCTAATAAAATATCTCGCTGGGCCAGAAATTGGTGGCGGGAATTTTTTGAGTGACACATCGCCACATGAGAAAGCGGCGGAACTTCGAGCGCAGTCGAACATTCATTACAAGCAGACAGGAAAAATCACCTGAGATGAAGCGGAGAATTCAATGATCCTGGTTACCGGAGGAGCGGGTTACATCGGCGGCGTGACTGCTCAGTTGTTGCTGAGCCGCGGCGAACAAGTAGTGATACTCGACAACCTGTCGCGTGGTCATCGACTTGGATTGCTTACGAATGCACCGTTCTATCACGGAGACATTGGCGATCGACAACTCATTAAACGCATTACTACTGAGCATGACATTGAAGCCTGTATTCACTTTGCGGCACTGGCTTATGTCGGCGAATCTGTATCAGACCCGGCCCAGTACTTTCAAAATAATGTCGAGCAAGGAATTGGCTTACTCGATGGACTTCGCGAGGCAAATGTAAAGCGTTTCGTTTTTTCCTCGACGTGCGCGACATATGGTGAACCGCAGCACGTGCCTATCGCTGAAAATCATCCACAGCAGCCAACAAATCCTTATGGGTGGTCCAAGCTTTTTATGGAAAGGATCATGGAAAGTTACGACGTTGCATACGGACTGAGGTTTGTTGCGTTGCGTTACTTTAATGCTTGTGGGGCTGCGGGCGACCTGGGTGAAGATCATGATCCCGAAACTCATTTAATTCCAAACGTGCTGAAAGCTGCGCTTGGAAACATCCCACATGTATCGGTGTTCGGTAACAATTATCCAACGCCTGACGGCACACCTATACGAGACTACATCCACGTTTCTGATCTCGCCGATGCTCACATACGTGCTTTGAATCACCTCCGCAATGGAGGCAAGTCGGAACGTATCAACTTGGGTAATGGACAGGGCTATTCGGTTCTTGAAGTTATTGAGACAGCCAAGCAGGTAACGGGAAAGAACATCCCGGTAAACATTGAACCTCCTCGGGCTGGAGATCCATCAAGACTTATTGCGGATGCCAACTACGCTCACACACTCCTCGGTTGGCGTCCTGAATACACCAAGCTCGCTTCAATTCTTGAAACGGATTGGCGCTGGCGATTGAAACATCCAAACGGCTACGCATCGTGAGTGAGACTTTCACGCCCGCTTTGCGGGCGGCGGAGTGTGGTGACGGCTGTCCTGGGGTTTCACCCCAGGCTGCATGCTTTGTCCACTTCGTGGGCTTCAGAGATCTCTTCACGCTCAACACCGCCGTCAGTCGGTTGCCGCTACTCGATACAGTTGCCGCTACTCTATAGGCTCCATTCATCGAGTCCGCTTCCTTCGGGAATAGCCTCCTTTCTGAATAGTGCGACAGCACCTATAATCAAAATGAGCCGCTAGAAAGAGTCTTACCTTTGACGAGGGAGTTAATTTCCACTGAAGAATACAGACGAGAAAATACTTTTGGTCGATGACGACCAAGCCATTCGATGGTCGCTCGGCGAAGCATTGCGAAGCTGGAGTTTCTTACCTTTAGAAGCCGCCAATGTAGCGGAAGCGATCGACAAATTTAGAGAAGAGTTGCCGCCCGTCGCCTTGCTTGATATCGATCTACCCGACGGTTCGGGACTCGAAGTTCTCCGCCAAATAAAACAAGAGAGACCTGAGACGATCGTGATCATGATCACAGGCAATGTAAGAGTTGATAACACTATCTCGGCTCTGCGTGGTGGCGCTTACGACTTCATCGGCAAACCCATCAATCTTGAAGAGCTTCATGTCACCATTCGCAACGCGATTGAAACTCGACATCTGCGTCGTGAAGTGCAGGAGATCAGAAACGAACGATCGCGAGCGTTCAATTTTCGTCAGATCGTAGGTGAGTCCCCGGCCATGAAGAAAATGCTTCTGCTTGCCGCAAAGGTGGCGGAAAGTGAAGTCTCATCAGTTTTACTTCAAGGCGAATCCGGTACCGGTAAGGACCTCGTCGCAAAGGCGATTCATTACGGATCGCCCCGAGCTGAACGGCCTTTCGTTGCGGTTAACTGTGCCGCGTTACCGGCAACATTGATTGAGTCAGAACTTTTCGGTTACGAGAAGGGAGCATTCACTGACGCCAAGGCTCGCAAAGAAGGATTATTTGAGCAGGCGGAGGGCGGCACGCTCTTGCTCGACGAGATCGGTGAATTGGAACTGGCTCTCCAGGCCAAATTGCTTCGCGTTTTAGAAGAAGGCGCTTTCCGCCGAGTCGGGGGCTTGAAAGATATTCCTCTCGATGTTCGAGTGCTCGCCGCATCTAATCGCGATTTGAAAACTGAAAGCGATGCTGGACGATTTCGTCTCGATCTTTACTACCGTCTTTCCATTATTCAGATCGATATCCCACCACTGCGGGAAAGGGGTGACGACGTTTTGCTTTTGTCCCAACACTACATCGACTCGATCGGTGCACGGTTGCGACGAACCAAGAAAATCACAAGCTTGTCGCCTGAGGTGACAACTGTTTTTCGCAACTACGCCTGGCCCGGTAACGTGCGTGAGTTGCGCAATGTGATCGAGCGTGCACTGATTTTGGAAGATGGCGATGTGATCACAACGGAGTATTTGCCCGGTAGTTTATTAGGACCTGCACGCGCTGACGCAGTTCGATCCGGCGATATTGAATCGCTGGCAACTCAGTTCGTGTTGCCGACCGCTGGAATTGCTCTGGACCAGGTTGAGTTATCGTTTGTGCAACAAGCCATTCAGAATAGCGGCGGCAATCAAACCCGCGCAGCCGAACTGTTAGGCATTTCAAGAGACCAACTGAGATACCGCCTTAAAAAACTTGAAGACGTGCAGGGAGTCGTTGCCGATTCTCAATCGTGATGCACTCGCAATGACGTTGAGCGAAACCACATCACCAGTTAGCCAGCTTCCAACTGAACAAGCGCTGGAACGCTCGCTCAAAGAATTAGCTGACATCAAGTTTGCGCTTGATGAGTCAGCGATCGTCGCCATCACTGATCAGAAGGGAATCATTAACTACGTCAACGACAAGTTCTGTGATATCTCCAAATACTCACGGGAAGAACTCCTTGGCCAGGACCATCGGATTATTAACTCAGGCTATCACTCCAAAGAATTCATCCGTGAACTCTGGACCACGATTGCCAGCGGACGAGTATGGCGTGGCGAAATAAAGAACAAAGCGAAAGACGGAAGTTA
>Ga0070671_100001620_pt1 | contig 16964 bp, 15 predicted proteins | sample KBSS73metaG_FD_65341 | JGI IMG/M metagenome (GOLD analysis project Ga0070671, IMG submission 65341) | Switchgrass rhizosphere microbial communities from Kellogg Biological Station, Michigan, USA - KBS S7-3 metaG | ecosystem: Host-associated > Plants > Roots > Rhizosphere > Soil ...
GGCGCGCCGTCGGCGATCGCCTGCATCGCCGGGTTCTTGCTGTCGAGGATGCGCAGCGGATTGCTGTGCAGGCGCCGGCGCGAGTCCTCGTCGAGCGCGTCAGCGTGCTGCTCCAAGTACGCGATCAGCGCGGCGCGGTGCGCGCTGCGCTCGTCCGGCTGGCCGAGGCTGTTGATCTCGAGCCGGACGTCGGTGCCGACGGCGAGTCCGAGGTCCTGCAGGAGCGAACGACACATCAGGATCTGCTCGGCGTCGACGTCGGGGCCGGCATGCCCGAGCGCCTCGACGTCGATCTGATGGAACTGGCGATAGCGCCCCTTCTGCGGCCGCTCGTGGCGGAACACCGCGACCTCGCTCCACACGCGCAGCGGGCCGTTGTAGAGCGCGTTGTGCTCGATCATCGCGCGCACGATCCCCGCGGTCGCCTCCGGCCGAAGCGTCAGCCGGTCGCCGTTCATCGCGTCCTCGAACGAGTACATCTCCTTCTCGACGATGTCGGTCACCGCGCCGAGGCCGCGGACGAAGAGCGCCGTCGGCTCGACGACGGGCGTGCGGACGTTGCGGTAGGCGTAGCGCCGCATCAGCGCCCGCACCTTGTCCTCGAACCACTCCCAGCGCGCCGATTCCGGCGGCAGGATGTCGTTCATGCCCTTGACGGCGCGCAGTGCTTCGCTCATTGCTCGATCGATGTCATCCTGAGCGCAGCGACGGTCTCGCCTCCGCGCGCGCCGAGGTCCTTTGCTTCGCTCAGGACGACAGTGCCGTCGTTCCGAATCGCTTCTCGATGTAGCTCTCGACCAGCGCGTGGAACTCGCCCACGATGTTGTCGCCACGCAGGGTCAGCGCCTTCTCGCCGTCGATGAAGACCGGCGCCGCCGGCGCCTCGCCGGTGCCCGGCAGGCTGATGCCGATGTCGGCGTGCTTGCTCTCGCCGGGGCCGTTGACGATGCAGCCCATGACCGCGACCTTCATCTTCTCGACGCCGGGATAGCGCGTCTTCCAGACCGGCATCTGCGCGCGCAGGTAGTCGTCGATCTGCTTGGCGAGCTCCTGGAATGTGGTGCTCGTCGTCCGGCCGCAGCCCGGGCACGCGGTGACGCTCGGGTTGAACGAGCGCAGGCCGAGCGACTGCAGGATCTCGAGCGCGATCACGACTTCCTGCGTGCGCGCCTCGCCCGGCTGCGGCGTGAGCGAGACGCGGATCGTGTCGCCGATGCCTTCCTGGAGCAGCACCGCGAGCGCCGCCGTCGACGCCACCGTTCCCTTGGTGCCCATGCCGGCTTCGGTCAGGCCGAGGTGGAGCGGGTAGTCGCAGCGCCGCGCCAGCGCGCGATAGACGCTGATCAGGTCCTGGACACCCGACATCTTGCACGACAGGATGATCTGCTCCGGCGCGAGGCCGATCTCCTCGGCGCGACGCGCCGAACCGAGCGCCGACATGATGATCGCCCGATACATGATCTGCTGCGGTGGCTGCGGCTCGGCCAGTTGCGCGTTCTCGTCCATCAGCTCGGTGAGGAGTTCCTGGTCGAGGCTGCCCCAGTTGACGCCGATGCGGACCGCCTTGTCATGGCGCGCCGCGACCTCGACCATCTGCGCGAACTGGCGATCGTGCTTGTCGCCCTTGCCGACGTTGCCCGGGTTGATGCGGTACTTCGACAGCGCCTCGGCGCACGCCGGGAAGTCGGTGAGCAGGCGATGGCCGTTGTAGTGGAAGTCGCCGATCAGCGGCACGTCGATTCCCATGCGGTCGAGCTGCTCGCGGATGTAGGGCACCGCGGCCGCCGCTTCGGGCGTGTTGACGGTGATGCGGACCAGCTCGGAGCCGGCGATCGCCAGCTCCTTGACCTGGATCGCGGTGCCGACCGCGTCGACCGTGTCGGTGTTGGTCATCGCCTGGACGCGAACCGGCGCGTCGCCGCCGATCGTGACCACGCGCGCGCCCCAGCGGACGCTCGCCTGGCGGGAGCGGCGCGGCGCCGGCACGGCCGGCTCGATGAAGGCATCGGCGACGGAAGGCGAATCGTTGCGCATGGTCCGGGCTCGCTGGCAGGCGGCGCTACTTGAGCTCCGCGGTGGCGCCACCGGGCGCCGTCGTCGCGCCGGCCGCGGTGGGCGCAGGCGTGTCGTTCTCGCCGGCACCGACCGTCGAGGCGGCGGGCAGTGCAGGAAGAGGCGTCGCCTCTGGCAACGGCGAGACCGGCGACGCCGAGTCGGTCGACGGCGCCCTCGCCTCGCCCGCGGGCGCGCTCGCCGGCGGAGCGGGCGCGCCGAGGGTGCGCCAGCCGGCCTTGCCGAGCCAGCCCGAGGGGAGGAAGTACAGGACCGCCGAGGCGATCAGGATCAGCGTCGTCAACCAGAAGACCCAGCCGAGGGCGAAGCTCGGCGTGTCGCGCTGGACGAGCACCCCCGGACGCTCGCGAAACGGCGCGTTCAATCCCTCGCCGAGCTGCTCGAGCCGGTAGCCCGCCGGCGGCGGCAGCAGACCCAGGACCGCGGTGGGATCGATCTTGAGCGCGCGGCACACGGTCTGCGCGAGGGCGCGCGTGAAGGTCGCGTCGGGGAGCGCGTCGAAGCGGTCGGCCTCGAGCAGCTCGAGCTTCTTCTGCGTCACCTTGATCGACGCGGCGAGCGCGGCGATGTGCAGCCCCTGGCGCTCGCGCGCCTCGCGCAGGAGCCGGCCGGCGCTCGTCGCCGCCAACGGGCCGGCGGCCGTGCCCGCGGCCTCATTCATCGAACTCAGCCCGCGCGAAGGCCAGCGCCTCGCGCGAGTCCGGAAAGCGTCGGCGCAGCTGCGAGCCGAACTCGGCAGCGCCCTGGCGATTGCCGAGCTTGTTCTCGATTCGCGCCGCCAGCCAGAGCGTCTGCGCGTTCGACACGTCGGCCAGCGCATTGACGCGGCGGATGTAGAAGCGGGCGCGCTCGAACTCGCCGCGCCGATAGAGAACCTCGGCGAGGTTGGTCGCCGTCACCGGGCTCGACGGATCGAGCTCGTAGGCACGCACCAGCGATGCCTCGGCTTCGGCGAGCTGGCCGGCGCGCGCCTGGCACACGCCCTGCGCGACCATCGTCCGCGCCGTGCCCTGGTATTGCGGATTCGCCATCGCCTGCCCGAACATGGCGCTCGCTTCCGGATAGCGTCGCTGCTGGCATAGGAACCAGCCGTAGTTGTGCATCGTGTCGGCGTCACGCGCATTGATCTCGAGGGCCCGCTTGAAGCTCTCTTCGGCAAACGCTGGTTCGGCGAGGCTGGCGTAGATCAGGCCGCGCAGGTTGTACGCCTCGCCGTACAGCGGGTCGGCGACGAGCGCGAGCTTGACCTGCTCGAGCGCCGTCGTCGACTGACCGCGGGCGTAATACGCCGAGGCGAGCTCCATCCGGGCGCGCGCGCGCTTTTGCGGCTCGGAAACGTCGGACGGGTTGATCCGGTCGCGCGCCTCGTTGACCGGACCGACCGTCGTCGTGCTCTGGCAGGCTGCCAGCAACGCCGCCGCGGCAACTGCCAGCGCAAGGGCGCGAGCGTTCAGGCGCAGGTTCGCTCGCGCTGTCACGGCCGGCGCCCCGCAGCGCCTTCGGCGACGCGACGACGCGACACCGGCGCCGCCACGCGCACCGGCGTCGCGCGCTCGCGCCGCTCGGCGACGCGGGTGCGGTCCTGCACTTCGCCGGCGAGCTGGCCGCAGGCGGCGGCGATGTCGTCGCCGCGCGTCCTGCGCACCGTCGTGACGATGCCGCCTTCGACGAGCACTGCCGCGAACGCGTCGACCCGGGCCGCGGGCGAGCGCTTCAATCTCGACGCCGCGAACGGGTTGAACGGAATCAGGTTGACCTTGCACGCGAGCCCGGGCCGCTCGATGCTGCCGTCGCCGCGCAGCAGCGCGAGCAGCGCCGCCGCCTGCTCGGGCGAATCGTTGACGCCGTCGAGCATGCAGTACTCGATCGTGATGAAGTCGCGCGGCGCGCGCTCGAGATAGCGCCGCGCCGACGCGAGCAGCTCGGTGATCGGATACTTGCGATTGAGCGGAACGAGCTCGTCGCGGAGCGGGTCGTCGGGAGCGTGCAGCGACACGGCGAGCGCGACTGGGCAATCGTCGCGCAGCCGGTCGATCATCGGCACGACGCCCGAGGTCGAAACGGTGACCCGGCGGCGCGAGAGCCCGTAGCCATGGTCGTCGAGCATCGTGCGCAGCGCCGGGACGAGCGCGCCGTAGTTCTGCAGCGGCTCGCCCATCCCCATCATGACGACGTTGCTGATCGCGCGCTCGCCATCGGCCAGGCCGAGGCGGCGACGCAGATCGAACTCGGCGTGCCTGAGCTGGGCGACGATCTCGGTGGTCGTGAGGTTGCGGCTAAAGCCCTGATGCCCGGTGGCGCAGAAACAGCAGTTGACGGCGCATCCGGCCTGCGACGAGATGCACAGCGTGCCGCGGCCGCGCTCGGGGATGAAGACGGTCTCGACGGCGTCGCCGGCGCCGACGTCGAACAGCCATTTCACCGTGCCATCGCTCGCGACCTGCTCGCTCGCGACCGGCAGCCCGACGACCTCGGCGCCGGCGAGCAGCTTGTCGCGAAACGGCCTGGCCAGGTTCGTCATCGCGGCGAAGTCGCTCTCGCCGCGCTGGTGGATCCAGCGAAACAGCTGGGTCGCGCGAAACGCCTGCTCGCCCTGTTGCTCGCACCAGCCGGCGAGCCCGTCGCGATCGAACTGGAGCAGGTTGACCATCCGCGTGCGATCTCTCAGCGCGAGTACAGGTTCATGCCAGCGAAGAAGAACGCGATCTCGACCGCGGCCGTCTCGGCGGCGTCGGATCCATGGACCGCGTTGGCGTCGATGCTGGCGGCGAAGTCGGCGCGGATCGTTCCGGCGTCGGCCTTCTTGGGATCGGTCGCACCCATCAGCTGGCGGTTCTTCGCGATCGCCGATTCGCCTTCGAGGACCTGGATCATCACCGGCCCCGAGATCATGAACGACACCAGGTCGCCGAAGAACGGACGCGCCCGGTGCACCGCGTAGAACGCCTCGGCCTCGGCGCGCGAGAGATGCGCCATCTTCGCGGCGATGACCTTCAGTCCCGCGGCTTCGAAGCGCGCGTAGATCTGGCCGATCACGTTCTTCGCGACGGCATCGGGCTTGATGATCGAGAGGGTGCGTTCGAGCGCCATAGCGGGTACTCCGGGGTCCTTGGGCAAAGCCTTCGATTGTAGAGGGCGCTCACCCTGCGCGAAGGCGAGCGTCAGCGGCCGCGCCGGCCGCCCCCGCCGTAGCCACCACCGCCGCCGCCATATCCTCCGCCGCCGCCACCACCGCCGCCACCACCGTATCCACCCCCACCGCCGCCGCGGCCGCGGTTCTTGCGATGAAAGGCATCGGCACCGATGTAGCCGACCGACGTCTGCAACGGGTCCGGCTGCTTGGGATCGCCCTTGGGACCGCTCGCCGGCCGGGGCGCGCTGCCGCCGGCGCCGAAGCCGCTGTTCGGGCCGATACGTCGGCCCTGGACGAAGCGGTGATCGAAGGTCTGCTGCAGCGGATTCGGGATCCGGCTCGGGTCGAAGTCGTCCTCGTCGTCGCGATCCTCGCCGCCGTTGCGCGGTCGCTCCTGCGCCGGCGGCGAATCGAAGCGCGACTCGTCGGGCCGGCGCGCCTGCGGCCCTTGCCGTGCGTCGGGCCCGCGCTCGTGGGCCGCGCGCTCGTTCTGCGGCCGATCGTTCTGCGGCCGCCCGTTGCGCGGGCCGCGGTCATCGCGGCGCTTGCCGCCGCCGTCGCGCTGCTCTTCGGTTCGCTCGGGCGCGTTGTTGTTGCCGCTGGCCAGGCGCCGGATCGCGCGCACGTCGTTCTCGTCGAGATCGACCCAGGCACCGCGCTTCAATCCGTGCGGCAGCACGACGGTGCCGTAGCGGATGCGGATCAGCCGGCTCACCGTCAGGCCGACGGCATCGAAGAGCTTGCGCACCTCGCGATTGCGGCCCTCGGTGATGACGACGCGATACCACTCGTTGAGCCCTTCGCCGCCGCCGTTGACGATCGACTTGAACGCGGCGCGCTGGCCGTCGATCTCGACGCCCTCGAGCAGCTTCGCGCGCGCGGCGTCGTCGAGGTGACCCATGACGCGGACCGCGTACTCGCGCTCGACGCCGAAGCGCGGATGCATCAGCTGGTTGGCGAGACCGCCCGACGTCGTGAAGAGCAGCAGCCCTTCGGTGTTGATGTCGAGACGGCCGACCGACTGCCACTTGCCCTGCTGCAGGCGCGGCAGGCGGCGGAACACCGTCGGCCGATGCTGGGGATCGTCGTGGGTGACGATCTCGCCGGCCGGCTTGTGGTACGCGATGATCCGCGCCGGCGGCGGCACGATGCGCAGTCGCACCGGCTTGCCGTTGACCTCGACGCGGTCGCCGAACGAGATCCGCTGGCCGGTGTGCGCCGGCTCGCCGTTGACGGTGATCCGGCCTTCCTGGATCGCTTCTTCCATGTCGCGGCGCGATCCGACTCCGGCCTGCGCCAGGACCTTGTGCAGCTTGGGCGCATCCGGCTCCGGGGCCAGGATTCGCTTGCTCGATTCCTCGCTCTCGGGCTCCTCCGCGACTTCGTTGTCGAAGTCGCCGGAGAGCACCTGGGCGAAGACTTCGGTCGCCTCGACCGGAACCGGCGGCTGCAGATGGCGCGGCAGCGGTCCTTCGAAATTCGGCGGCAGCGGCAGCGCGCGCGAGAAGCCTCGCTCATCGCCGCGGTCGTTGCGCTCGCCGTTCTCGCCACGCTCGCCGCGATGCCGATCGCGCCGATTGCGACGCCTGCCGCGTTCGCCGGCCGGCGCAAAGCCGGGGCCCCGCTGACCCGTCGCTGGCTCGCTTGTGCTTGCCACCTCGGCACCGTTGTCTTCGCGCGAAGTCGCTCCGGCGTCGCCATCCCGAACGGCGCTGGCGGCCGGTGGTGCCGAGACGCCTGGGGCTCCCGTCGGTTCGGTCGAGCTTGCCGCATTGACCGACCTCACCGCTTCCGCCGAGCTCGCCGATTCCGCCGATCCGGCCGAAGTGACTGATCTCGCCGATCCGCTCGGTTGCTCTGACTCCGCCGGACCGGCGCCTTCGCTGGCCGCGGGCTTGCGGCGACGCCGAGGCGGCGGCGCCGCGCCCTCGTCGGACGGCGCGGCGGCGACATCGGCGGGGCCAGAGGAATCCGACGGCAGCAAGGGATCTGCGGGAGCGTTCATGCGTGTGGTTCCAGGGCATCTGCGGCAGCAGGCGGCCGTTCGAGGGGAGGCTCGCCCGCGGCATCGGCCGCGAGCTCGGCGAAGGAAAGAGACGCTTGGGATTCGCCCTCGCCGAGCGCGCCGGTCGGCGCCAGCGGCTCGCCGTCGGCGCCTTCGAGCGTCGGCAGCTGCTCGAGCGACGTCAGGCCAAGATCGTCGAGGAAGTGGCGCGTCGTCGCGAACAGGGCCGGGCGGCCGGGCGCCTCGCGATAGCCGATCGCCTCGATCCAGCCGCGATCCTCGAGCTGCTTGACCACCGAGCTCGCCACGGCGACGCCGCGGATGTCCTCGATGTCGCCGCGCGTCACCGGCTGGCGATAGGCGATGATCGCCAGCGTCTCGAGCACCGCGCGCGAATACTTCGGCGCGCGCTCGGGGTCGAGGCGGGCGAGGTACGGCGCCATTTCGGCGCGGCTCTGATAGCGCCAGCCGCTCGCCACGGCGATCAGCTCGACGGCGCGATCCCTGCATTCGGCGGCGAGCTCATCCAGCAGTGCTCGCAAGGTGTCGTTGCCGACTTCGCCCGAGAACAGCGCGCTCATCTCGCGCAGCGCCATGGGCTGGCTCGAGCACATGAGCGCGGCCTCGAGGACGCGCTTGGCATCCAGAGTCTTCATTCGTCGTGAAATCCTCGGCCGCGTCGCGCGCGGCGGTCGGTCGGCGCGTCGGCGGACGCGGCGGGTTCGGCGGGGGCTGGCCGCCGCGGTTGGTTGCACCCTCGGGTGCGGTCACGTCTCGATGGTCTTGCCGAGCGGAGCTGCCGGGCGCTTCGCGCGGCACCCCCGTCGCATCGAAAGGGAATGGCGCCGATTGTAGCCGCCCTCCGGCCCCGGGGCGACCCTTAGGCTGGCGCGGCGGCGCCGACCTCGGCCCAGGCGTGAGCGAAGTCTCCCGGCGGGGCGGATTCGAAGCGCATCCGTTCGCCCGATCGCGGATGGGCGAATTCGAGAACCGTGGCATGCAGGGCCTGCCTTTGCATGCCGAGCGCAGGCGCGCCGCCATAGAGGCGATCGCCGACCAGCGGCAAGCTTCGCGCCGAAAGGTGGACGCGGATCTGATGCGTTCGGCCGCTGTGCAGCGTGCAGCGCAATGCGGCGAAGCCGGCGCGCGAGGCGACGAGCTCGAAGTCGGTGCGCGCGGGCTTTCCCGACGCGACGATCGCCATCCGCGTGCGCTGCTTCGGATCGCGGCCGATCGGCGCCTCGATGCTCCAGCGCGCCTGCGGCGCGTGTCCCTTGGCGATCGCCAAGTAGCGGCGCTGCACTTCGCGTGCGGCGATGGCGCGGGTCAGCGCCGTGACGGCGGCGAGCGTCCGGCCGACGACCATCAGGCCGGAGGTGTCCTTGTCGAGCCGGTGGACGATCCCGGCCCGCGGCAGCGCCGCGCTGGTCGGATCGCGAGCAAGCAAGGCGTTGAGCAGCGTTCCCGACCAGTTGCCGGCGGCCGGATGAACGACCATGCCGGCCCCCTTGTCGATCACGAGCACGTCGTCGTCTTCATGGATCACATCGATCGGCAGGCGTTCCGGACGATAGGCCCGGCTCTCCGCGGTCGGTTGCAGGACGACGGCGAGATGCTGGCCGGCGCGCATTCGCTGCGCCGGGCTGGCGACGACCGCGCCGTCGACCTTGACCCAGCCGCCTCTGATCAGCTGCTGGAGATGGCTGCGCGAGAGCTCCGGGACCAGGGCGACCACGACCTTGTCGAGCCGCTCGCCGTGCGCGCCTGCGGCGACGGTCGTTTCGCGTCGCTCGACGGCCGGGTCATCGACGTCGTCGCCGTCGCCCTCGACGGCGTCGAGGGCATCGCCATCGCGGCGGGGATCATCGACCATATAAGATTCGAATCCGTTCCGAATCGCGACGCCTCTCGTCGACCGCGCCCCACCTTGCCTGCTTCATGACAACGAAAGAATCCTCGTCGCGCTCGCGCCTCGCAGTGTCGGCGATCCTGACCACGCTCGCGCTCCTCTCCGCGTGCGACACGACCGGCCGCGACGAGAGCTCGCGCTGGACGGCCGACCGCCTCTACACGGAAGCCAAGGAGGAGGCGGCCGCGGGCAACTACGAGAAGGCGGTAAAGCTCTACGAGCGCCTCGAGGGGCGCGCCGCCGGATCGGTGCTGGCGCAGCAGGCGCAGATCGAGCGCGCCTACTACCTCTGGAAGAGCGGCGAGAAGGCGCAGGCGCTCTCGACCCTCGAGCGCTTCATCAAGCTCCATCCGACCAGCCCGGCGCTCGACTACGCGCTCTACCTGCAGGGGCTGGTCAACTTCAACGACAACATCGGCATCCTCGGCTCGCTGGCGAGCCAGGACCTGTCGGAGCGGGACCAGCAGGCGTCGCGCGACTCGTACCAGTCGTTTCGCCAGCTCAACGAGCAGTTCCCGCAATCGCCCTACGCCGAGGACGCGCGCGTGCGGATGAGCTACATCGTCAACTCGCTCGCCGCCTATGAGGTCCACGTCGCTCGCTACTACCTGCGTCGCGGCGCCTATGTCGCCGCCGCCAACCGCGCCCAGCAGGCGGTGCAGGAATTCCAGCGCTCTCCCTCGACCGAGGAGGCGCTGGTCATCCTCGCCCAGAGCTACGACCGGCTCGGACTCGTCGAGCTGCGCGACGATGCCCAGCGCGTCCTGAAGACGAACTTCCCGACGTCGACCCTCACGATCGACAACTACGGCCGGCGCAAGTCGCCCTGGTGGCAGCTCTGGTGATCGGCGGTCCGTCGCTGCGACGCTGATCGGTTCCCGGACACGAGGTCGCGATGCTCGCGACGGCCTCGGTCACGCCGCGGCCACGCCCGCGAGCTCGTGCAGCCAGGCGATCGCCTCCGCCTCAGCGTCGACGCGCGTCATCGGCGGCAGCGCGGCGAACAGGCGCCGCCCGTAGCCCATCGTCGCCATGCGCGGATCGCAGACGACGAGCAGACCACGGTCGGATTCGCTCCTGATCAGCCGCCCCGCGCCCTGCTTCAGCGCCACCGCGGCCTCGGCGACGAAGTAGTCGGCGAAGGCGTTGCGGCCGTCGCTCTCCAGGCGCTTGACGCGAGCCTCGACGAGCGGGTCGTTCGGCGGCGGGAACGGGAGCTTGTCGATGACGACGCACTGGAGCGCTTCACCCGGGACGTCGACGCCTTCCCAGAAACTCTGCGAGCCGACGAGCACCGCATGCGGCGCATCGAGGAACCTCTGCATCAGCTGGCGCTTCGAGCCCTGGCCCTGGACCAGCACCTCGATCGCCTCGCCGGCATCGTCGAAGATCGCGCGCAGCGCGGCACCGACCGCCTGCAGCGAGCGCAGCGTCGTCGTCAGCACGAAGGTCCGCCCGCCGAGCGCGCCCGCGCAGCGCGCCGCCAGGCGCGCGACTGCGTCGGCATGGCCGGGATCGCTCGGCTTCGGAAACGCGCGCGGCACGAAGACGCGCGCGTTGGCCGGGTAGTCGAACGGGCTGCCCAGGCGAACGACGTGCGCGTCGTCGAGTCCGGCGGGCTCGGTGAACCAGCTGAGGCGGTCGTCATCGCCGAGGGTCGCCGACGTGAAGATCCACGCCTTCGCACCCTTCGCCATCTGCTCGCGCAGCGCCTCGCGGATGTCGAGCGGCGACTCGACCAGGCGCGCCTGGTGCGCGAGCAGGTCGATCCAGCGGATGTGACGCGGCTCGGCACGCTCGCCGAATTGGCAAGCGACCTCGGCGAGGCGGACGGCGCGCTCGTGCAGGCGGACGAAATCGGGAGCGATCTCGCTCACCGTGTCGAGCGCCGCCGCGGCGCCGCTGCAAGCCTCGGCGACTCGGGTCAGCGCGGCAGTGAACGCGGACGCGCCGCTGCGCTCGATCCAGCGCAGCTTGAGGCTGCCGCGGACCTCGCCGATCTCGCCCTGCGCGGCGATGCGCAGCTCGCGCGCCGCGTGATCGCACGCGGCGGCGAGCTCCTGCCAAGGCGCGAGGCCGCGCGCCTGCTGCAGCCCGACGGCGAGCGTGTCGCGGGCGAAGTCGATCAGCTGCGCCGAGCCAAGCGTGGTGCCGAGGAACTGGACGCCGGCCTCGGCGAGCTGGTGCGCCTCGTCGAAGATCGCGACCTCGACGCTTGGCAGCAGCTCGGCGACGCCGCTGTCGCGCAACGCCATGTCGGCGAAGAAGAGATGATGGTTAACGACGATGACGTCGGCGAGCATCGCCTCGCGGCGCGCCTTCATGACGTGGCATTGGCGGTACTCGGGGCAGTCGCTGCCGAGGCAGTTCTCGCGCGACGACGTGACGAGCGGGACGATGCTGCTGCGCTCGTCGAGGCCCTCGAGCTCGGCGAGGTCGCCGCTCGTCGTGGCCAGCGCCCACGCCTCGATCTTGGCGAGCGCGCGAACGGCGAAGCGGTCGGGAAGGTGGGCGTCGTGGCGGGCGCGGCCGAGCCGATGCAGGCAGAGATAGCTCGAGCGGCCCTTCAGAAGCGCCACCGTCACCGGCAGGTTGAGCGCAGTGCGAAGACGCGGCAGGTCGCGCATGAAGAGCTGGTCCTGGAGCGTCTTGGTCGCGGTGCTGAGCAAGGTCCGGGCGCCGCTGAGCAGCGCCGGGACGAGGTAGGCGAAGGTCTTGCCGACGCCGGTTCCGGCCTCGACGACGAGCGCGCCACGCTCCTCGATTGCGGTGGCGACGGCGAGCGCCATGTCGAGCTGGACGGCGCGCTCGGCATGATTCGCATCGAGCGACGCCAGCGCGCCGTCAGCGCCGAGCGCGAGCTCGACGGCCTGCTGCAGCTCGCTCGATGCCGGCGGCGGCGCGACGCCGGCCGGCGTCATCGATTCCGCTCTGAAAAGCGCATCCCGCAAACACGGGGGCGATCACGCGGCCTCAGCACGACGGCCACGCGCTGCGCGCCACGCGCTGCGCCGATTCGACGCACTCGCGTCTCATGCCGGCCGGAGCGGCTCGAGCTCGGATTCGATTCGCGTGATCCGGTCGCGCAAGAGGAGCCTGCGTTTCTTCAAACGGCGCAACGTGAGGTCGTCGCTGGCGATGTCGAAGAGGGCACGATCGATGAGGTTGTCGAGGTCCGCGTGCTCCATCCGCAGCTCGATCAGCTGGCGCGGCAGGGAGTGCAGGTTGTCGTCCATGGACGGCTTCGGACGCGCGACTAGTTCGCGGTTTTGGGCGTTTTGGCAGGAATCAAACAGATTATAGTTTTCGCCCATGAGCACCTCGAGCCTCGGCTACCGGCTGTCTGCGACAACCGGTCTGCACCGCGGCGACCGCGCCTACCAGCAGGACCAGGTGCAGATCCTCCCGCACGCACGGGTGCCGGGCTGCGTCATGGGCGTTCTCGCCGACGGCATGGGCGGCAAGAGCGGCGGCAGGAAGGCGGCGGACCAGGTCATCCTCACGGCGCAGCAGCTCTTCGAGCGCTACGCGCCGAATCGCGACGATCCGACCGAGGCGCTCAAGCAACTCGTCCTCGAGGCGCACCTGATGATCAAGCTGACGGCGATCACCTCGGAGGAGGAGCCGCACAGCACGATCGCCGCCTTTCTCGTCAGCCCGAACCGCGAGTGTGACTTCGTTCACGCCGGCGACTCGCGGATCTATCACTTCCGCGCCGCCGAGATGGTGAGCCGGTCGATGGACCATTCGTACGTCCAGCGCCTCGTCGACGAGCGCCAGATCACCGAGGAAGAAGCGAACAGCCACCCGCAGTCGAACCTGCTGACGGGCTGCCTGGGCACGTTCCAGGACCCGCCGCTTTCGCAGAAGCACATCGACCGGCTCGAGATTGGCGACAGCGTGCTGTCGTGCAGCGACGGTTTGTGGCATTACTTCACGCCGCGCGAGCTCGGCGCGATCGTCCATGCCCTGCCGCCGCGCGAGGCGACCGAGATGCTGGTCGGCAAGGCGCGCCAGCGCGCGCGCGGATCGGGCGACAACCTCTCGCTCGCGCTGGTCCGGGTCGAACAGCTCGGCTGAGCGCGCGTCCCGGCGCAAGGCGATTCAGCGCGGCGGAGCGGACGCCGGCATCGGCAGCGGCTTCGCCGGCGCGTGCTCGTTCAGCCGCTGCGCCGCCTTCTCGTCGACTTCGCGCCGATGCTCGGCCGCCTGGCGCTGTCGGGCTTCGTAGCTCGCCCGGTTTCGCTCCTCGCGCTCGCGCCGCGCGGCCGCGCTCTCGACCGGCGCCGGCTTGGCAGCGCTGCCGCCGAACTTCGCGGTTGGGCGATCGAGTGCCGATCCGCGCCGTGCGGCCTGGCTCGCGGCGTCGCCTGCACCGGTCTCGCGCCGCGGCTCGATCGGGCGCGGCGGCTCGCGGCGCGCCTGTGCCGCCCGCGCCTCGCGCTCGCGCTGGGCGTCCTCGGCAGCCTTGGCAGCGAGCTCGTCGCGGCGCTCGGCCGCGCGCTCCTGGCGGCGCGCCTCGTCGAGGCGGATCTGGCGCGCACGCAGCGCGTCGAGGCCGCGTCGGCGCTCGCGCCGGGCATCGTCGACGCACGACGTGACGACGAATCGCTCGCGGCACTCGCGCTCGCGCGTCGAGTAGCGCGTTTCGATCGCGGCGCGCTCGAGGGCGATCCGCGCGCGCTCCTCGTCATCGGCCGCGGTCGCGCCGGCGGGAATCGCGCCGGCGAACGCCAGGGCGAGGAACACCGACCGGACGCTGCCGGCCGCAAGCGACGACGAGAACTTCAGCTTCATGTCAGCGAGGTGTCGACGCTGCGGCGCGCCTCCGCGAGGAATTCGGCAGACCGCATCTCGCGCAGGCGCGACACCGTGCGCGGGAACTCGTGCACCAGCGGCCCCTCGGTGTACAACGCGTCGGGCTCGACCGCGGCCGACATGATGAGCTTGACGCGACGGTCGTAGAGAACGTCGATCAGCCAGGTGAAGCGCCGCGCCTCGGAGGCCAGGCGCGGCGACATCTGCGGCACGCCCGAGAGCAGCATCGTGTGGAACTGGGTCGCGAGCTCGAGGTAGTCGTTCTGCGACCTCGGCCCGCCGCAGAGCTCGCGGAAGTCGAACCAGACGACACCGCCGGCGCGCCGCCGCGCGCGGATCTGGCGGTGCTCGATCTTCAGCAACGGGCTCTCGTCCTTCGCTTCGGCGAGCCGCTCGAATGCCTCGTTCATCGCCGCGTCGGCGTCGGTGCCGAGAGGCGTGTGATACAGCTCGACCGCCTGCAGCGTCGATTGCCGGTAGTCGGTCGGGCCGTCGACGTTGACGACCTCGAGCTTGTCCTTCAGGAGCTCGATCGCCGGCAGGATCCGATCGCGGTGCAGGCCGTTCGGATAGAGCCCGTCGGGCGGGAAGTTCGACGTCGTGACGATGCTGACGCGGTTCGCGAACAGCGAGTCGAGCAGGCGGTGCAGGATCATCGCATCGGTGATGTCGGCGACGTGGAACTCATCGAGGCAGATCATGCGAAATCGCCGCGCCATCGTCTGGCCGAGATGCTCGAGCGGATCGCTCGTTCCCGTCATCTCGGTCAGCTCGCGATGGATCTCGCGCATGAACTCGTGGAAGTGCAGGCGCGTCTTTCGCTGCAGCGGCAAGGCGCTGAAGAAGCAGTCCATCAGGAAGCTCTTGCCGCGGCCGACGCCGCCCCAGAGGTAGACGCCGCGCGGGATCGGCGGCCTCGCGATCAGCTTGGCGATCGCGTTCGACCGCTGCGCCTTGTAGTCGGCCCAGTCGCGCTCGCAGCGCTCGAGCGAATCGATCGCGCGCAGCTGGGCCGGATCGGGCCGGTAGCCTCTTTCTGCGAGCGTCTGCTCGTAGAGCTGGCGGACTCCCACCGCCTAGGTGGGCCCGGCGCCGGCCGCGCCAGGCCACGGCCTCGGCGCGAAAGTCGCGCCGGGCGACACGAACGGGCGCGTCGCCATCAGAAGTTCAGCGCCCGCTTGTCGACCGCGAGCGCCGCTTCCTTGGTCGCCTCCGACAGGCTCGGGTGGGCGTGACAGACGCGCGCGATGTCCTCGGCCGAGGCCTTGAACTCCATCGCCGTCACCGCCTCGGCGATGAGCTCCGAGACCATCGGGCCGATCATGTGGACACCGAGGATCTCATCGCTTTTCGAGTCGGCGATCACCTTGACGAAGCCGGTCGTGTCGCCGAGCGCGCGGGCGCGCCCATTGGCCATGAACGGGAACGTTCCCGATCGCACCTCGCGTCCGGCCGCCTTCAGCTGCTGCTCGGTCTGGCCGACCCAGGCGATCTCGGGGCTGGTGTAGATCACCCACGGCACGGTGTTGAAGTCGACGTGCGGCTTCTGGCCGGCGATGCGCTCGGCGACGGCGACGCCCTCCTCCTCGCCCTTGTGCGCGAGCATCGGGCCGCGGACGACGTCGCCGATCGCCCAGACGTTGTCGAGGTTGGTGCGGCAGTCGGCGTCGACGTCGACGAAGCCGCGCTCGTCGAGCTTCAGGCCGACCGCGTCGCCGTTCAGGCCGACGGTGTTGGGGATGCGGCCGATCGAGACGATCAGCTTCTCGCAAGCGAGCGTCGTTGCCTTGCCCGTACCGTCGGCATAGCTCACGTTCACGCCGCCCGCGTCGTTCCCGACTCCGCTGATCTTCGCGCCGAGGACGATCTTGAGCCCCTGGCGCGTGAAGATCTTCTGCGCTTCGGCAGCGACCTGGCTGTCAACAGCACCGAGGAAAGTGGGCAGCGCCTCGAGCACGGTGACGTCCGCGCCGAGCCGGCGCCACACCGACCCCATCTCGAGGCCGATCACGCCCGAGCCGACGATGCCGAGCGTCTTCGGCACGGCGTCGATGGCGAGCGCGCCGTCGTTGGAGAGGATGTTCTTCTCGTCGAACGCGGCGCCGGGCAAGGGCCGCGGATTCGATCCGGTGGCGACGATCACGTGCCGCGCCGAGAGCGTCTCGGCCTTGGCGCCCGCGACCGCGATCCGCCACGCCCCGCCCTCCCCGCGGCCGGCGAACGAGCCGCGGCCATGGAAGAAGCTCACCTTGTTCTTCTTGAAGAGATAGAGGATGCCGTCGTTGTTCTGCTTCACGACGGTTCGCTTCCTCGCCATCATCTTCTGGACGTCGATCGTCAGCTTCTCGACGACGATGCCGTGGTCGGCGAACTGGTGGCCGGCGTGCTCGAAGTTCTCGGACGACTGCAGCAGCGCCTTCGACGGGATGCAGCCGACGTTGGTGCAGGTGCCGCCCGGGGCCGGGCCGCCCTTGTCGTTCTTCCACTCGTCGACGCAGGCGACCGACATGCCGAGCTGGGCGGCGCGGATCGCGGCGATGTAGCCACCCGGGCCGGCGCCGATGACGACGACGTCGAACGTGTTCGCGGTCGCCATGTCAGATGTCGAACAGGAGTCGCGCGGGATCCTCGAGCGCTTCCTTCATCGCGACCAGCCCGAGCACCGCCTCGCGGCCGTCGATGATCCGGTGGTCGTACGACATCGCCAGGTAGTTCATCGGCCGGATCACGATCTGGCCGTTCTCGACCACCGCCCGGTCCTTGGTCGCATGGACGCCGAGGATCGCCGACTGCGGCGGATTGATGATCGGCGTCGACAGCATCGAGCCGAACACGCCGCCGTTCGAGATCGAGAACGTGCCGCCGGTCAGGTCGTCGAGCGAGAGCTTGCCGTCCTTGGCCTTCTGGCCGAACTCGGCGATCTTCTTCTCGATGTCGGCGAAGCTCATCTGGTCGGCGTTGCGCAGGATCGGCACGACCAGGCCGCGCGGCGAGCCGACGGCGATGCCGATGTCGAAGTAGCCGTG
>Ga0070671_100001622_pt1 | contig 16950 bp, 18 predicted proteins | sample KBSS73metaG_FD_65341 | JGI IMG/M metagenome (GOLD analysis project Ga0070671, IMG submission 65341) | Switchgrass rhizosphere microbial communities from Kellogg Biological Station, Michigan, USA - KBS S7-3 metaG | ecosystem: Host-associated > Plants > Roots > Rhizosphere > Soil ...
GGCTCGGGGCGGACCAACAGAGCGGTTTGGTCCTTCGTGTGAGGCTTGCTCGCCGCCGCCGGTTGGGCCTCGGCTCCCAAGGCGGGCCACACGACACGGACAGGCTGACGCGGCGCGGGCACCTCATCGCCCATCTGAAGCTCGTTGGAATTTCGAACCCTTATCACTTCGATCGAGGGTGACGACCTTTCCTCCGGGACGGTTCGTCCGAAGGTTTCGCCCGCCGGCGCGCCCCTGCTGGCTTTCGACAGCAGGGCTGTGCCAGGGGCGTCGATACCGACATCCGCCGAGGGTGACGCGCTGTCGTCGCGGCCGGTGGGCCTTTCGCTCCCGGGTGAGTCAGCGCCCAGAACTGATGACGACGACCGGCGGATCAGTTGCACATGGGAGCCGGGGGCGTGCGCAGCAGTCGCGTGCGACGCCGTCGTGTGCGAAGCCGTCTCGCGCGATGCGGTCGCGTGCGGATTGGTCTCGTGCGACGCGGTCGTGTGGGAAGCAGTATCGCGCGGAGCGGTCGCGTTTGGAGGAGTTGCGCGGGCAGCGGTTGCGGGCTTCTCCCGCGGAGCTGCTTTCTGCTCAGTTTGCCCGGTCACCCGCAAGTACCAGCATTTGACGGCACTCTGCAGGTCAACGCGATAGAACCAGTGGCTTCCGTCCGGTGCCAGGGAATTCGGAGAGGCCAGGCAATTGTCAGTGGAAGCATTGTCCGCCGGCGCCCCGTGCGCGTTGGACACGAGGACAACCGCAAAAAGCCCAATCAATCCGATCCGCCGTCGAAAACGCGCAAACATGGCTGCGACCAGGTACCACCAGCTCGAACGTGACGGGACTATGAAGCCACCGATCATACACGCAGATGCGGCGGCCCGCACCGTCCAATATCCGACCCCGTGGGCAGTTATCCCGTCCAAACGCGATTTGACTGCGTCTTTGATGCAACACATGGATACCGCCGCGATCGGGCGTTTTCCGGCATTTCCACGTCAATGGCTTACGTCTCGCCATGCGTGAGCGTGACGCACGCATCCAGGCTGACTCCAACAATCCGAAGCATTGCGGTGAGCGGGTGCGCATGTCGGCGCAACGTGGATTGCCGGGTCAAGCTCGGCGAAGACGCCGAGTGGTGCGCTTCGATGGGACGGACTTTCCCTACGCCGCGGTTCTGGCGGGCTTCCACCGGTAGACTTTGCCGAGCGTCGCGCCCATCAGCGCCGTCTTCTCGTTCGCGGACAAGCGGTCGGTGAGACGGAAGGCATCGACGCCTTCCTTGTAGGTGAGAAACGCGATCGCGCGCGTCCAGTCGGTGCCCCACATGCAGCGGTCGAAGCCGAACGCGTCGAAGAGGCGGGCGAGCGGATCCCAAATGTCGGCGTAGGGGAAGCGCTCATGCGAGAGCGTGCAGGCGCCGCTGATCTTGATCCGCGCGTTATCGAAGGCGGCGAGTTCGACGACCTTCGGCAAATCGGCCCACGGGTGCGCGGGCACCGGCGGCTCGAACGGCTGCAGCAGCCCGAGATGATCGATCACGATCGTGGTGTTGGGATTGCGCTCGATCAGCCCTTTGGCCTGGGAAAGCCGCCCCCAGCACAGCAGGTTCACCGGCAGGGCGTGCCGCGCCGCCGCTGCAAGAACGCGATTCATGCCGGGATCGGCCGGATCTTCGGTCGCCTCGTAGGTCAGCAGGATGCGGATCGCGACGGCACCTTTTTTCTTCGCCCACTCGGCGATGTCCTCCGCGACCGCGGGGTCGTTGGGGTTGACGGGCTTGATCAGCCCAAACCGGCCGGGATGCGCGGCGCCCACTTCGAGGGCGTAGCTGGCGTCGTAGCGGTAGAACGAGTAAGGCGAGACCAGCAGCGCGCCGTCGACTCCGGCCGCATCCATCGCCGCCACCATCTCGTCGCCGGTTGCCGAAGGCGGCCCATGCAGTTGGCCGATCCACGGGCGGCCCGGATGGTTGCGCTCGTAGGCATGTACTTGGGCGTCGACTATCTGCATTTTGGTTCAGCTCCGCCTGCTATCGGCGACCCGTTGCCGATCGATCATCGTTCAAGAGGAGGAAATCCTACCATGTTCCACCCGACCAGAACGCTCCACCGATTTGTCGTTGGCGCCTTGAGCGCGGCCGCGCTCGCTGCCGCATTCGGCATCGGCGTCGTCACGGCACAGCAGTCTATGCCGGCGACGAAAGTCACCGCGTTGATGAAGCAGGCGATCCCGGAATATCCCGGGCATGAAGTGATGATGCTGACGCTCGATATTCCGCCTGGTGGCGGATCGATGCCGCATCGCCATCCTGGGCATCACATCTTCGGCTACGTGCTCGAAGGCGCCTACAAGATCAAGCTCGATGACGGAACGGAGAAAACGCTGACCGCGGGCGAGACTTTCTACGAAGCGCCGGGCCAGCTTCACGCCGTGTCGCGCAATGCGAGCGAAACCGCGCCGGCCAAGGTTCTTGCCGTCATCCTCGCCGAATCCGGGAAGCCGGTGACAGTCCCGGAGCAACGATAGGGCGCGTATTTAGGCAGCGGCGGCCGGTCTTTCCGTCACTGCGTGATCATCGTGGTCGGCATCGGCATGGTCATCGCTCGCTTGCGCGTTTAGCTGCCTCTCGAACTCGATCATATCGAGCGGCACCGCCTTGAACTGCGCCTCGTGATAACGGCGCACGATCTCGCGCACCTCGGACTTGGTCGGCGGACGCCAGCGGATCTCCATCACCTCGCCACCACCGATGTCGCGCACCATGCGATTCTCCTCGATGCGCAACACAAAATTGGAGGGAATGTCGTCCTTTTCGTTGTCCATCACCCACGCGTCGGTGACGGCATTGATCTTCCAGGTCGGCTCCCAGTCGCGGGTGACTTCGCTCACCGCCACCAGTTGCTGTCGCCGCGCTTGCTCGCGCCACGCCAGGATGACGGCACTCATCACGCCGATCACGCCCGCCAGCACCAGCGCGGCAAAGCCGATGATCAGCAAGGTCCGGGTATCGATCAGGTCAATCATTGGTGCGCCTACATCACTGTCCGCACCCCCCGGCGAAGCTAAGACTACAGTCCGACCTTGTCGTTTTGGCCATTAGCTAGATCAAATTCCCGTGGTTCGCGAAGAGCGATACCGGTTCCGCTGCGGTATCGAAGAAAAGCGGCCGTGCGACCAACCGACGCGCGGACTGTAGGGCAAACGCGAACCACACAGGCGTCGGAGAGGCCGCGCATCGGCGGCCTCTCCAGAGAGACGTTGTGGTCAAAATGTCATCCCGCTCCCGGTCGCTCGATCACCACCCCCATCCGCGATTCCAGCCCCAACCGCGCCAGCCGCCGCCCCAACCCAAGCCGCCGCCCCAACCGGGCGTTACGCCGGCGTAGGAATAGAGCGGGCGATTCCAGCCCCAACCTCCCCAGCCGCCGCCCCAACCCGCGCCGTAAGCGGTCGCGCCAAGGACGGCTGCGCGAGCAGCCGGACGATAGGCTGGACCGGCGTAGGCATAGAGCGGACGATTCCAGCCCGAACTTCCCCAACCGGCGCCGTAAGCGGTAGCGCCATAGACAGCTGCACGAGCAACCGGATGATAGCCGTAGCCCAAACGATTGTAGGCGTAGGGGCCAAAGTTGCGGTGATAGAATCCGCTATAACCGAGATTGGCGCCGACGCCGAACGTGCGCCGCACCGCACGCCGATGCATGCCGGCGACCGACAGCGGCGTGAGCGGACGGCCGATGATGGCGTGAGCCTTGGAGACGGCGGGCGTGACGCCGTCAAAGGTGAAGGGCAGCGCAGTCAAGATCAACGCCGTACCGATGACAAGCTTCTTCATGATCTTACTCCACTTAGTTAGTACCGAAGTTTGATTGCTTCGGTACGCGACAACAAGCGATTTAGCCGAAGTCAGAGAACGGTCTCCCTTACTCATCATCGATGTCGTCCTCGGACCGCACACGACGCTCTTCCACGGCATCTCTCATCTCACGAACTGCAAAGATCGCAAGAAAGGCCATCCGCCGCTTCTGTTCGGGATCGAGAGTCTGGTAGAGCGGCTGCCAGGCATCCGCGAGCCTATTTAGGTCCGCCGCGCGTTGCACCAAGCGATCGGCGCGCCTTTTCATGAACTCGATAGGATTACGATCACGTAGGACTTCGATCCGACTGCGGTCACGCAGCTCGCGTGCCCGGTCTACGGCAGTTGCAATGCGGGCTTGTCGGTCCCTCGCCCTAACGCGAATGGCCTCCTCAATAGGCGGCCACAATTTTTCTTGGTCAGGCGTCAGCTGCAGGGCCGCCTTGACGAGCTTAATTCGTGCATCCGTCAATTGCTCCCAGTCGGTTGCGGTTAACCGGTCCTGGGAAGCGGCCTGCTCCGCCCAGGCGAGTGGAGCAGCAGTAACAAAGAGGGCGGTCACTCCAGCAGCTACTATTTTCAACACGGTGGCCTCCTAGGTTTTGTTCCCCCAAGGAGCCCTCGCCCAAAAACCTAGCACCGCAAGTATGACACCGAGTTGATCTAGATCATGCTGCGGAAAAGAAAGATGACTATCGAATCGTTATCGTGCTGATCATAAAACGACATTTCTGACACGCAAATGTGATGCGCAACGCGACCAATATGTGAGGCGCCGATGCAGCAGGACGTTAACGTTTTGGTGGCCTGACGGCAGCGATCGCCGGCCGATCGCCAATCTCTTTGCTGGCGGTGCCCCGGCCGGGCTTTCCGGACGCACAGGGGCAGGGGGCTATGCTTCAGGCAATGGCCTCCCAGTGCGATCGGCCTCGGTCGGCTCGCCGGAATTGCTGCGGCGCGCGAAATCGAAAGCGAGCGCGCGTCATGAGCCTGCCCCCGCCGCCATGGCTCACAACGCCTCGCGGCCTCTATTTTTGTCGACAGCCGCGTGAATGTCGGTGCAATGCCGCGCGAGATTCTGCTTCGCGCACACGAACCTCTTCAACGGCGTATCGATGTCGTAGAAATAGATGTTGGCGATGAAGCCGTAGATGCCGGCATCGATGCTCGTCGGTTGGGGGCCATGGACGTAACCTGCCGCCGGCACGATGTGGGACAGGATCTCAAGATCGGTGAGGCCGCGGGCGTAGGCGGCATCGGGCGTGAACCGGCCGATGCCCTGAAAATGATAGCGCTGAAAATTGTACTCCTGCGCCTTGCGCAGCCCAGCTTCGGTGAGGGTGGGATGCTCGCGCATCAGCGCGCTGCAGAAAGCCGGCCAGTAGCGCTCGTCCTTCCAGCGTGAATACGACATCACCCAATAGAGATCGTCGAGCATGCGGGTGATGAGAATGTTGTTGTCCCGCTGCGCCGCGCTGAGAGCGGCATCGATATTCAAACGATACTTGCCAATGAGATGGCCGATGATGGTTTCGCTGTCGCCGATCGTTTCGCCATCGTCGACGATGTAGGGAAGTTGTCCGCGCGGCGCCGCCGAGGCGTCGAAAATGTGCTCGTGGGTGAACGGCACGCCCGCGAGCCGCATGAAGGCGAACACTTTGAGGCCATAGCCGTTGTTGTCGGCGACGCCGAACAACTGCGGATAGGAATAGAGGGTGATCATCGTGCCTCCGTATTGGCTCAACAACATTCATTTGCCGTCTGGGCCGGGCTTGTCCGCTTCGTGCCGCTCCTCGGCGCCCTAGCTTGCGCCCCGCAATTGAATCTCACTCCGCCTTTTCCGTTTGCTGTACCCTGTTTGCAGCGATTGCACCAAGCGCGGGTTCGTCGGCTTCTGCCAGGCCCGAATGCGATCGACCGGGGAAACCCATGTCCATTGCCGACCTCGGTGTGGTCTGCTTCGCGGTGCAGGTCTTCTTGGGGGCGGCTCTCGTAACCGGCGAGGCGACCGGCCTGCTGCGGCTGCCGTATGGCAAGTTTCGGACCGGCGGCGGGGTCAATTCGCAAGTGGGGTTGGCGCTCGCCTACGCGGCTCCCGTATTCGTCTACATGGCACTCTGGATTGAGGATCGAGGCGCACTGGAGGCCCCGTATCATTTGATTGTATTTGCGGCATTCCTGTTTCACTTCATCCGGCGGATCTGTGAGGTAGGCCTTGTCAACAGTTACTCGCGCCCAACGCCGTTGTCCGCGCTATTGAGCATTGCCATTTTCTATAGCGGTGCAGCCTTGGTCTGCGGATTTTTCCAGGTCCGTACGGTGGCGCAACCGAGCAAGCTGCTCATGGTCTTCGGCGGTCTCACGTTCGCTTTCGGCGAACTGTTGAACGCGTATCATCACTGGCTGCTGGCTCGCATCCGAGCGTCGGGCGCGACGACGTATTCGCCGCCGCGCGGCGGGTTGTTCCGGTGGGTAGCAAGTCCCCACTACCTTGGTGAGATTCTCAGCTTTCTCGGCTATGCGATGATGTCCGACTTGCTTCCGGTGTGGGGCACCGCGCTCGTCGTGACCGCATATCTGAGCGCAAGAGCCAATTCGACGCTCGAATGGTATCGGCGGCAGATGCCGCTGCAAATTCCGCCGGATTGGCGTCGGCTTGTACCGTTCGTTTACTAGGGGCTCGTGGGTCCGGGCTGTCGTCGCCGAAGGCGACCGACTGCGCTGCTTGATGTTATTGAGGTCGGCTCGCCAATCTGGACCCGCTGAGGATCGACGATGGTCGCGAGTGACGGCTTTGCCGAATTCCTGCGCGAACAGCTTGCGCCGCTCGGTCGCATTTCCATGCGGCGCATGTTCGGCAAGACCGGCGTGTTCTGCGATGGGTTCATGCTCGGGATGGTGAGGGACAACACGCTCTACTTCCGGGTCGACGACGACAATCGGGCGGAGTTCAAGGAAGCCGAGTCCTTTCCGCCTCTCAACTACGAGAAAAAGGGCGATACCATCGACCTCGCCTTTTGGCGCGCGCCGGAGCGTCTGTTCGACGAACCCGATGAGCTTGTCACCTGGGCGCGCTCGGCGCTGGCAGCGGCGCAGCGGGTTGCCGCGAAGCGGGAACGAACGGCGCGAAAGCGGAAATCATAGCTTCGGCTACCGCGCTTCAATGCGTGTTCGCCGCGCTCGCGTTCGCGCTGGCTCACGTTTTGCGACTCTCTCCCGTCGGCTCAACTCTCCGGCAAGGTGAAAACCGCGCACGGCGACGCGATGCCGCGTAGTTGATGGTTTCCGAGTGCGAGCAGCGGCGCGTCCGTCGCCGCGGCGAGCGCGCCCGACACCAGCACCGTCTGCTGCAGCGGGCGGCATAGCCCCTGCAGCCGGCTGACCAGATTGACGGCGGGTCCGATCGCCGTGAAATCCAGACGGTCGGCGGCGCCGATATTGCCCCAAAGCATCTCGCCGAGATGAAGGGCGACGCCGAACGGGAGCGGCGGTAGCCCCTGCTTATGGCGCTCCTCGTCCAGATGCGTCATCCCGACGCGAGCGGCGGACACTGCACGCAGCGCTGCATCGCAGGCGCTGCGCGGTGCCCCGCCGACGACCGGAAAGATCGCCAGCATGCCGTCGCCGATGAATTTCAGCACTTCGCCGCCGAAAGCGTGGACCGCGCCGGCGATGCGATCGAACCAGGCGTCGAGCGCCGCGAGCACCGTTGCGGGCGGATTGCTTTCCGACAGTGCCGTGAAGCCGCGCAGATCGGCGAAGAGCAGCGCCGCCTGGATCGTCTCGCCAACGTCGCGGCGCAACGGAGCCGCCAGCACGCGCGCGGCGCTGCGCCGGCCGAGATAGGCTTCCAGAGTCGCGGTCAATGTGGCGCGCGCCGCCAGAGCCGCGAGCGGCGCGGCGGCGAAGCGCGCGGCTTGCGTGAGCTCCTCGGATTCGTCGCGCGTGAACGGCCGCGGCGCGATCCAGCTGAGCGAAGGTCCATCCGGTCGTGGCCCGACAACATCCTCGTGCACGACGCCTTTCGCGATTCCCGCGAGCCAGCGTGGGCCAGCGTCATTCGATGGGCCAGTCTCCGCTCCAGGTGCGCCCAGCGCGAACGCCAACGCTTCGATGACTTCCCCGCTGTCGGCGCGCCATAGCCAAGTGCGCCGGGCGATAAGCGGATGGGCAACAGCAAGGGTCAAGGCGCCCCCGGCGAGCGGGAGGCCATTCTCGAGCAGATGCGCGCCGAGTTCTGCCAACAGTCGGTCGGCGCCCGGCGTCTCGCCGGCTTTGTCGACGAGCCAAGACAATGTCGTGGAAAGCTGCATGCAGCAATCTTGGGGTTGTCCCACTGCCCTTGACAACAGGCACCGCGCCGCCATCTCCCCGGCTGAGGCTTTAAGTCAGCCTTGGAGACCTGGATGGCCGAGCCGCTCGTCGTCCGACGCGAGGTGCAGATCGCGGCGCCGCAAGCCGCCGTGTTTGCCTTCCTGACCGATCCGGAAAAGATTTTGAGCTGGATAGGCACCGAGGCCGAGACCGAGGTTGAGCCGGGCGGGATTTACCTCGTCAAAGGCGTCGGTGGCCGCGCCAACACGGCGCGCGGTGCGTTCCGGGAGGTCGTGCCGATCCATCGCCTCGCCTACAGTTTCGGCTGGGAGGGAAGCTGGGAAGGAAGCGGAGAGGTGCCGCCGGGATCGAGCCTGATCGAGATCGATCTGGTCGAGCGTGACGGCGGCACTCTGCTGCGCCTGACCCATAGTGGTCTTCCGAACGCTGCACAGTGCGCGAGCCACGATAGGGGTTGGGCGCACTACCTGGGCCGGCTCGCCATGGCGGCCGCGGGTCAGAATCCCGGCATCGATCGCGGCCCTGAAGGTGAGACCTGACTCATTTCCGCGCACCGAGCGGATTCGCATACACCCATCCGGCAGTGCGACACGCGAGCCGCGTGTCAGGTGCGAAGCGGCCGGAAGAGTTCGCGTATCTCCGCGGCCAAGGCTTGCGGCTGCTCCATCGCCGCAAAATGCCCGCCGCGAGGCATCACGGTCCATCGGCGGATATCAGTGTAGGTGCGCGCCGCCAGCGATTTCGGCGGATGCAATATTTCGCGGGGAAATTCGCAGTAGCCGGTCGGCACCGCAATGCCGCCATGGTCAGGGATCGGCCACGCCCGGTGCATGCGCGCATAGTAGGGCCAGAACGAAGAGCCGATGGCGCCGGTGAACCAGTACAGGCTGATGTTGGCCAACAGCTCGTCCTTGGTGAACACTGTTTCCAGATCGCCGCCGCAATCGGACCAGGCGCGAAATTTTTCGATGATCCAGGCAGCGAGACCCGCCGGTGAATCGGTGAGCGCGAACGCAAGCGTTTGCGGTCGCGTTCCCTGGATCCATTGATAGCCGGTGCCTTCCTTCAGCCACGCGGTGAGTTCCTCAAGGTATTTTTGTTCCTCGGGCGTCGGATCGGTCACCATCTTGGGGTCGCGGCGCAGCGGCATCATGTTGAGATGAATTCCACTGAGGCGGTCGGCGTATGCGTAGGCCAGCCGCGAGGTGATGAACGAACCCCAATCGCCGCCCTGGGCGCCGAAGCGCTTGTAGCCGAGCACGTCGGTCATGAGGCTGGCGAAGCAGTCGGCTATTTCCTCGACCCCGAAGCGTGGCTGGCCCGGCGAAAATGACAGGCCGTATCCCGGCAACGACGGCGCCACGACCGTGAACGCGTCGGCAGGATCGCCGCCAAATTGGCCCGGGTCGGTCAGCATCGGGATCAATTCGAGGAATTCGAAGAACGATCCGGGCCAGCCGTGCGACAGCAACAGTGGAAGCGGAGCGGGCCCTTTTCCTTCGACATGAAGGAAATGCACATCGATCTCATGGAGCCGCACTTTGTATTGGGGAAAGGCGTTGAGCCGCGCCTCCTGCGCGCGCCAATCAAAGTCATTCCGCCAATACTCGAGCAGCTTCTGCATCCACGCGACGTTGGAGCCGTACTCCCAGGCCGGGCCCGGCGCCTGATCGGGGAAACGCGTGCGGCCGAGGCGTTCGCGGAGATCGGCGATATCCGCTGCCGGTACGCTCAGCTTGAACGCTGCTGGTTGCTTGCTCATTCGTCTCTCCGACGCGGGATGCTTGGTTGCCGGTCCAATTGGGTCGACGCGATATCATCAACGCGTGCAGCGTGAAAGCTAGAGCCGCCGACCACGCTCGCCAACCCTAGCGAAGCGCGGGGCCAGTCGTGTAAGCGGCCCGGTGGAATCCAATGGGCAGTTGACCCCGGAGCGCGACCCGCTACTCTCGCGATACAGAAGATCGCGCCACTGAAATTCCGCAACTAACGACGCGTACGGGGAGGCTGTGCTCATGATTTCATTGTTCCGGCTTGCGGCTGCGGGCCTGATTGCGTTCGGAACAACCTGCATCTCGATGGCCGCCATAGCGCAGCAGGGACCGATCAAGATCGGCATCCCGACTTCCATTCAGCTTCAGGTCGGACGCGACACACAGAACGCCGCCAAGATGGCCGTCGAGGAAATCAACGCGCAAGGCGGCCTGCTCGGGCGCAAGCTCGAGATCGTCGTCGCCGACGAAACCGAAAATCCGGAGCAGGGTATCGCCGCCATCAAGAAGCTGACCGCGGACGACAAGGTCGACGTTCTGATCGGCGGCTACACCAGCGGTGTGACCTTGGCGCAGTTGCCGCATATCTCCAACGCCAAGACCATCTATATCGGCATCGGCGCGGCATCTCCGTCGATCACCGCGAAGGTGAAGGCCGACTACGACAACTACAAATACATTTTCCGCGTTTGCCCGATCAACGCCGCGCATCAGGCGCGCGCCTTGGTCGATTTCATCAACGGCAAGCTCAAAGGCGACCTGAAATTCACCAAGATCGCCATTGTCGGTGAAAATGCGAAATGGGTTCAGGACCTAGTGCCGATCCTGAAGAAGGGCGCCGCGGAAGGCGGTACCGACGTGCGGCTGGCGGAGTTCTTCGATACCTCGACATCGGATTTTTCCCCGCTCTTCGCCAAGGTCAAGGAAAGCGGCGCGCAGTACCTCATCGTCATCCTCTCGCACGCCTCTTCCGACATCTTCGTCAAGCAATGGTACGACGCGCAAGTGCCGATCCCGATCGGCGGCATCGACGTAAAAAGCCAGGACGCGGATTTCTTCTCTCGCGTCGGCGGCAAGGCCATCTCGGAAACGGTGGCGCTATTCGCCGTACGTGCGCCCATGACCCCGAAGACAATTCCGTTCTGGGATGAATTCGTCAAACGTTTCGGGACTGCGCCGGTCTACACCGGCGTCGGCGCCTACGATGCCATCCACGTCTACGCGGACGCCGTCCGCCGCGCCAACTCGCTCGACAACGATGCGGTCATCAAGGCGCTCGAGAAGACCGACATGGTGGGCATCGCCGGCAAGATCCAGTTTGATGAGGTCCATGACGTCAAGACCGGCCCGGGGCTGCAGAATCTTATCTTTGTTCAGTGGCAGGCAAACGCGGATCGAATCGTTGTCTGGCCGAAGGACTCGCAGACCGGAAAGATGATCTCCCCGCCGTGGCTCGGTAACTGATCGGCTTCGGTTCGCGGATACGGCCGGCGGCGGGACTGCCGGCCGACGAAACGGTGCGGCTTCGCTTTCCCGGTCTCATTGCGGGCGACCATGCTTCAGATCTTGATCTACGGAGCCGTGTCCAGCGCCATCTACGCGATGCTGGCGGTGGGCTTCACCTTGATCTTCGGCGTGGCGCGCATCCTCAATCTTGCGCACGGCTCGTTCTACGCACTCGGCGCCTATTCGGCCTTCACCATGACCTCGCTGCTGGGCCTGCCGCTCCTCGTGGCGGCGCCGCTCTCCGTTCTGGTCGTGGCGCTGTTCGGCGTGGTGATGGAGAGGCTCCTGGTGCGTCCATTGCGGCAATCGCAGCTTGCCGTGCTCATGATCACGCTCGCCGTGTCGCTCGCTGTCGAGCAGGCCCTGTTCCTCACATTCGGCTCCGAGTACCGCAACGTTCCCTCCTTCATTGCCGAGAAGATCGCGATCGGCGGTGTCGACATCAGCGGACAGCGGTTGCTCGCGCTCGCCGTCGGCGTGGCCGTGCTGTTGGCACTCTGGCTGGTCATTCAGCGCACGCGGCTCGGGGCGGCGATACTCGCGGTGTCGCAGGACCCCGAGGCGGCGCAGTATATGGGCATTCCGACCAACCGCATCTTCTCGATCGTCATGGCCATCTCGGCCGGCACTGCGGCGCTGGCCGGCATCCTGGTTTCTCCCTTTCTCACCGTGCAGCCGGGCATGGGGCTGCTGCCGATGGTCAAAGCTTTTGCCATCGTCATCGTCGGCGGGCTTGGCTCCATTCCGGGCAGCATTATTGCCGCGCTGATCCTCGGCTATTCGGAAACGGCAGTGGCCTATCTCGCTTCAACGGCATGGACCGAGCTGGTGTCGCTCGTCGCCGTCGTGGCCACGCTGATGATCAGACCCTCAGGCATCTTCGGCCGGCGGGCGGCGTTCTGATGCAACGCGTTCCGTGGATCGACGTTCTCGGTGGGCTCATCGTCCTCGGGGTTCTGGCGCTGGTGCCGATGTTCGCCACCAGCAACTATCTGACCGGCGTTCTTACCGTCTGCGCGATCTACGGCATCTGGGCGTCGAGCTGGGATTTCATGTCCGGGCTGACCGGGCGCGAGAATTTCGGCCACGCCTTGTTCATCGGGTCCGGCGCCTACACCGCGGGTTTCATGGCGACCGCCTGGTACCTGAACCCGTGGTACAGCCTCCCCGCTGCCGTCGCGGTTGCCGTCGTGTTCAGCCTGATCGTTGGTTTCCCGACCCTGCGGCTGCGCGGTCCGTACTTTGCGCTCGCCATGCTGTCGGCTTCGGCGATCATGCAGCGACTTTGTCTGATCTACTGGGAATATACCGGCGGCGAGGAAGGTCTCTACGGCCTCGACCCGATCATTCGTTCGCCGCTTCACTACTACTGGTTCGTCCTGGCGATCCTCGCCGTCACCGTGCTCATTCTGACGCTGTTGGCGCATGCGCACTGGGGCCTGCTGCTGCGCGCGATCCGCGGCGACGAAGCGACCTGTCAGGCCGCCGGCATCAATGTGACCTTCTACAAGATCGCGTCGCTGATGATCAGCGCCGCCTTCACCGGGCTTGGCGGAGCGCTGTATGCCCACTATCAGCTCCAGGTCAGCCCGCCGCTGTTCTCGGTGGTGGTGTCGATCACCGTGATCATCATGGCCTATGTGGGCGGCGTCGGTTCGATCTACGGCGCAGCCATTGCGGCAATCCTGCTGACGCTGCTCACCGAGATGCTGCGCGGCTTCGGCGAATACCGGCTCTGGGTCTACACGCTGACGCTGATGCTCATTCTGTTCTTCCTGCCGGGTGGCCTCGTGGCTCCAGCCTGGCGGCGACTGACGGCGCGCCTGCGATGACCGCGCTGCTCGAAGTACGGGAAGTCACGAAGCGCTTCGGCGGCCTTACCGCCGTGAGGAACGTGACCTTCTCGCTGGAGCGAGGCGAACTGACCGGGATCCTCGGCCCCAACGGCGCCGGCAAGACCACGCTGTTCAACGTACTCACCGGTTTTATGCCGCCGACGTCGGGGACGGTCCTCTTCAACGGTGAGCCGATCCACGGTCTCGCGCCGTACCGGGTAGTCAATCGCGGCATCGCGCGAACGTTTCAGCTGGCGCGCCCGTTCGCCGGCATGAACTTGCTGGAGAACGTCGTCGTACCTTGCCTTTCGCCGCGCGCCGCCGCCGACGAGAACAAGGAGGAACGAGCGCGGCATCTCTTGGCGCAAGTCGGATTGGGCGGCCGTGAACTCGAACCGGTCGAGACCTTGCCCTACGGCGACCTCCGGCGGCTCGAAATCGCGCGCGCTCTCGCGACACGGCCGCAACTCCTGTTGCTTGATGAGCCGTTCGCCGGCCTCGGCAGCGGCGAGATCGAGCCGGTCGCGCAACTCATCCGGCGGCTGCATCAGCAGGAGAACCTGACGATCCTTCTGATCGAGCACAAATTGCGGGAATTCATGGCGCTGGTGTCGCGGGTCATCGCCATGAATTTCGGCGACGTGATTGCGGTCGGAAAGCCGCAGGAGATCATCAAGGACCCGAAGGTCATCGAGGCCTATATCGGCGCGGCGGAGGAAGAGCATGCCTTTGCTTGAGGTCGCGAACCTGCGTGTCAGCTATGGCAAGGCGCTGGCGATCGAATCGGTCTCGATCATGGTCGACAAGGCCGAGCTCGTCGGCGTTCTCGGTCCCAACGGCGCCGGCAAGACGACCTTGCTGAAGGCGATCTCGGGCTCGATTGCTTCGCAAGGCAAGCTCACATTCAAGGATCAGCCGCTTGCCGGATTAGCGCCGTATGAGATCGTGGCGCGCGGCATCTGCCACTGTCCCGAAGGCCGCAGGCTGTTTTCCGAACTCTCGGTCCTGAAAAACCTTCAGCTCGGCGCCTATCTGCGCACCGACAGGACTGCGATCGAGGCCGATCTGGAACGTGTGTTTGCCCTGTTTCCGGTCCTGCGTGAGCGGCAATGGCAGCAGTCCGGCACGCTCTCCGGCGGCGAGCAGCAGATGGTCGCCATCGGCCGCGCGCTGATGGGCCGCCCTGAGCTTTTGCTCCTCGACGAGCCTTCCGTCGGCATAGCGCCGCGGCTCAAGCGGATGATCTTCGACTCGATTCAGCGGATCACCAGCGACGGCACCGCGGTGCTGCTCGTCGAGCAGGACGCGACCTCGGCGTTGCGGATCGCCGATCGCGTCTATGTCCTCGAGCACGGCCGTACAATTCGCGAAGGACGCCCCAAGGAACTGGCCGGCGAGGAATACATCAGACAAGTTTATCTGGGGATTTGAGCGCGCCGTCGAACGGCTCGTCCGGGAATGTCCATGGTGCCATCGCTGCGCCTTCTCGCCGACGATCTCACCGGAGCGCTCGACACCGCGTCGGAGTTCGTTGGTCTTTGCGGCCCGGTTGAAGTGCGTTGGGCGGATGGATTGCCCGCCGTCGCGCCGCAAAGTCTCGCCATCGACAGCGGCACACGCGAGTGCGTGCCAGCGAAAGCGGCCGAGATCGTCCGGCAACTCGCCCCGCTGCTGCGGGACGCCGCCATCGCCTTTAAGAAAGTGGACAGCCTCATGCGCGGCATGTGGTCAGACGAGCTCGGCGCCTGCTTTGGGCGCGGCGCCTGGCGCCATTGCGTCGTCGCGCCCGCTTTCCCATACCAGGGGCGTCGCACGCAAGGCGGAAGACAGTTCGCCCGCAGCGCGAACGGATCGTGGAGCGCCGTGGGCGGTGATATCGCGAGCGAACTAGGTGCTGCAGGGTTGATCGCCGCGCAAGGCAACCCGGCGGATGCTCTTGCGGATGGGGTGAGCGTCTTCGACGCGGAAACCGACGAAGACCTTGATCGCGTCGTCGCCGCCGGCCGGAGCGCTGCGGGTCCGGTGCTTTGGTGCGGCAGCGGCGGCCTTGCCGGTGCGCTCGCGCGCGGCCACAACGTCCGCCAATCTCCGCGATTGCGGAAGCCCGTGCTTGGCCTGTTCGGCTCCGACCATTCGGCGACTGTCGCGCAGCTCTCCGCTTGCAACGTGCATTGGACCGCGGTCTCTCACCCACGTGAAGAAATCCGCGCGATCGAGCGCCGCCTCGCCGAGACCGGCGTCGCTTTCGTCAGCCCCAAGCTGCCAGCAGACATGGCGCGTGACGCCGCAGCACGCTGGATCGGCGAGATGCTGGAAGGCGTTGCGTTAAGTCTGGCCGCGCCCGCGACCTTGATTGTCGCCGGCGGTGAAACCCTCAAGCAGCTCTGCACGTCGCTCGGAACGCAGTCGCTGCTCGCAACCGCGCAGGTCGCCCCGGGTGTGCCGCGATCCTTGATGCAGGGCGGTATTTGGGATGGAGTCGAGCTGGTGTCGAAGTCTGGGGCGTTCGGCCCGCCAACGCTGTGGCGCGAGCTCCTGATCGCAAATGGTCTGATGTCGGAAAGGATCGAATCATAATGGCGCGTCCTCTCGCCATCACCATGGGCGATCCCGCCGGGATCGGTCCCGAGATCATCGTCAAGGCTGCGGCGAAGCTGAAGGACAGGCTCGCGTCGGGCGACCTGCGGCTGCTCATCATCGGCAGCACTTCGGCGCTTCGATTGGCGGAGCAGCAGCTCGGTGTTCGCGAGTCGATTCCCGAGATTGGCGATGGAGCGTGGGCCAATCTCGCATTGATGCAGGCGGACCAGGAGGGCGATCCGATCCGGCCCGGTGCGCTCTCCGCCGATGGCGGACGTTTCGCCTTCAAGGCGGTCGAGAAGGCGGTGCGGCTCGCGCTCTCAGGCGACATCGCTGCCATCGTCACTGCGCCGTTGAACAAAGAGGCACTCAACAAGGCCGGCTATCACTATGCCGGGCACACGGAGATGCTGGCCGAACTGACAGGAGTGCGCGGCTCGGTGATGATGCTGGCCCACGGCAACATGCGCGTCAGCCACATCACGACGCACATGGCGCTGGAAGACGTGCCGAAGCGGCTGACGCCCGAGCGGCTGCGTCTCGTCATCGAGCTGACCGACAAGGCGCTGCGCGGTCTCGGCGTTGCGCGGCGCCGGATCGCGGTCGCGGCGCTCAACCCGCATGCCGGTGAGGGCGGTCTGTTCGGCCGCCAAGACATCGATGTATCCGCGCCGACGATTGCCGAGGCCGTGACCAAGGGATTCGACGTCGTCGGGCCGATTCCCGGCGATACCGTGTTCGTCAAGCTGCGGGCGGGTCAATACGATGCGGTGATCGCGATGTATCACGACCAGGGACACATCCCGGTCAAGCTGCTCGGCTTCGAGGTCGATCCGGCGACCGGCAAATGGATGGAGCTGTCGGGAGTCAACATCACACTCGGCCTGCCGATCATCCGCACCTCGGTTGACCACGGCACCGCGTTCGACATTGCCGGTCGCGGCATCGCCAACGAGCGAAGCTTGATCGAGGCGATCGAGTTCGCCGAACGGCTGGCATCAGCGAAGTGAATCCTCAGAGCAAATTCCGGTCAGGTTGAAACATTCTTTCCCTCGTCATGCGCGGGCTTGCCCCGCGC
>Ga0070671_100001626_pt1 | contig 16939 bp, 16 predicted proteins | sample KBSS73metaG_FD_65341 | JGI IMG/M metagenome (GOLD analysis project Ga0070671, IMG submission 65341) | Switchgrass rhizosphere microbial communities from Kellogg Biological Station, Michigan, USA - KBS S7-3 metaG | ecosystem: Host-associated > Plants > Roots > Rhizosphere > Soil ...
CCGCGAAGTCATCGCCCGGAGCATCGCGCTCGGAGCCACCGCGCTGATCATCGTCCACAATCACCCGAGCGGCGACCCGACGCCGTCGAGCCAGGATATCCGCCTGACCCGCGATCTCGTCGACGCCGGCCGACACATGAAGATCACGGTGCACGACCATGTAATCGTCGGCGCGCAGGGCCGCACGAGCATGCGAGCAATGGGGCTGATTTAGCATCTGCTTTCGACCCATTGCGGACATTAGCTCTTCTCGTTCCGTTCGGTCACCACCTGTGCAAGCTGAAAGAGGCGGCGGCGCCCGCTGTGGATCCGCTATTATTCGGATTGCAATCTTGTCTCGGCCGGGGGGGTCGCCGACAATCCGCCTCCGAGCGGCGGGTCGTTCGAATATACTTTGAGTTCGTACTTCGTCTTATTGTTGCGTGGCCGGACCGGCCGCTCCAGCAACGCTTCGAGAAGTCGTTGACCAAAACTCTGAGAATCGAGCCGAGCGACGGCTCGCCCCTCCGGACGCACGATTCTTATCAGCTGGTCTTTGCGCGTGCCCAAAACGGTCCAGCCAAGACCGGGAAGCGCTATTCGGTAGTCAGCGCGTTCTATCGGCAGGGGACGCTGCGGTGACGTCCAGAATGGGTGCTGCGCCGGAACCATCAATGCGAGCGTCAATGATCGAAGACCCCAGTGACAGCTGCCTGGACCGGTATACAGATCCACCAATCGAACATCGTTATCATAGTATCCCATCGTGAGTCCGCCGGAGCGCAGGCCATGATGAGCCAAAAAGTAGCGCCACGTGAGGTCCAGAGCGCGGCGTGCGAGACCACTGTCAACCTGGTTGGGAAACAAGAACGAAGCGGCGATCAGCGGCGATGGAATCGCAGTGCGGTAGCAGATGCTGCGGCCCATGATGGGAATACCAGTAGGCGCGATTAGGTATGCCGTGAGTTTGCCCGACTCCCGCAGCGCGCTGTCCAAGAACGAGCGATCCAGCTCCGGGTCCATGATATGAATCCAGTACAAGTCGTACGAAATGCCCCACGCGTTGTAAAAATCGACCGGCCCACCCGGCCCGTCGCTGAACCAGCCATTTGTGCGGTAACTGCTCTTCTTGAACTCCCAATATGATCCGTATTCGCCCCGCTTCTCGACGCCCACTGACTTCAAGAACGCTTCGACAACCGCAGGAAAGAGAAGCCAGTTGTTCCGAGCACTGATGACGGCTCCTCTCGTCTGCAACAGCCATTGAACGACTTGCTCCTGCTGAGACCTCGGGAGTTTGACCCAGATCTGGTCACGCGTAAGCCAAAGCACGCGAGCGATGTCCGCAGCTTCAACAATGCGCTGATCGTTCTCGCCCATGTCGCCCCAATAACCAGGGTTGCGCGGGTCCGTACCTGCGAGAATTGCAAGTCGGATGAACGTTACCAGGTCGGCGTTCTTGTTGCCCGCACCTACATAGACCCAGTGAGACCGCCCAGAATGGACCCACGCTCCCAAGAGGGGTGCAACCCGAGCGAACCCCTCTAACCCAGAGATTGAATAGCCGCGGATCGTCGGATAGCCCCGGTAATGGATGGCGGGGCCGTCTGAATGCTGAATGGCGCCAGCCGCGAAATATTCGAAGAGCTTTTCAAAACGCTGCTCATCCGGACTGTTGGCTAGGAACGCGGATGTATATTCTTTATCGGCGGCTGACTGCTGATCAGGCAATGGCACGAACGAGTACCAACCATCAACGCCGTATTCAGCTACCGCGAGCGCACGAATTGGCAGCAGGGACACCAGCAGCAAGGCTAAATAGATCAAGTGGCGCCGTCTCAGCGGCATGGCCGTGAACTGCTTGACGGCTTCGCGCGTATCATGGCTCGAAGCTGTCCCATTCACAAAATCTAATCAACGACAAGCTAGCGCAAATTCGCGGAATCAAGAGCTTGACGATCGGCTTAGCGTCGTTGCAGCTTTCCACCCCTTCATGCCGCTAGCGTCGTGGTAGCTTTCCCCCATTTCGGACATTTGCGGCAAGCTTCCAAAATTGGGTTTCGCCTGCCAGCAGGTCCGCGCTGCATTCGCGGCGCGGCTCATTCTCATCGTCCGAGCCTTAGGTTGACGATGGAACGCCGAAAGGTCACGGCAAAGGCGCCGTTCTCCGTGACTTTAGTGACGTTAAGCGCCGATCAGACGTAACCAATCACTGCCCGCGTGCCACCCAGATCAGACATTGGGGCAACGTGGATTCAACAACTCTTGTGATGGCCTTTGGCCAATCCCTTGGGATCAGAATGGCCGTAACCGTGACCGGGCGAGACATTTTCCCCGGCTATCACCGAGCCGCTCCTGTTGATCGAACATGAGATGCTTTCGCTCAACACGAACCCTGACATGGCCACTGAGCCCCCGATCAGGGCCAGAAGAACAGCATATTCTGCTGCGCTTGCACCGCATGCGTCGGTAAGTAGCCGACGAAAGGCTTGCCAGATTTGTCCAAACGGAATCGCGCCATCCCCCTGAACCGGCGATCGGTAGTTTCCACACCTTTTCCTCCGAATCGGACTGCCGTCCTAGTTAGCTTTGGATAAGGACCGCTGGCGGCGCCCAGCATGAACAACCGGGTTTGAAGCCACGCCGCATCCCTGCTAGCCGCCGCGGCCATGGTTCCCCGCTATTCCCGCCCCGAGATGACGGCCATCTGGTCGGCCGAAAATCGCTATCGCATCTGGTGGCAGATTGAGGTGTTCGCCGCCGAGGCGATGGGCAGGATCGGCATGATCCCGGCCGAAGACGCTCAGACCATCCGCGCCGCGTACGATCGCGATGCGCTCGGCGAGATCGACATCCACGCGATCGATCGCATCGAGGCGGTCACCAAGCATGACGTGATCGCCTTCCTGACATGGGCCGGGGAGAAGCTCGGGCCTGAGCGGCGGTGGCTGCACCAGGGCATGACGAGCTCCGACGTGCTCGACACTGCGCTGGCGGTGCAGCTGAAGCAGGCCGCGGACCTGCTGCTCAAGGACGTCGACGAGCTTCTAGCGGTGCTGAAACGCCGCGCGGTCGAGCACAAGCTGACGCCAACCATCGGACGCAGCCACGGCATCCATGCCGAGCCGACCACCTTCGGCCTCAAGCTCGCGCAGGCCTATGCCGAGTTCGTCCGCAACCGCGAGCGGCTGACCATCGCGCGCGACCAGGTTGCGACATGCGCGATTTCCGGCGCGGTCGGCACCTTCGCCAACGTGCCTCCCGAGGTTGAGGAGCACGTCGCCGGCGAGCTCGGTCTCACGCCCGAGCCCGTCTCCACACAGGTCATCCCGCGCGATCGCCACGCATTCTTTTTCGCGACGCTGGGCGTCATCGCCTCGTCGATCGAGCGGCTCGCGACCGAGATCCGCCACTTGCAGCGTACGGAAGTGCTCGAAGCCGAAGAATATTTCTCGCCCGGGCAAAAGGGCAGCTCGGCCATGCCGCACAAGCGCAACCCCGTGCTGACCGAGAACCTCACCGGCCTCGCCCGGATGGTGCGCAGCTATGCGCTCCCGGCGATGGAGAACGTCGCGCTGTGGCACGAGCGGGATATCTCCCACTCCTCCGTCGAACGGTTCATCGGTCCCGACGCGACGATCACACTCGACTTCGCGCTCGCGCGGCTCACGAGCGTCGTGGACAAGCTCGTGGTCTATCCCGAGCGCATGCAGAAGAATTTGAATCGCATGGGCGGTTTGGTCCACTCTCAGCGCGTGCTGCTTGCGCTGACCCAGGCGGGGCTCAGCCGGGAGGACGCTTATTCCCTGGTGCAGCGCAACGCCATGAAGGTGTGGGAATCCGACGGCCAACTCTCGTTGCTGGAGCTGCTCAAGGCCGATCCGGACGTTTCCCAGCGCCTCTCAGCCGATCAGCTTAATGCGCTGTTCGATCTCGATTATCATTTCAATCATGTCGACACCATTTTCGACCGGCTGTTTGGACCTTCGGCTTAAGCGCTTCGCGGAGCACAATTTTTCTGTGTGCACTGCGGCATGGTGAGGCTATTGTAGCCTGCTCAGGAGCCGGGGGGCCGATGACCAACGTTGACGAATTGAGCGCCGACACTGCTGTCCAGCCTGCGCCGAATGCCGGCGTGAGCATTCAATCGGGCGCCTATTTTCTCGAACTGTCGCTCGACTGGATCGTGTTGCGCGCGTCCGAGAACGTCCACCACCTGCTCGGCGAGTCCCACGTCACATTGATCGACGAGCCGCTTGGCCGCTTCGTTCACAGCCAGGCGCTCCATGACCTGCGCAATCTCTTCTCTCGCCTGAGCGGTACGACCGGCATCGGCCGCGCTTATGCCGTGCGTCTGACGAACGACCCGGACCTGTTCGACATCGCATTTCAGTTGAGCGACGGCCGCGTCCTGCTCGAAGCGACTCCGTCCGCCGGGTCATACGGCGAGGCCTTCGGCACTGTGGGCGGACTGATCGACGGGCTTTCGAATAGCCACGGCCAGGCTTTGCTCGACGGCGGCGCACGCCGGATGCGCGCGCTGACCGGATATGATCGCGTGACCCTCGTCTGCGGCGGTCAGCGCGCGGAGAGCAGCCGTGGTCCATTCGCGGGGCCGGCAGACATGGAGACAGCCCTCCCAGCAATCGTCGCCGACACGAAGTCCGCCGCGGTTCCGATCTTTCCGCGCGACGAGCCGGAGACCTCTGCTGCCGACGCGCTCATGCGGGCGCCGAAGGCGAGCATCGGCGCGGACGTCCGCGCATCGATGCGCGTTCCCTTCCACGTCGATGGTTTGTCGGGTGAGTTCCGCTGCGACAGTCGCACTCCGCGCGATCCGAGCTTCGAGCTGCACGCCGCGGCGGAGCTGTTCGCGCAGCTCTTCGCGATGCGGCTGGAAATTGATCAATTGAAAAACGGCGACTGATTAGCCGCCGAGGAAATCCCTCACCCGGCCGAAAAAACTCTTCGCGTTCGGGCATTCGTCCCCGGTCTCCGTCGAGCGGAATTCCTCGAGCAGCTTCTTCTGCTCCTTGCTGAGGCGCGTCGGAGTCTCGACGAGGATATGCGCGACCAGGTCGCCGCGTCCCCGTCCGTTGAGCACGGCCATGCCCGCTCCGCGGTGACGCAGCTGCTCCCCAGACTGCACGCCCGGCGGAATTTTGATCTCCACTCTCTCGCCATCGACTCCCGGGAGGCTCATCGATCCGCCGAGCGCCGCAGTCGTGAAGGTAACGGGACAATCCGCGATTAGAGTCGTGCCCTCGCGCGCGTAAATCGGGTGCCGCTTCATGTGCACGAAGAGGTAGAGATCGCCGCGCGCGGCGCCGCGGATTCCGGCCTCGCCTTCGCCGGTGACGCGGATGCGCGTGCCTTCGTCAACGCCCGCGGGGATCTTCACGGACAGCTTGCGCTGATTGAGCGCGCGTCCCTCCCCCTGGCAGTTCGGGCAAGGATCGTTGATCACTTCGCCGGCGCCGCGGCACGTAGGGCAGCCACGCTCGACCACGAAGAAACCTTGCTGCGCTCGCACCTTGCCCGCCCCGCCGCACGTCTTGCAGGCGCTCGTGCATCGATCGAGGCTGTTGCACCCTCGTCCGTCGCACAGCTCGCACGTTGCATTCGCTTCGATGGTGACGGTCTTCTCGACTCCGGTAAACGCTTCCTCGAGCGTCAGCTCGAGGTCGTATCTCAGGTCGGCACCCCGAGCCGCGTTCTGGCGTGCGCCGCGCGGATCCATGAACTCGCCGAAGATCGTCGAAAAGATGTCCGAGAAACCGTTGAAGCCGCCCTCGCCGAAGGGGTCGGTCTGGCCGCCGTTCTGGAAGGCTGCCTTACCGAACCGATCATAGGCCGCTCGCTTCTGCGGATCCTTGAGGACGTCGTAAGCCTCGTTGATGGCCTTGAATTGGGCTTCCTTGTCGGAGCAGCCGTTGTGGCGGTCGGGATGATGTTCCTTCGCGAGACGACGGTAAGCGGCCTTTATGGCAGCGTCGTCCGCGCCGCGCTGAACGCCCAGCAGATCGTAATAATCCTGCTCGACCATCACCCTTCCCCGCTACGCCGCACAGGATGCGGCGCGGCCCCTCGAAAGAAGCCGCGCCGGATCATCAGCCCTTGTTCTCACCCTCGTCGACTTCGGAGAACTCCGCATCGACGACTTCTTCGTTCGGCTGCGCGCCGCCCGGACCGGAAGTGCCCGCGTCCGGACCGGCAGCGGCTTCGGTCTCGGCCTGCTGGGCCTTATACATGGCCTCGCCGAGCTTCATCGCCGCTTGTGCGAGCGCGTTTGTCTTCTGAGTCATTTGCTCGGGATCGTTGCTTTCGACCGCAGCCTTCGCCTCGGCGAGAGCCGTCTCGATCTCCGACTTCACCGATGCATCGACCTTGTCGCCATATTCGGCGAGCTGCTTTTCCGTCGAATGGATAAGGCTCTCGGCGTTATTCTTCGCCTCGGCCGCGGCACGCCGCTTCTTATCCTCTTCCGCGAACTGCTCGGCTTCCTTCACCATCTTCTCGATGTCCGAGTCAGCCAGACCGCCCGATGCCTGGATCCGGATCTGTTGCTCCTTGCCGGTACCCTTGTCCTTCGCGGACACGTTGACGATGCCGTTGGCGTCGATGTCGAACGTGACCTCGATTTGCGGCACGCCGCGCGGCGCGGGCGGAATTCCGACCAGGTCGAACTGGCCGAGGATCTTGTTGTCCGCGGCCATCTCGCGCTCACCCTGGAAAACGCGGATCGTCACCGCATTCTGATTGTCCTCGGCGGTCGAGAAGACCTGGCTCTTCTTGGTCGGAATGGTCGTGTTACGGTCGATCATCCGCGTGAACACGCCGCCCAGCGTCTCGATGCCGAGCGAGAGCGGAGTCACGTCGAGCAGAAGCACGTCCTTGACGTCGCCCTGCAGCACGCCGGCCTGGATCGCCGCACCCATCGCGACCACCTCGTCCGGGTTTACGCCGGTGTGCGGTTCGCGGCCGAAGAATTCTTTCACGCGTTCGCGCACCCGCGGCATGCGAGTCTGGCCACCCACGAGGACGACATCCGCAACGTCCTTTGCGTCGATGCCCGCGTCCTTGAGTGCCTTCTTGCAAGGCTCGATCGTCCGCTCGATGAGATCATCGACCAGCTTCTCAAGCTCGGCGCGAGTCAGCGTCTCCACCAGGTGAAGCGGAGTAGTCGTGCCCCCCTCCATCCGGGCGGTGATGAACGGCTGGTTGATCTCGGTCGACTGGGCCGAGGAGAGCTCGATCTTGGCCTTTTCCGCGGCTTCCTTGAGCCGCTGCAGCGCGAGCCGGTCGGTGCGGAGGTCGATATTCTCCTTCGCCTTGAACCGATCCGCGAGCCAGTTGACGATGCGTGCATCGAAGTCTTCGCCGCCCAGGAACGTGTCGCCGTTGGTCGACTTCACCTCGAACACGCCGTCGCCAATCTCGAGAACTGAAACGTCGAACGTTCCGCCGCCGAGGTCATAGACGGCGATCGTCTTGCCCTCTTCCTTCTCGAGCCCGTAGGCGAGCGCGGCAGCAGTCGGCTCATTGATGATGCGCAGCACTTCAAGACCGGCGATCTGGCCGGCGTCCTTGGTCGCCTGGCGCTGCGCGTCGTTGAAGTATGCGGGAACGGTGATCACCGCCTGGGTGACCGTCTCGCCGAGATAGGCCTCGGCGGTTTCCTTCATTTTCTGCAGGATGAAGGCGGAAATCTGCGAGGGCGAATAATCCTTGCCGCCGGCATGGACCCAAGCGTCGCCGTTCGCGCCCTTGACGATCTTGTAGGGCACCAGTTCGGTGTCCTTCTTCGTGATCGGGTCGTCGAAGCGGCGACCGATCAGACGCTTCACCGCGAAAATCGTATTATCCGGATTGGTGACCGCCTGGCGCTTCGCCGGCTGGCCGATCAGACGCTCGCCGTCCTTGGTGAAAGCGACGACGGAAGGCGTGGTGCGCGCGCCTTCGCTATTCTCGATGACCTTCGGCTTGCCGCCTTCCATCACGGCGACGCAGCTGTTGGTCGTGCCCAAGTCGATGCCGATGACCTTGGCCATATTCTTCTTCCCTCTTCCTCAGCCCCTCTCGGCCCCGTTGAGGCAGCCGAGATTTTGATCTGAGGGCGATATAGGTGGCGCTAATGGGACGACAAGGAGCGCGGCAGCAGAGACTTGCCGCTGCTTACGGCATCGCCATTCCGCCGTTGACGTGCAGCGTCTGGCCGGTGACGTATCCAGCCTCCCTGGAAGCCAGATAAACGCATGCGGCGCCGATATCATCGCCGCTGCCCATCCGACCCATCGGAATGCGGGACAGGATGCCCGAGCGCTGCTGCTCGTTGAGTCCGTCCGTCATTGCGGAAGTCATGAAGCCGGGAGCGATTGCATTCGCCGTGATATTGCGGCTGGCGAGCTCCTGCGCCACCGCCTTGGTCATGCCGATCAGTCCCGCCTTCGAAGCAACGTAATTGGCCTGCCCCGGATTGCCGGTGACAGCCACGACGGACGTAATGGAGATGATCCGCCCGAACCGCGCCTTCATCATCGGCTTGGCCGCCGCGCGCATTAGCCGGAACGCGGCTTCGAGGTTGATGCGGATGACCTCCTCGAACTCTTCGTCCTTCATGCGCATGAGGAGGTTGTCGCGCGTCACTCCCGCATTGTTGATAAGGATGTCAAGCTTGCCCCCCAGCGCCTCGACGGCCTGCGGCACCAGCTGATCCACCGCTGCGCCGTCGGCGAGGTTGCACGGCAGAGCGACATGATCTCCGTCCAGTCCGGCGCGGAAATTCTCGAGCTTCTCCACATTGCTCCCGGACACCGCGAGCCGCGCGCCCTGTCCTGCGAGCGCGTTGGCGATCGCACTGCCGAGGCCGCCGCTCGCGCCCGTCACCAGCGCGGTCATTCCGGACAGGTCGAACATTTACGCGATCTCCTTCGCCAGCGCTTCGATATCTTCGATCGTCACCGCGCTCGTGACCTTCGCATCGGGCACGATTCGCTTGACCATCGGCCCGAGCACCTTCCCGCCGACCTCGACGAACTCCACGACCCCCGCATCGACCATATTGGCGACGCTCTCGCGCCAGCGCACCATGCCGGTGACCTGCTCGACCAACTGGTTGCGAATCGTGTCCGCATCTGTCTCGGGCTGCGCCGTCACGTTGGCGAAGACGGGAACGGCGGGCGCTTCGAGCACGACGTAGCTCAGCGCGTCCTGCATCGCCTCCGCCGCCGGCTGCATGAGCGGGCAGTGGAAGGGCGCGGATACCGGCAGCAGGACCGCGCGCTTGGCCCCCATGTCCTTGGCGATGGCGATCGCGCGGTCGATGGCCCTCTTGTGACCCGAGATCACGACCTGCGACGGGTCGTTGTCGTTCGCGACGGTGCAGACCTCGCCCTGCGCGGCAGCTTCCGCAATCTTCTGCGCGAGCCCGAGGTCCGCGCCGAGCAGAGCCGCCATCGCGCCCTCGCCCACAGGCACGGCCCGCTGCATCGCCTGACCGCGGAGCTTCAGCAGCTTCGCCGTTGTCGCCAGATCGAACGAACCGGCCGCGCAGAGAGCCGAATATTCGCCAAGGCTGTGGCCGGCCACATAGCTTGCTACGTCGGGCAACCGCACGCCGATCGTGCGGAACACGGCAATCGAATGCGCCATGATCGCCGGCTGCGCATTCTCGGTCAGCTTGAGGTCTTCGTCAGGCCCGTCGCGCATCAGGCGGAAGAGGTTCTGGCCGAGCGCCTCGTCGACCTCGTCGAACACGTCCTGCGCCGGGCGGCTCGCCTGCGCGAGAGCCGCCCCCATGCCGACCGACTGGCTGCCCTGCCCTGGAAAGATGAATGCGCGCATCGGCCCTTCTCGAATGACGCCGCGCCGCTTGGCCCGTTGATCTCCAGGGGTCAAGCTGCAGCGGGAACCGGCACGCTGCGGAGCGGCGAGCGCGCGATTTCCGGTTTTGCAGCGGCCACGGTCCCAGTGCTGCGGAAGCACCTCGACATGGCACGGGCGATCCGCGCCTGAATAGTCGGGCCGCGTTGCCTACAGAGCGAGAAGCTGCGACACAGCGCCGGTGAGGGCGGAACAACCGATTGCGACGCACCAGCTGGGCGTCTGGATGACGGGCGGGCTGGTCGTCGGCTCGATGATCGGATCCGGCATCTTCATGCTGCCGGTCAGCCTTGGCCCACTCGGCGCCAACGCGATGGTCGGCTGGGTGATCAGTATCCTCGGAGCGCTTGCGATCGCTTTCGGGCTGGCGACGCTGAGCCGTCGCGGCGAGGGCGGAATCCGCGCGTATATTGAGCCAGCATTCGGGCCAACCGCCGCATTCCTCGTAACCTGGGCACTCTGGTGGTCGAACATTGCGGCTCAAGCCGCGCTGGCCATCGCGACCGCATCAGCGCTGGCGTGGTTGTTTCCGTGGCTGGGGGGAGCGCCTTGGATCGTTGCCGTTGGAGTGGGCTGCGTCTTGCTGCTTACCTTGGCCAATTTGCGGGGCGTGCGGACATCCGGCGGCCTGTCGCTCGTCACCGTCGCGATCAAACTGATCCCGCTACTTGCCGTCGTCGGCATCATTTTCATGCGAAGAGTCGCCGGAATTCCGTTTGAACCCCTCGCGCACAGTCCGGTGACATTGCCCAACATCGCAACCGCCACGGCATTGACGCTGTTCGCACTGACTGGATTCGAGAACGCGACCGCACCGGTCGACAAGGTGCGCGATCCGGCGCGGACGATCCCCCGGGCCCTTCTTGTTGGTACGACGCTTGTCGGATTCATCTATCTGCTGTCGAGCAGCGGCGTCATGTTACTGCTTCCCGCCGATCGTATCGCGGCCGCTGCCGCACCCTATGCCGACGTGATCGCATTGCAGTGGGGACAGCAAGCAGGAATTCTTGCCGCATTCGCGATCGCCGTTAGCGCCTTTGGAGCATTAAACTGCCTGATCTTCGGAACCGGGGAGCTTGCTTATGCCATGGGACTTCGGGGCGATCTGCCTGCGGTATTCGCCAGCACCGGCCGCGAGAATATTCCGGTCGTAGCGCATGTGGTCGGCGGGGCCATGACCATCTCCCTGATTCTCGCAAACTCGAGCAAGGCGACGGCCAGCCTGTTTACCTTCGTGATTCTGCTTTCGACCGCTGCCGTCCTTTTTGTCTATGCGCTCGGTGCACTCGCCGCGTGGAAGGAGGACAAGTCCGCGCGAAGCCGCACGATCTTGGTGGTCGCGCTGCTGTTCATCGTTTTCGCCTTCTACGGCGCGGGGCTGGAAGCCGACCTGTGGTCGCTGGTTCTGCTCGCCGGTGGACTGGCGCTCCGTTTCATCCTGCGTTTGACAGCCGGCTCCAGCCCGGCGGTGGAGACGAGTCCAGCCGCGCCGCGGGAATGAGCTTTCGCAGCTTCTGCGCGAAGCTCCTCAAACACACCTCGCTCGTCCCGAGCGGCCCCGCCACGTAGGCCGGCGACTGCATGCCCAGCTGCACCCGGGTGATCAGCTCGGTATCCTCCGCATTCACCCGCCGGTTGATCCGCCAATTGAGGTGCCGCGCAGCCCTCATCTCCCGCCGATCGTCGGGAATCGCATAGCTGATTTCACGAATGACGGTGTCGGTTGCACTCACTGGCAGGAACTGCATGAAGTCGATCTGGTCCGGGTAGATGTCGAACGCGACGTTGGGGAACAGCTTGTAATAGAGCCACTTGCGCTGATGCGTCTCCGGCAGATGCTCCACGCGGGGAAGCAGACGCTGGTAGGCCCGCTCCGACGGATTCAACGACTCCTTGTCGAGAAGGTCGCCTTCCATCTTGTCGACGTGCGCGTTGGCCTCGATGCGGTAGCCCTTGCCGAACAGCCGCGTCAGGCCCGGATGACCGACCGGGATGTGCAGTCCGTCCGAATAATTGTCGGCGATCGTCTTCCAGTTGAGCGCTCGGGGCCGAAGCGTCACCCTGCCGATCGCCTGCAAGTCCTCGAAGCGGTAAGGCGCCACCTCGTCCTCGTACGGCGCCATCATCTCGGACACAGACGGCGCGCCCGGCTCCAGAGTCACGAATAAGAAACCGCGCCATGTCTCCAGCGCCACCGGAAACAGCCCGAGGGTCTCGGTCTCCAGCCCCGGATATTCATTGCGGTGCGGGACGCCGACGAGCCGCCCATCCCGCGCATAGCTCCACGCATGATAAGGACACGTCAGAACCTTCGCGCACCCGCCCGAGCCATCCACCAGCCGCGAGCCGCGATGGCGGCACACGTTAGAGAACGCCCGCACTTTGCCATCATCGCCGCGGATCGCGATGACGCTCTCGCCGAGATATTCGAGGGTGCGCCAGTCACCCGGCTGCGGAATCTCGCTGACATGGCAAACCACCTGGGGCGCCGCGCGCAGGAATGCCTTCTTTTCCGCCTCGAAGAACTCGGGATCGTAATACAGCCAGCCCGGCAAGCTCATGTCGTCGAGGGGGTCGGGTGTAGGCTGAACGTAGCGGAGGTGAGTGGCCATCAACCCGCTATATCCTGCCCGGCTGCCGCTGGGGAGAGGCCTGAAGCACGCGGCAGACGTCCCAGCCGTAGCCCAGCGGGCCTAAGACTTGCTTTTCGAGGCGCTTTTCCTCATAGGCGGCCCTGCTGGCGCACGGCCCTGCCGCTGCGCCTGTACTTTTTGAACGACAGCCGGAGGGGCGTCGCATCGGGCGGCGTCAGCGATCGGCCAAAAGAAAGAAGTGAAACATGCCGCTCTATGAGCATGTTTTCCTCGCGCGTCAGGACCTGGCTCAGGCCCAGGTGGACGCGCTCGCGGAAAACGCTACCAAAATCGTCGAAGACAATGGCGGGAAGATCGCCAAGACCGAGACCTGGGGTCTGCGCTCCCTCGCCTATCGCATCGCGAAGAACCGTAAAGCGCATTACGTCGCGCTCGACATCGACGCTCCGGCCGCGGCGATCGCCGAGCTCGAGCGCCAGTCGAACATCAACGAAGACATCATCCGCTTCCTCACCATCCGCGTCGACGAGCACGAGAAGGGCCCGTCCGCGATGATGCGCCGCGGCGAGAAGGAGCGCGAGCGTCGCTCCGATCGTGGCGACCGCGATGATCGTCCGAGCTTCCGCGCCCCCCGTGAAGAGGAGGTCGAATAATGGCCCGCGCATTCTTCCGCCGCCGCAAGTCGTGCCCCTTCTCGGGCAAGGACGCGCCGAAGATCGATTACAAGGATATCCGCCTGCTCCAGGGCTTCGTCTCCGAGCGCGGCAAGATCGTCCCGTCGCGGATTACCGCAGTCTCCTCCAAGAAGCAGCGTGAACTGGCGCGCGCGATCAAGCGCGCCCGGCACATCGGCCTTCTTCCCTACATCGTGAAGTAAGGAGCGCTCGACATGGAAGTCATTCTGCTTGAGCGCGTCGAAAAGCTCGGCGCCATCGGCGACGTGGTGAAGGTCAAGGACGGCTTTGCCCGCAATTACCTGCTTCCGCGCAAGAAGGCGCTTCGCGCTAACGAAGCGAACCGCAAGGTCTTTGAAGCCAATCGCGCAAAGATCGAGGAAGAGAATGCCAATCGCCGGTCTGACGCGGAGACGGCGTCGAAGGACGTCGATGGCAAGACCATCCAGCTGATCCGCCAGGCATCGAACACGGGCCAGCTCTACGGCTCGGTCAGCGCGCGCGACATCGTCGACGCGCTCGAAGCCCAGGGCGCTCACGTGACCAAGAGCCAGGTCGTTCTCGATCGCCCGATCAAGGCGATCGGCGTCCACGAGGTAAAGGTCGCGCTTCACCCCGAAGTGTCGGTCACGGTGAAGGTCAACGTCGCGCGTTCGCCTGAAGAAGCGGACCTGCAGGCACAGGGCGTCGACGTGATGGCCCAGATGTTCGAGCGTGACACTGCTGCGTTCACGGAGCAGTATGACGCCAGCGCCGAGCCTGGTACCATTCCCGCCGAAGCAGGTGTGGAAGCTCCCGCTGATGAGGGGACGGATCAGCAGGCCTGATCCGCTTCGTTACGCGACGCAAGGAGGCCGCTGGTCGAAAGACGGGCGGCCTTTTTGTTTGCGCCGAGCCGTTCGTCGCATCGTCCGGTCGGTCATCGGAACGGTTTCCCGCCAACTCATGTTCTAGCTGCGGAGCAAAGCGGGGGCCTTGTGAGGAGTATCCGCATGGCTGAAGAACGCGACAACGATCAATTCGGTGAAGACCAGGGAAGCGGCGCGCAGCCCGCGACCCAGCAAAGCGGCAGCAGCCCGCAGGGCCAGTTCGGACAGCAGGGTAGCGAAGGGAACGCTGGCGGTTCCAGCCGCTTCGGCAGCCAGGGCTCGAGCGGCGGCAACAGCGGCCAGGACCAAACCCGTCTCGGGAGCAATGACGGCAACACCGGCTCGGGAACGACTCTGAGCCAGGGCGCAGACGTCGGCGGGCAAAGCCCGAGCGGACAATCGCAGACCAGCAGCAGCGACGCCGGGACGCTGACCACCGACCAAGGCTCAAACGCCGGCGCAGGCACGACCGGACAGAGCGGCCAGGGCTCAACATCCAGCGGATCGACGGGCGAAGGATTCATCGGGTCCCAGGGCACCGGGTCCGACGATTACCTGCAGGATCAGGGTTCGTCGGCCGATTCCAGCGGCTCATCCTCGGCGGACGCGACCGGCGGCACGGACTTCGCCAGCGAGGGCCGCGGCGCTCTCGATGACGAAGAAGATGAAGAACAATCCGGTTCCGGCTCGACCGGCGGCGGCGGTGGGTTCACCGGCGGCAGTGGCTCCGGCGGTTCGGGTAGCTCCGGCGGCGGTTTCTGATCAATCGCTCCATTTAATTGCGCCGCGTTCCCTCGGGAGCGCGGCGCTTTCTTTTTAGGCCGTCTGTTTGGCCAGGAAGGCGGTCTCACGCTCGATCCACTGGGTGAAACTTGGCCGCGAGAGAATGCTTTCGACATAAGCGATGGTGCGCGGAAAGCGTTCGGGATCAATTTTCGTCCTGGTGTGCCGGAAGTTCGCAAATGGACCGGCCACGGCGATATCAGCCAGGGTCAGCTGACCGCCGACGAGGTATCCGCCCGCTTCAGGAACCACTTTCTCCAGATAATCGAGGATCGGCGGCAATTCGTCGCACTCTGCCGCTGCTGCGGCGGCATCGTCACCAGTGCGGCCGAGAAAACGCGGTGCCACGATCTTGTTGTAAAAAATCTTTGCGCCGCAAGCGCAGACGATCGTGTCGCCAAACTCATCGAACCAGATCGTCTTGCCGCGCAGCTGGGGATCCCTCGGGATCAGTGCTGGCTCGGGATGCTTCGCCTCGAGATAGTGGATGATCGCGCTCGAGTCCGCGAGCGTATAATCGCCATCGCGAATTGCCGGCATCTTCCGGAATGGGCTCGCCTCGAGGAACTCCGGGCTGGGGTTGGGGAAGCCGGTCGGCTGGAGGTCCAGCGCAATTCCCTTCTCCCCGGCGAACGCCAGCACCTTGCGCACGAACGGCGACAGCGAAGATCCGTACAAAATCATGGCCCAGCGCCTCCTGTCGCGTGGCGAGCGGCGGAGGCTCAAGCCGCGCTCGCTCGTTGGTGACGCAAACGCACTAGGAGAGGACGCCATGCGCAGCAACAGCGGCAATGACGAAGGCCGAAACAACCTGCACGACCCAACGCTTCGCGATCGCGAGCTCGGCCGTGGCGACCCCGCGACAGCCGAGAAGAAACCGAAAGCTCCGGCAGATCACCGGACCGGCCGCAAGGACTAGCGGATCCGATAATAATCCGCGACGCGGTCGAGCGCGAAGGTCAGGACAAGCTTGCCTGCACGCGCGGGCCAGCCCAGTGCCGACTCGGCTTCACGCATCCCTTCACCGCCGCACACGATGCGCCAAAGAATGTCTGCGAGACCTGGCCCGGCGCTCGCCACCGCAGCATTGAACCTGCGTTTAGCGTCGATTTGGGCGCCGTTGAGGTCCGGCTGGCCGGCCGAGCCCGAACGCCCGCGCGCTACGGGCGCCGCGTCCCATGCCATCGTGACCCTCGGCGAGAGCTGCGCCCGCTCCCAATCACCGCGCAGCCTTTCTCCCGCGTCGAACTGACGCTGTGTCACCAGCCCCCGCGCGAACAGCCAACCCAACGGCGATTCCGCCGCGTTGACCGTCACGGACCGGGCAGGCCGCATGCCCTTCCGCGTTTCACCAGCCGCAATCCCGGCTTCGATCACGCGCTCACGCAATAACCTGTTGCCCATCGTCGCTCCTCTTTCGATTCGCGACTGCTTGCCACAACGGCAAAAGTGTAGGACAGAGCTAAAACCATATTGGTTCGCTGGGGGCACAGGCTTTTCCATGATTACCCGCATCCGGGAAGTACGTCGCGCCCGCGGACTGACGCTCGAAGATGTTGCAAATCGCTGCGTTCCGCCCACCACCCCGCAGACCATCGGGCGCCTGGAAACCGGAACCCGCACCGTCTCCGTCGGCTGGTTGAACCGCATCGCGAAGGCGCTGGGCGTCGAAGCGCAGGATCTCGTGGAAGCGGGCGAGGCCGCGGAGCTCAAGGTCGCGGCCGTGCTCGGACCGGGCGGAGCTGTAGCTCCGAGGCGGGCAGCGATCGTCGTGCCTCCGCGCGTGGAGGAGGGCCAGATCGCCGTCCTTGTCGCTGCTAGCATCGGCGACTATCGCTCAGGCGACGAGATTTGGTGCGAGACCTTGCGCCCGGAAAACTATGCGCAGGCGCTGAACCGCGACGTGCTCGTGCCGCGGCCCGCCGGAAGGTTCCTGTTCGGCCGTCTTATCAATCGCGATTCAGAAAAGCTGCAGGTTCTTCCGTTCGAATCCGGCGGCCGCCAGCAGGTGGTCGCAAACCCGCCGTGGCTCGGAGTGGCGTCGAAGCTGGTTCGGAACCTTTGAGTCCGTTGCATGGCCGCTGGTCAGGGTTCCCGCGACCCCGTCATCAGGAGTATATCCGAGCGGAAGCCAGAGCCGCTTCAGCTAAGGGCGGAC
>Ga0070671_100001628_pt1 | contig 16931 bp, 15 predicted proteins | sample KBSS73metaG_FD_65341 | JGI IMG/M metagenome (GOLD analysis project Ga0070671, IMG submission 65341) | Switchgrass rhizosphere microbial communities from Kellogg Biological Station, Michigan, USA - KBS S7-3 metaG | ecosystem: Host-associated > Plants > Roots > Rhizosphere > Soil ...
CTCGAGGCGCGACGACGCTATCTCGAACGCTTGCCCTGGGCCACGCCGACATTCCAGCTCGTCGATTTCGGCCTCTTCGCACTGCACGTCGAGACGGGACGCTACGTGGCCGGGTTCGCGCAGGCGGCGGACCTGCGCGCGCAGGATCTCCGCGCGCCCTGACGCCCCCACCGGAGCACTCGACCGATCCCCGCCCGCGCGCGGAGGACGAGGACGCGCTGCCGCTCGCCCGCCGGCTGGCCCGGGCACGAAGCGCGAGCGCGCTGTCGCTGTTCTTCCGGCGTTCGCTCCAGCCGCGGCGACTGCCGATGGTGGGCTGGTTCGATCCCGGCCAGCTGCTCGACACCGGCCTCAAGACGCTCGCCTCGACCGTCGTGGGCGAGCGCTCCGACCGCCGCATGATCCAGGCGCTCGCGGCCCGCACACCCGAAATCTACGACTACAGCCACCACTACGCGGACACGGAGCGCGGCCCCAGGGCCGATCGAGGGCGCGCGCGGGACGAGCTCTGGCTCGACTACGTCTGCGACACCGGCGACGGATGGAACTCCACCTACGCCGTGGCGTGGGCCGTCGCGCAACGCACGCTCACCCTGGCCGACGGCCGCGCGCTCCCACGCGGCGACGTGCTGGTGTTCGGCGGCGACGAGGTCTATCCGTCGCCGAGCCGCGAGGACTACCAGCGCCGGCTGGTGTCCCCGTTCGACCTCGCGTTCGGCGACGACGAGCCGGTGGAGTCGCCCCACGTCTTCGCCATTCCCGGCAATCACGACTGGTACGACGGGCTCAGCGCGTTCTCGCGCCTGTTCATGTCCGACGTGGGCGGGCGCTGGTTCGCCGGCTGGGCCACGCGCCAGTCGCGCAGCTACTTCGCGCTGAAGCTGCCGAACCGCTGGTGGCTGCTGGGCGCCGACAGCCAGCTGCAGTCGGACATCGACCCGCCGCAGATGGAGTACTTCCGTCACGTCGCCGAGGCGCACATGCAGCCGGGCGACCGCGCCATCATGTGCCTCTCGCAGCCGGTGTGGATCTACGCGCACAAGTACCGGCAACTGGGGGGCGAGTTCGACGAGACCGACCTGCTCCACCTGCGCGAGCAAGTGTTCGGGCCGCGCGGCGTGGACCTCCATGTCTTCCTCTCGGGCGACCTGCACCACTATCGGCGGCACCAGGAGGTCGGGCGCGCGCCCGGCGACGCGATGCAGAAGATCACCGCCGGCGGCGGTGGTGCCTTCCTGCACCCGACCCACGACGAGGACGTGTCGCTGATCGAGGAGGACGCCACGATCGCCGAGGGCGGCACGCGCCGCTTCGCGCTCGAGGCGGCATATCCGGACGTGCGCACCTCGAACCGGCTCGCGTGGGGCAACCTGCTCTTCCTGTTCCGCAACCCGAAGTTCGGCGTCGTGCCGGCGGTGCTGTACACGCTCACCGCCTGGCTGGTGGGCGCGGCCCTCCGCGATGCGCCACCCACCGGCGTGCTGGTCGGCCTGTACCACACCGCGGAGGCGTTCCGCACCAACCCCGGACTCGCGCTGTGGGTGATGGCGCTGGTGACCGGCTTCATGCTGTTCACCGACACCTCCTCGCGCGTCTATCGGTGGGTCGGCGGCGGCCTCCACTTCCTGGCCCACTGGACCGCGATCTTCCTGCTGGGCCTCGCGTCGGTCGCCACGTCGCGCATGCTGCCGCCGGCGTGGGTGGTGTCGCGCTTCGCCTACGAGGCGGCGTTCGTGTTCGTGGGCGGGTGGATCGTCGGCTCGTGCATCATGGGGATCTACCTGCTGGTCTCGCTGAACGTGTTCGGCCGCCACAGCGAGGAGGCGTTCTCCTCGATGCACATCGAGGACTACAAGCACTTCCTGCGGCTCCACGTGGCGAAGGACGGCACGCTCACCATTCATCCGATCAAGGTCCCGCGGGTGCCGCGCCGCTGGCGCGACCGTGGCCCCGGCGACGCGACGGCGTCGCGCGTGGTGCCCGACGAGCCGCTCGTGCCCTCTCTCATCGAGCCGCCGATCGTGGTGCGGGGCGGCACGTCCCCGATCCAGCCGGTGTAACGGAGGATTCGAGGGCGCGGCTGCCATCCGTGTCCCCGCATATCAATCCGCGAGCCCACGGGGCTGGAGGATCCCATGTCCACTACCGTCGCCGACTTCCTCGTCGAGCGCCTCGTTGCCTGGGGCACGCACCGCATCTTCGGCCTGCCGGGCGACAGCATCAACGCCATCCTGGGCGCCGTGCATCGCGCCGAGGCGCACGTCGAGTTCGTGCAGGCGCGGCACGAGGAGCTCGCCGCGCTCATGGCCTGCGCGCACGCCAAGTTCACCGACGAAGTGGGCGTCTGCCTCGCCACGTCGGGACCCGGCGCCATCCACCTGCTGAACGGCCTGTACGACGCGGCGCTCGACAACCAGCCCGTCGTCGCCCTCGTGGGGCAGGTGGCGCGCATGTCCATCGGCTCGGGATACCAGCAGGAGGTGGACCTCGTCTCGCTGTTCAAGGATGTCGCGCACCGCTATGTGACGCTGATCACCGACCCGACGCAGGTGCGCCACGCGGTGGACCAGGCGTTCCGCATCGCGCGCGCCGAGCGTTGCGTGACATGCCTGGTGATCCCGAAGGACGTGCAGGACCTGGAGGCGGTGCCGCACCCGCCGCGGACGCACGGGACGACGTTCTCGGGCATCGGCTATCGTGCGCCCCGTTCGGTGCCGGAGCCGGACGACCTGCAGCGGGCGGCCGACGTGCTCAACGCCGGCCAGCGCGTGGCGATGCTCGTGGGCGCGGGAGCCCTGGGTGCGCCAGACGAGGTGCACGAGGTCGCCGAGGTGCTCGGTGCCGGCGTGGCGAAGGCGCTGCTTGGCAAGGCCGTCCTGCCGGACGACCTGCCGTGGGTGACGGGCGCGATCGGCCTGATCGGCACGAGGCCGAGCTGGGAGCTCATGCAGCAGTGCGACACGCTGCTGATGGTCGGCAGCAACTTTCCGTATGCCGAGTGCCTGCCGGAGGAAGGCCGTGCGCGGGGCGTGCAGATCGACGTCGCCGGTCGGCACCTGGGGCTCCGCTACCCGATGGAGGTGCTCCTGCAGGGCGACGCAGGCGCCACGCTGCGCGCACTGATTCCGCTGCTGAAGCCGAAGGGCGAGCGCGAGTGGAGGGCCCAGGTGGAGCGCAACGTGGCGGAGTGGTGGCGCGAGATGGAGCGCCGAGCCCACGAGCCGGCCGACCCGCTCAACCCGGAGCTGGTGTGCTGGGAGCTCTCGAAGCGCCTGCCCGACGGAGCGATCATCACCGGCGACAGCGGCACGTCGGCCGCGTGGATCGCGCGCATCATCCGGATGCGCCGGGGCATGTCGATGTCGCTTTCCGGCGGCCTCGCCACCATGGGATCGGCCGTGCCGTACGCCGTCGCGGCCAAGCTGGCGCATCCCGACCGCCCGGTGGTGGCGATCGCCGGTGACGGCGCCATGCAGATGAACGGCCTCAACGCGCTCATCACCGCATCGAAGTTCCGCGAGCGCTGGAGCGACCCCCGCTTCATCGTGCTCGTGCTGGACAACCGGGACCTCAGCTTCGTCTCGTGGGAACAGCGCATGATGGAAGGCGAGCCGCGCTTCCCGACATCGCAGGAGCTGCCGGACTTCCCGTACGGCCGGTACGGCGAGTTGATCGGGTTCGAGGGCCTCGTGGTGACGCGGCCGGAGGGGCTGCCGCGCGCGCTCGACCGCGCCTTCTCTGCGACGGGTCCCGTGCTGCTCGAGGCCCGGGTCGATCCGGCCGTGCCGATCCTGCCGCCCCACGTCACCGAGGAGCAGGTACGGCACTTCCGCGAGGCACTCGCGCACGGCGATCCGGATGCGGCGGCGGTGCTGCGACAGATCCATCGGGAGGACGAGGCGGTCGCGCAGCGCATCGAGTGACCACGGCCCTTCCGCTCGTGCCCCGGACGCCGTAATTAGGAGCGTCACCCGAACAGGAGCGCAGGGCATGGCCACGCTGCAGATCTGCTACAAGGACTCGTCGGGCAAGGTGGTGTGCAAGGATTCGACCGTGCCGGGCGGTAGCACGCTTCAAGCCGCTTCGCAGAAGCCCAAGAAGAAGGACGTGCAGGACGCGATCAGCAAACTGGTCGAATCGGCGATCGCCGACACGCCGGAATACTTCGCCTTCGTCTACACACCGGACGGCATCGAGTCGCCGCCGTCGGCCGAATAGCGATCAGCGGCGGCGCGCTTCGCTGGGCGGGATGCCCTGCATGGCGTCCGCGAATCCGGGCTCGGTGCGCAGCTGGGCGTACCTCGGCAGCGTCATGAAGGTCGTCGCCGTGGCCTGGCGCCCGCGCACGGCGCGGGCAGCAAGCGTCAGCGCGCTGTCCGCGTCCCCGCGCACCATCCGCGCGTAGGCGGCGTCAAGGAACACCGTGGGATCGACGTTGGGTCCCCACGCGTCCGCGAGCCGCGAATACACGCGCTCCCCGCTGTCGGCGAGCCCGGCACGCCAGAGAATCGCCGCCGCGTGCAGACGCAGCTCCGTCGGCATGCCCGGGGGCAGCTCCACCAGTTCCATCCGATCGAGCGAATCGGCCAGCCGCAACGCGCGCGTGGCGTCCGCGGGAGCGGCCGACCGGCGGCCGGCAAGCTGCGACTCGCAGACCCGGAACAGGGGACTGTCGGGATACTGCTCCGTCCCCCTGCGGCACACGGCGAGCGCGGAATCGAAGCGCTCCATGTCGAGCTCGAGCTCGAAGCGCCGGTACGGCGCATCCGGTCCCAGCGCATGCAGCACGTCCGCATCCTCCGCACGGCGCACCGAATACAGGGCGGCGCGAAGGTCCCCGATCCTCGATTCGATGCTCGATTGGTCGAGCCACACCTGCGGCCGCGTGGGATCGAGCTTGTTGGCCTGGCGCAGGTCCGCGAGCACGCGCGGGATCAGCGCCGAGTCGACCTCGAAGCCGAGCAGCCGGTCGGTGAGTCGAGCGCGCAGCAGCCAGCCGTCGGCGAGCGTCGGGGCCTGCGCGATGACCCGTTCGGCGAACGTGATGCCGACCCGGAAGAAGCTCGCCGGCGACTCGATGCCGGTGGAGTCCGGGAAGCGCTGCCGCCCCGCGGCGGCGAAGATCGCCATCGTCTCGGCGAGACGGGCCCGCTCGATCGGCACGAGTATGCTCGCGGGCTCGATGCGCTGCGCGTCGGCGAGCAGCGAGTCGGCGACCGTGAGCTGCGCCAGGCCCCGCGTCGGGCCCAGCTCGTAGTAGGCGGTCTCGGCGCTGTGCATCATCTCCTGCGCGCGTCCGCGCAGCGCCAGCACGTTCGTATCGCGCTCGAGGCGCGTCAGGCGCCGGTCGCGCAACTGCGTGCCCAGCGTCGCGCGCACCACGCCGAACGGACTCGTCCGGCTCAGCAGGGCGGCATCGCGTGCCAGCACGGCGGGATCGCGCCGCCACAGGTCGGTTCCCCCGAGCTCGCGCCCCGAATGCGCGTCCACCATGCGCACCACGAAGCCGACGCTGTCGCCCGAGCGGTCGAGCACACCCTTCACGATCCAGTCGGCCGCATAGCGGCGCTGCAGGCTGTCGGTGGGGAGCTCCGGCTGGTCCGACACATCCACCACGCGAAGCGCCGGCACCTGCTGCAGCTCCTGTCGCAGCTGGTCGGCAAGGCGCGCGCCGGTCTCGCCCAGCGTCCCGCCCCGGTCACGAAAGCCGCCGATCACCAGCACCGAGCTTTCGAGGGCGGACACCGACGGCTTCGCGCGACGCGACAGCACGCGGGTGGCCGCGCCCGCCGCCAGCAGCAGCACCACCGCGACACCCACGCGTCGCGGCCAGCGCCGCGGCGGCAGGACACGCGCGAGCGTCTCCGTCGGTGCCGAGGTGCGGGTGCGTACCCGCTCGAGCTCGCGGCGGAGCTCGCCCGCGGTGGCGAACCGCGCAGACGGGCTCTTCTCGAGCGTCTTGGCGACGACGTTCTGCACCGCGACGGGAAGCCCCGGACGGCGCTCCACGAGCGGCGGCACCGGCAGGCTGCAGTGCGCGACGCTCACCGCCTGTGGCGTATTGGCCTCGAACGGCGGCGCCCCGCCCAGCATCTCGTACAGCACGCAGCCGAGGCTGTAGATGTCGCTGCGGCCGTCGACCTGCCCGTCGCCGCGGCACTGCTCCGGGCTCATGTAGATCGGCGTGCCCACCACCGACTCGGTGGTCATGGCCGACGGCCCGCCGCCCGCCACGTCGATGGCGCGGGCAATGCCGAAGTCGGCCACCACCGCGTGACCGGCCTGCAGGAGGATGTTGCCGGGCTTCACGTCGCGGTGCACGACCCCGCGCGCGTGCGCGAAATCGAGCGCGTCCGCCACCTCGGCGCAGTAACGGAGCGCTTCGTCCACCGACATGGGGCCATCGCGCTCGAGCAGGTCGCGCAGCGAGGGGCCCTCCACCAGCGGCATCACGTAGTACGGCAGCTGGGTGCCGCCCACCTCGATCACGCCGGAGTCGAGCACACCCACGATGTTGGGATGATTGAGCTTCGCCGCGATGGCGATCTCGCGGGCGAAGCGTGCCGCGCCGATGGAGAGACTCAGCTCGCGGCGGAGGATCTTCACCGCCACCCGGCGGTCGTGCTTCAGGTCGTGGGCAAGCCACACCACGGCCATGCCGCCCTCGCCCAGGGGACGGTCGATGGCGTAGCGGTCCTTGAGCGCGGACCGGAGCTGGTCCAGCCGATTGCTGGCGGCCATGGCCCTTCGAGGTGCAGGAGTTCCGGGCAGCGCCGAGGGCGGCTCCCCTGCTTCATCCAACGGACCGGGACGGCCCGTTTCAGCCACGCAGACCGAGCAGTTGCTTCACGTTGATGGCGCCGGCCTGCGCGTGCACCTGCTGCTCAATCTTGGGGAAGAGCGCCTTCGCCTCGCCCTGGAACCGGGTGAACAGCGCCCGCAGGTCCTCGCCGCTGAGGTTGCGGCCCTGCGCATAGTACTGCTTGGCCACGTGGCCCAGCGCGTAGGTCGAGGCGAACGTCACCGCCGCCCCCGCCGCCAGGCCGGTGGTTCCGCCGATCATGCCGCCGAGGAGCCCGCCGAGCAGCTTCCGCACGGCGCCCTCCGCGACCTGCGCGGCGGCGCCGATGCCGAGCGCGCCCGCGAGGTCCTTCGCCTGGTTGGCGTCCATCTGCTGGCCGTGGGCCTGCCCGATCTGGTAGACCAGGCGCAGCTGCAGCGGGATGATCGCCATGTTCGCGAGACGATCGGGCAGCAGCTCGAGCGCACCGGTGATGATCGCCTGCTTCTGGATCAGCTCGTCGAGCCCGGCGGGGCCGGCGGGCGTGCCGGTGCCCACGGCAGCACCGGCCACCGGCGCGGAGGCGACGGCCGCCGCCTGCGCGTCGGCTTGCGCGACGGCGCTGGCATCGAGTCCGAGCGCACCGCGCAGCTCCGTCAGGAATCGGGTCTCCTGTGCGTTGGCCGCGCCATCGCTATGGCAGACCGTCACCGCCGTCTCGTAGGCGGTGGTGCGCGCCTCGGCGTCGCTCAGTCGGCCGGCCGCGTCGGCGAGGGACAGGCCACCCATCGCCACCCGGCCGGCGAGCGCGTCGATATCGGCGATGCCGACGCTCGTGCCCACGGCGCGCAGCCGGTCCTTCTCCGCAGCCGTGGCCTGCCCGTCCGCGAGCGCGGCCATGAGCGCGATGGCGATGATCGGTTCGCGATCCTGCTCCTGCATGAGAAGCTCCTGTGGATTGAATTCCGCCTGGGCGCACGACGAGCGCCGGCCGGATCACTCCAAGCTAGCGTCTCCGAAGAGTAAGGGACGCCAGAAGGGCATCGGAGCCGGAATGGCGGGCAAGCAGGAACGCGTCGAGGCTCAGGGCACCTGGTTGATCATGAGGTGGGCGTACGGCGTCCCCGCCCACATGATCCAGCTGCCCGTCTGCTTCGGCTTGTCGGAGAGCCCCGTCGTCTTCGGATCGTACGGCCACATGATCATGTAGTGCGGCGGCGAGGTCACGAACTTGGTGCCCTTGTCCACCTTGGCCCACGGATCGGTGGCGCTGATGTCGCTGCCGCCCTTCAGCATGTAGGCGAGGCCGGGCGCGGTGTTCGCGGGCCTGGACGCGTGCGACATCCAGGACTGGGCCCACTTCATTCCCTCGGCGTCCACGCACATCGGATCGGTGCCCGGCGACTCGGGGTTGTCCGGCAAGCAGGTCCACCCGTTCGAGCCGTGCTTCAGCTCCTGCATCTTCCCGTCGGGCCCAGGGGCGATGACTCCGGCGCCCATGGCGATCTCCTTGGGCGCCGCGCTCAACGCCGCATGGATCATCGCGTCACTGCTCGTGTTCTTCGCGGGCGTCGCCTGCGCGGCGAGCGCTCCGGTCCAGCACGGCACCAGCACGAGCATCAGTGCATTCCACCGAGTCGACATCGGGGACCTCCAGGGGTCTGCGGCTTGTGAAATTCGCGAACAAGCAAAAACCGGCCGAGCAAGCACTCGGCCGGTTTCGCGATTGGCTCCGCCCGGCGCCCGCGAACCCCAGGGGCTTACGCCGGACATCACAGCCTCCGAAGCACCCCAGATTGCGACACCCTTCCGCTTCCGTCAAGACGCCACGCTGGCTCAGCGCACCCGCACCCCGCCCTTGAACACGGCCTCCACCCGCCGCAACGCGCCGACGTCTCGGGTGGGGTCGCCCTGCACCGCCACTAGGTCGGCGAGGTAGCCGGGCGCCACGCGGCCGAGCCGGTCGTTGAGGTGCAGCATGCGCGCGTTGACGCTGGTGGCGGAGCGGAGCGCAGCCAGTGGGGTCATGCCGTACTCCACGAGCAGCTCGAGCTCCCGCACGTTGTCGCCGTGGCTGAACACGCCCACATCGCCGCCGAAGCAGATCGACACGCCCGCGTCGAGTGCCGCCTGGAAGCTCTTCTTCTTGGCGACCAGCGCCGGGATCGGCGGTTGCGCGCCCTTCTTCCAGCCGTCGAAATACGTCGCGTACGCCTCCGCCGCGGCGATGGTGGGACAGTACGTCACGTTGCGCTGCTTCATGAGGCGGAAGACGTCCGGCGTGCCCTCGTCACCGTGCTCGATCGATTCCACGCCGGCCAGCACCGCGCGCCGCATGCCTTCGGCCGTGGTGGCGTGCGCCGCCACCGGGCGGCCCGCGCCGCGCGCCGTCTCGACCAGCACGCGCAGCTCGTCCTGCGAGAACGTGGCCCGCGCCGCACCGCCCGGACCCCAGCGGTAGTCGGCGTACACCTTGATCCAGTCCGCGCCGCGCCCGACCTGGCTGCGCACCACGCGCATGATCGCGTCCGCGCCGTCCGCCTCCTCCGCGCCCTGCGGCGGATCGAAGGCGTAGTTCGGCCGGCCCGGGCCGTACGCGCCCGTGGCCACGATGGCGCGGGTCACCACGACCAGCCGTGGACCCGGCACGATGCCCTTCTCGATGGCGCGCTTCAGCTGCACGTCGTTGTCGAGCGCGCCTTCGGTGCCCAGATCGCGCTCGGTGGTGATGCCGGCGCGGAGGGTGGCGTTCGCGTGCGCGACGGCGCGCGCGATGCGCTCGCCGAGCGGCTCCTTGAGCACCTGGTCGTCCCAGAGCGTCTCGTCGTACGGGTGCAGGAAGAGGTGCGAGTGACCTTCGATCAGGCCCGGAATGAGCGTGCTGCCGGGCAACTCGATGCGCTCGGCATCCGGTGGTGCGGCCGTGCGGGCCGCGGGGCCGACGGCCTCGACCTGCGTACCGCGCACCACGACCACCCAGCCCTTCTGCGGTGCGTCGGCGTTCCCATCCCACACGGCATCGGGCACGAGGAGCACGGCGCGAGGCGCCGGCTGCTGGGCGGATAGCGCGCCGACGACGAGCGGCAGCGCGAGGGCGGCAGGACAGCATCGACTGGCGAGTCGCATGGGCCATGGCTGGAGGAGGTCGTCGCAATCTACTGTGCGGTCGGGATCCGATCGCGCGGTCGCGACGTTCGTCAGGCAACGGCTCCCCTTCCCCGAGCGCACCGTGCACCGCCTGATCCTGCTCGCCGCCCTGCTGGGCGGTCTCGCGCCCGTCGGTCTCCTGGCCCAGGGCGGTCGGACCGCCCCGACATGGGACAACGCATCCTGGCTGAATGCCGATGCACCGCCTCGGCTCGACCGACTGCGGGGTCGCGTGGTGCTGGTGAACTTCTGGGTGTACTCCTGCTACAACTGCACCAACACGGTGCCCGCGCTGGTCGAGCTCGACCGCCGCTACCGCGCGGCGGGGCTGGTGACGATCGGCATGCATACGCCGGAGTTCCCGCCGTACTCGGGCGAGCACGACGCGGCCAACGTGGCGCGCGCGCTCAAGCGTTACGGCATCTCCTATCCCGTCGCCCAGGACAACGATCACCGAACCTGGGACCGCTACGACATCCGCTTCTGGCCGACGGTGGTGCTGATCGACAAGCATGGGCGCATCCGGCACGAGGAGATCGGCGAGTTCCACCCCGACGATGCGCGCTTCGCCGACGTGGATCGGCGCATTCGTGCCCTGCTCGACGAGTAGCGGCATGCGTGCATCCCTGCTTGCGATGCTGCTCCCGCTCGCGGCGACCCAGGAGGCCGTTCCGGCGCGACTCGTGGCAGCCACGCGGAACGGAGGCCTCGCCCTCGTGGTCGAGCCTGGGCCGGGCGTGCGCCTCAGCGCCCGGGCGGCGCCGACGCTCGAGCTGCCGGACGGCCGTGTCGTCCGCCTCGATCACGGCGCCGTCACCGCCGATTCCGCGTACTTCGCCACCGCGCCGTGGGGCCCGCATCCGTCGGGCACGGCACTCCGGGGCACGTTGCGCGTGGGATACTGCCGTGCGCACGAACGCTTCTGCCGCACGGCGGCACTGCACGTGGAGGTGCCGTGAGCTCCGCTCGTCATGCTCTGGGCTGCTACGCCGAGCCACGTCGCGACGGCGGTGGGTGGCAGGCCCGGCCACAGCGTTCTCGGCGCGGGCACCATGGCGGAACGGGCGAAGATGTCGCACCCTTGAGCATGACCGATTCCGCAGGTCGCGCCGGCGAACGGCGCGGCCCCGTCTCCACCTCGCGCGAGGCGTCGCTGCTGCGGCGCCTCGTGGCGCGCGACGAGCAGGCGCTCGTCGAGCTCGTCGATCTCGCCACGCCGTGGATGCTGGGTGTCGCCCAGTCGATGCTGCGGGACGTGGACGAGGCGGAAGAGGTCGTCATGGAGGCGTTCCGGACGGCGTGGCGCAACGTCTCCGACGTGCAGCACGAGGGGCGCGGGCTGATGCCCTACCTGCTGAAGGTGGTGCGCCACCGCTCCATCGACCGCCTCCGGAGTCGCCGCCGCCGCCAGCTCAAGCTGGCACGAGTGGCGACGGAGACGGCCGGTCACGGCACGGTGCCGGCCGTCGAGCCGGATGAAGCAGGCCAGCCGGGCTGGCACGTGCACCGGAAGGTGCATGAAGCGCTCCGGCGGCTGCCCGACGAACAGGCGGCGGCGGTGCGACTGGCCTACTTCGAGGGCCTCACGCAGTCCGAGGTCGCCGAGACGCTCGACATCCCGCTCGGCACGGTGAAGACGCGGCTGCGGCTGGCGTTCGTGCGGCTCCGAACCGAACTGTCCGGACTCAAGGACTGGGTACCATGACCGCTCACGACTGGTTCGACGAGCACCTCACGGAGTACGCGATGCGCCTGCTGGACGACAAGGACACCGCGACCTTCGAGGCGCACCTGTCGAGCTGCGCGGGATGTCGCGACGAGATCGAACGGGTCGAGCGCGATCTCGCCTGGTTGCCGATGGGCGCGGAGCCCGCGGCGCCGCGGCCGGGGCTCGAGCGGCGGATCGTCCACGGCGTGCTGGGTGGGGTACCGGCGCACGCCTCGCGCTGGTGGCTGCCCGCCCTGCTCGCCGCCGGGCTGCTGCTCGCCGTGGGCGGTTGGTGGAGCGGATCGCGGCGCGTGGCCGCCGAGGAAGCGGAGCTCGCGGCGGCGCGTGCCGAGCTGGCCGCGCTGCAGGACACACTGTCCGTCATCCGGGGTGCCGGTCGTGTGCTGCAGGCGAGCGTCGAGATGAACGGCGCCCACGGCGGCATGCTCATCTTCGCGGACGAGCGCACGCACCGCTGGAACGTGGTGGTGCACGGCCTGCCGCCGGCGCCGCCGACCGGCCGCTATCAGTTCTGGTTCATCTGCGAGGAAGGGATGGTGCGCGGGCGCGAAGTCGACATGCCCGGTGCGCGACCCGCGAGCTTCACCACCGGCATGCCCACGGTCCCGTGCACCGTGAAGGGTGCGGCACTCAGCGTGGAGCCCATGGACGCCACGAGCGGGCCGCCCCAGGGCAGCATGCTCGCCCACCTGATGCTGTGAGGACCTCGACGTGACCACGATCTCCGCCGACATCGACGTGTCCAGCCCCGCGCCGGAAGTGCGCCGCCATCACGGCGTCGTGCGCCTGGCGCACTGGCTCAACGCGGTGACGCTCGCCGGCATGATCGCGAGCGGACTGCAGATCTATCTCGCGTTCCCGCACTTCGGTACGAAGGAGCACACGTTCGCGCTGCCCAATCCCGTGGATGGCGGACACATCCCCGAGGCGATGCGGTTGGGCGGATGGCTGGCAGGCGGGCTGGCGTGGCACTTCGCGCTGGCGTGGCCGTTCGTGCTCACGGGGCTGGTCTATCTCGCGTTCCTCGCATTCTCCGGCGAGTGGCGCTCGCTGCTCTTCCGTCCGCGCGACGTGCGGCCCGCGATCGCCATGCAGCTCTACTACCTGCGGCTTCGCGCCGAGCACCCGCCGCAGGGAAAGCACAACGCGCTGCAGAAGGCGGCGTACACGTTCATCGTGGCGCTGGGCGCCGTGAGCGCGCTGAGCGGGTTCGCCATCTACAAGCCGGTGCAGCTCTCGTGGCTGGTGTCGCTGTTCGGCGGCTACGAGCTGGCGCGCTACTGGCACTTCCTTGCCGTGTGGACGTTCATCGCCTTCACGTTGCTGCACGTGGTGCTGGTGTTCACCGTCGATCCCGCGTCGTTGCGGGCGATGATCACGGGCAGGTACCGCGGGAGGTTCCCCAGCCATGACTGACGCGCGCGCACCCGGCCTCGATCGCCGCGACTTCCTCCGGCTTGGCCTCCTCGCGGGTCCCGCCTCGCTCGTCGCCGCCTGCGGCTGGGACGGCGGGCCGCTCCTCAAGCGGAGGCTCGCGGCCGTCTCGCGCCTCAACGACTGGGTCGGCGAGAAGGTGCTGCTCTCGCCCGGGCGGCTGGCGCCCACCTATCCCGCGTCGGCGCGGAGCAGCCGCATGCCGGCCTACTTCATCAGCGAGGACATGCCGCAGCTGATGCGACCGGAGCAGTGGTCGCTCGAGGTGAATGGCCTCGTGCGCCGGCCCACGCGGCTCACCCGGGCCATGCTCGAGGCGCTGCCGTCGGTGACGTACACGGTGAAGCACCACTGCGTGGAAGGCTGGACCGCCATCGCCACCTGGACGGGCGTGCCCGTCGCCGCCGTGGCCGCCATGGCCGAGCCGCTTCCCTCGGCGCGGTACCTGCGGTTCGACTCGTTCGACATGGGCTACTACAACGGCTGGGACCTCACCAGCGCCATGCACGCGCAGACCATCCTCGCCTACGCCTTCAACGGACGGCCGCTCATGCCCGACCACGGCGCGCCGCTGCGGCTCTACTCGCCGATCAAGCTGGGCTACAAGCTCACCAAGTACCTGGTGCGCATGTCGTTCACCTCGGAGCGACCGGGCGGGTACTGGGAAGACCAGGGCTATCCCTGGCTCGGCGGCGTGTAAACGCCCCGACGGGAGCGCCCTTGCGCCTGCCCGTTCGGTCGTCGATTCTCCGCCATCACCACCGCGCCTGCGCGCCCAGGAGAATCGTGATGCCTCGTCTCGCCCTCGGCGCCCTGGTGGCGCTGATCCTCTCCGCCGCTCCCCTCGCCGCCCAGTCCATGAAGCCCAACACGCTCACGAAGGAGGAGAAGTCGCAGGGCTTCCGCCTCCTGTTCGACGGGAAGACCGGGAAGGGCTGGCGCGGCTACCGCAAGAAGGAGCTGCCTGCCGGCTGGCAGGTGATCGACGGCGCGCTCACGCGTGTCGCCGAGGCGGGCGACATCGTGTCCGAGGGCCAGTACGCCAATTTCGAGCTGCGACTGCAGTGGATGATCGAGAAGGGCGGCAACAGCGGCATCATGTATCGCGTCTCCGAGGACATGGACGACACCTACGAGACCGGGCCCGAGATGCAGGTCCTCGACGACGCGAACAACCCCGAGGGCAAGGATCCGCTCGTATCGGCCGGCGCGAACTACGGGCTCTACCCCGCGGCCCGCGGTCACGTGAAGCCCGCCGGCGAATGGAACGACGTACGCATCGTGGTGAAGGGCCCGCACGTCGAGCACTGGCTCAACAGCGCGAAGGTGGTGAGCTACGAGCTCGGGAGCGACGACTGGAAGGCGAGGGTGGCCGACTCGAAGTTCAAGCAGTGGCCGCGATTCGGCCTCAACCGCTCGGGCCACATCGCGCTGCAGGATCACGATTTCCGCGTCGCCTATCGGAGCATTCGCCTCAAGGCGCTCCCATGAGCGTCCGCTTCCGGCTGGGCGCGATGATGTTCCTGCAGTACTTCATCTGGGGCGCCTGGTTCGTGACGCTGGGCACCTGGCTCGGCTCGACGCTGAAGTTCACCGGCGTCGAGATCGGCTCGGCGTACGGCTCCATGGCGATCGGCGCCATCGTGGCCCCGGTGTTCGTCGGCATGGTGGCCGACCGGTTCTTCGCCACCGAGAAGATCCTCGCCCTGCTGCACCTCGCCGGCGGGGCGCTGCTGTTCCTGGCGTCGGGCACGTCGACGTTCGGCACGCTCTACCCGCTGCTCATCGTCTACGCGCTCTGCTACATGCCCACGCTGGCGCTCACCAACTCGATCTCGTTCGACCACGTGACGGACACGGCCAGGGAGTTCCCGCTGATCCGCGTGCTCGGCACGATCGGGTGGATCGTGGCGGGGCTCGTGGTGGGTGCGCTCAGGGTGGAAGCCACCGGCGTGCCGATGCGGATCGCCGCCGGCGCGTCGATCGTTCTCGGCCTCTTCGCCTTCACCCTGCCCCACACGCCGCCGCACGCGGCCGGCAAGCCGCTGAGCCTGCGCGACGTGCTCGGCCTCGACGCCCTGGGCCTGATGCGCGACCGCTCCTTCGCCACCTTCGTGCTGGGATCGTTCCTCCTCTGCATCCCGCTGCAGTTCTACTATGCGTTCACCAACCTCTTCCTGAACGAATCGGGCGTATCCCAGGCCGCAAGCAAGATGACGCTCGGGCAGATGAGCGAGATCGGCTTCATGGTGCTGCTGCCGCTCCTGCTCTCGCGCTGGGGCGTGAAGCGGATCCTGCTGGCGGGCATGGCCGCGTGGGCGCTGCGCTACGTCTTCTTCGCCCTGGGCGACAACGGCGCGCGGACGTGGATGCTGTACGCCGGGATCCTGCTGCACGGGGTCTGCTACGACTTCTTCTTCGTGACCGGGCAGATCTACGTGGATCAGCAGGCAGGCGAGAGGATCCGCGCCGCCGCGCAGGGCTTCATCACGCTGGTGACGCAGGGGCTGGGCTACCTGATCGGCAGCTGGGTGTCGGGGGCCGTGGTGCAGGCGCACGCGCAGCCCGCAGGCCACGACTGGCTGCACATCTGGCTGGTGCCGGCGCTCGGGGCGCTGGTGATCCTGATGATCTTCGCGGTGCTGTTCCGGCCCGCCAAGGCGGCCGTCGTCGCCCCGGTGCCCGCCTAGTCAGGGCTTCCAGGTTCCCTTCGCCACCTTCGGGACGAAGGCATCGAGACCGGCCGGCGGGAAGCGCACCGTCGCGCCGGTCTCCGCGCTCTGGTACGCCGCCATGAGCACGCGCACCACGTCCACGCCGTCGGCGAAGGTGAGCAACGGCTTCTCCTTGCCGAGGAACACGCGGACGAAGTGGCGATCCTCGTTCACGTAGCCGTACGCCGCATGTTCCTCGGCGACGACCGGCATCTGTCCCACCTCCGCGTTCTGCTTCTCGACCAGGTCCTCGCCGGCGCGGCCACGCACATGGCGCGAGAAGAAGAGCTTGAGGCCGGTGTCGAGCGTGTTCCACGACATGGAGTACTCGGGCCCGAGCAGCTCCGCCGAGAGCCGGAGGCCGGCGCCCACGAAGCTCCAGCTCGTGGTGGCCTCGCCCATCACGGTGAGCCCTTCCGGCGTCTCGAACTCGATGGTGATGCTCGCGAAGTCCTCGGCCGGCGCGCGGCGATAGTTCACCCCGGGCATCTCCTTCGCCAGCCGCCGCGCATATTCCGGCCGCGTCCACTTGAGCGACGCGATGTGGGCCGTGATGCGCTTCGGCTTCACCGTCGACAGCGGCTGGCCCGGCTCGGTGAGCAGGTGGCGCACGACGAGGGCCGAGTGGCACATCATGTCGTTCAGCACGCCGCCGCCCTGCAACCGTCCGCGCCAGAACCACGGCTTGTGCGGGCCGCTGTGCTCCTCCGCGGCGCGCGCCAGGTACGGGCGGCCGGTGTTGCTCGCGCCGCGGGCCCAGAGCAGCGCACGCCCCGTCTCCACCTGCGGCGCGAAGAGCTGGTTCTCCAGGTAGCCGGTCCGGAGCCGGACGCGGCGCGCGAGCGCCGCGACCTCCTTCGCCTCGGCGACGTTCCGGGCCAGCGGCTTCTCGCACGCGAGGCCGATCAGCTCGCCACGGCCGCGCTCGATGGCATGGACGATCTCCTCCACGTTGTCGATGCGCGCATGATTGGGCCCGCAGAGCCAGAGCGCGTGGATGTCGGGATCGGCCACCATCGCGGCGATGGACGTGTACGGCTTCGCGTCGCCGACGTCGAGGCGCCGGGCCAGCGCCGCGGTCGCGGTCGCGTTCCGGGAGTTCGGACTCCAGACGCCCAGCACGTCG